>Ga0222719_10000974_pt1 | contig 28507 bp, 32 predicted proteins | sample C33_34DmetaG_FD_165039 | JGI IMG/M metagenome (GOLD analysis project Ga0222719, IMG submission 165039) | Estuarine water microbial communities from San Francisco Bay, California, United States - C33_34D | ecosystem: Environmental > Aquatic > Marine > Unclassified | place: USA: California...
CCTAAAAAGCCCAAAGAACAAACCAAAACTACTGAAAAACCTAAAAGTAAAAGTTCAGATAAAAAAACTTAAATAAGAGAGATAAAAATGCGTTCACATTATTGCGGAGATATTAATACTTCAGACATTGATTGCAATATTGAGATTTCTGGATGGGTGCACAAACGAAGAGATCATGGTGGCATAATTTTTTTAGATATTCGTGATTTACGTGGAATAGTCCAAGTTGTTTTTAACCCAGATTTAAAAGAAATTTTTGATACCGCAGATTCATGCAGAAGTGAGTATGTGGTTAACATAAAAGGATTAGTTAGAAAGAGAATTGAGGGAGCCATAAATCCAAAAATGGCTACAGGAGAGATTGAAATTGAAGCAAGCAGTTTAAAAATTTTTAGTTCAGCTGATACTCCTAAATTTCCGCTTGATGACTATCAAGATGTAAATGAGGATGTAAGGCTTAAACATAGATTTTTAGATTTAAGGCGTCCTGATGTCAACCAAAGGTTGATCAAGAGATCTCAGATCACATCAAAGATAAGATCTATTTTAGAAAATAACAGCTTTCATGAAATAGAGACTCCAATATTGACCAGAGCCACCCCTGAGGGAGCAAGAGATTATTTAGTTCCTAGCAGAGTGCATCCGGGCGAGTTTTTTGCATTGCCTCAATCTCCTCAGCTATTCAAACAGTTGCTAATGATTGGTGGGTTGGATAAATATTATCAGATTGCTAAATGTTTCAGGGATGAAGATTTGCGTGCAGACAGGCAGCCTGAATTTACTCAGGTTGATATTGAAGCTTCATTTATTTCTACTGAAGAAATAATAGAGCTCGGAGAGGATTTGGTCACATCTTTACTATCTGAATTTACAGACTATCAAAAAGCAGAAGTGCCAAGAATTACATACAAAGAATCTATTGAAAAATATGGATGTGATAAGCCTGATTTAAGAATCCCTCTTGAGCTTATTGATATTTCCGAGCTAGTGAAAGATGAAGAGTTTAAGGTATTTTCTGGTCCTGCAAATGATCCTGCTTCAAGGGTTGTAGCATTGAAGATTCCAGAGGCTGCATCTATGACAAGAAAAAAAATTGATGAGTATACTGATTATGTAGGTAAGTTGGGCGCTAAAGGTCTTGCATACATAAAAGTTGTGGATCTTGACCAAGAAAATGGACTGCAATCGCCAATACTTAAATTCTTTCAACAAGACACAATCGATTCAATTCTTTCTTCATTAAACGTTCAAAACAATGACATTATCTTTTTTGGTGCTGGAAAGGCAGATGTCGTAAATCTCTCAATGAGCTCATTAATTAAAAGACTTGGTGAGGATTTAAATTTAATGAACTCATCATGGGCACCATGTTGGATAATAGATTTTCCAATGTTTGAAAGAAACAAAGAAAATAACCTCACATCTTTGCATCACCCATTTACTTTGCCCGCAGTAACCATAGATGAATTAAAAAAAGATCCAGATAACTCATTAGCCTGTGCATATGACTTTGTTTTAAATGGCTATGAGCTTGGGGGCGGCTCTTTAAGGGTGTACGAACCTTCAATGCAAAAGGAAATATTTTCTATACTAGGTATTTCCTCTGATGAAGCTAAAGAAAAATTTGGTTTTCTTTTGTCCGCATTATCATCTGGGTGCCCACCTCATGGAGGTATTGCATTTGGTTTAGATAGAATCGTTATGTTGCTATCAGATACGACTAACATCCGTGATGTTATCGCGTTTCCAAAAACTCAAAGTGCATCTTGTTTGCTTACTGATGCCCCTGGCTTAGTATCTACTGATCAGCTTGATGAGTTAAACATCAAGTCAACCTTTGAGCCGGAGCAATAGATGGCTGGACATTCCAAATGGGCAAACATAAAGCATCGTAAAGCAAGGCAGGACGCATCTCGAGGAAAAGTCTGGACCAAAGTGATTAGGGAGATTACGGTTGCTGCTAAAGGTGGGGCAGATCCAAGTGATAATCCCAGACTGCGGCTAGCTTTGGACAAAGCGAATGCTGCAAATATGCCTAAAGATACAATAAAGCGAGCAATTCAAAAGGGTTCTGGGACAGGTGAAATGGGTGCAATTGAAGAGCTAACTTTTGAAGGTTATGGTCCTAATGGTGTTGCTATTCTAGTTGAGACGATGACGGATAATAGAAATAGAACAGTCGCAGATGTGCGTCATGCATTTTCAAAATTTGGCGGCAACATGGGTACGGATGGATCAGTTGCTTACCTTTTTAATAAGCTTGGAATTGTTCAAGTGGACCTATCTCATGACGAAGACCAAATCATGGAGATTGCATTGGATGCTGGTGCAGATGATTTTACTGTGACAGAAGATTATTTCGAAATTATTTCTACTCCAGCAAATTTATCTGCTGTCACTGAGGCATTGAAGAAAAATAATATCAAAACATTGTTAGCCGAAAATACAATGAGAGCAGATACACTTGTTAATCTGGATCAAGAAGCATCTGAGAAAGTTCTAAAAATTATGAATTTCATGGATGACCTGGACGATGTGCAAGAGGTCCATACAAATGCTGAATTCCCTGAAGATTTTGTTCAAAAGGAGTAATTTTGGCGATTAACTCAAGAACTAAAGGGGCTAATTTTGAAAGAGAAATTGGCAATCTTTTGGTAGAGCAGCTTGGTTTAACACAGCCTGTTAAGAGGATTCTAGAGCAAACAAGAACAAAAGAACTGCCTGATTTAAAATTAGGAAGATGGTGTTTGGAATGTAAAAGATATGGTGATGGCTCAGAACCTTCTCAAGATTGGTGGGATCAGGTACTGGCAGCCACTGGAGAAGGAGAGTTTCCAGCTCTTATTTATAAATTTAATCGTCGGCCAATTAAGGTAAGGATTCTGGCAGGTACCTTAGTTCCAGAGCTTGATTTCTCTCCTATGACAGTTGATTTGATGTGGGAAGATTTTGTTGAAATTCTTCGTTATCTTTTTCAAGTAGATATTGAGCAACATGAATCCTCGTTTCAAGTTTAAGGATTTTCATTGCAAGGTTTATGTGGAAGACACCGATTTTCAGGGCGTTGTTTACCACGCTAATTATCTGAAGTATTTTGAAAGAGCTAGATCTCAGTTTCTAATAGACAATAACTTATCTCAAATAGATGCAATGTCTAAAGGCAATGAATCTTATGTAGTCAAATCTATCAATCTCTCATATCACCAACCGGCATTACTAGAAGACGACTTAACAGTTACAACTGAAATTGAGCTTATTACCAAAGCTAGAACTAAATTTTTTCAATCTGTTTTGAATTCAAAAAATGATACACTCATTTGCATGGGAGAGGTAGAAGTCTGCTTTATCAATAATGATTCTGGCAAGCCTAAAGCATTCCCTTTAAGTTTTTTAAATTTATTGAAAAATCAATATGAATGAATTCTCAGTTATAGAATTATTTCTCCAAGCCAGCCTAATTGTCCAAGCGGTAATGGTTTTGTTGTTGTTGGTTTCAATTATTTCTTGGATAGTTATTTTTGAGAGATATTTTAATTTAAATCGAATTAAAGAAGCTAATAAGTCGTTTGAAAAAGAATTCTGGTCAGGAAAAGATCTCAATGAGTTGTTTGAATCCATTAATGAAATTCCCAATGAAGAGTTGGTAGGTTCTTTACGAGTTTTCAAACATGGCTTTGGAGAGTTTTTAAGGCTTAGTGAAGGTCAGCAGATCACAATTGAAGATCTTGAAAGTGTTAACAGAGCTATAAGAGTATCTTTAGCTAGAGAAGAGGAGTCTTTAATGCATCATCTTCCTTTTTTAGCCAACGTAGGATCGGTGAGCCCATATGTAGGACTCTTTGGAACTGTTTGGGGGATCATTAATTCTTTCCAGGGCCTTTCAGATGCCACGCAAGCAACAATCAATGCAGTTGCTCCTGGAATCTCGGAAGCATTAGTTGCAACTGCCTTGGGACTTTTTGCTGCAATTCCAGCTGTTGTTGCTTATAACAGGTTCGCATCAGATTCTGATACTCAGTTACAACAATCTTCTGTGTTTGGTGAGGAGCTAGCAAGCATACTTTATAGACAAACGGTTAAAGCAAAACTTTGATATATAGAATTGGTAAAAGAAAAAAACTAAATGCAGACATTAATGTAGTTCCATACATTGATGTGATGTTAGTTCTTTTAATTATTTTTATGGTTCTCTCTCCGTTATTGATCCAAGGCATCGAAGTCAATCTTCCAAAAACTGATACAACCAAGATGTCAGTTTCAAGTGAGCCACTTGTAATTTCAATTGATAGGAGGGGAGAGTACTTCATAAATCTGGGGGAAGAGCAGCTACCCATTTCATTAATGGAACTAAAAAATAAGGCAAAAATTATTTATCAAGCAAATCCAGATATTGAAATTGTCTTTAAAAGTGATGCAAATGTTCCGTTTGACTATGTTGCTAAGGGCATGGCAGGCATCCAAAGCTTGGGAATTCAAAAAGTAGGAATTATTACATCTGGTTATGATAGCGAATTATAGGTATTTACATGCTTCATTGTTTTCCTTCTGCATCCATGCCGCTATTTTTCTATATATTTATGGAACCTTTGATGGCAATACTTCTCAAAAAATATTGATATCAAAACCTTTGCAAATAGAGATAAAATTTGACTTGCCATCTCAAAAGACCAAAGAAATAGCTCCCCCCTCAACAAAGGCAATGAACAGCATACAGAAACAACCTACAGAAGATATTATTTATTCAAAAACTCAGACTATTACTGAAAGTTTTCAAGATAGAGCATTGATAGAATCTAGTATAACCAATCTCTTAAGTGAAGAGGCTGAGGTTGAGGTAAGTAAAGAGCAACAAGAAATTGCAATGTATGCGCAGAGAATTATTTCAACAATAGAAGATGCTTGGATGAAACCAAGAAATATACCTGAAAATTTAGTTGCAAATTTAAGACTAAAAATTCGTCCATCTGGAAGAATTATAGGTGCTGATCTTATTAAAAGTAGTGGCAACATTCGATTTGATAACTCAGCTCTTCAAGCTGTGAGAAGAGTTGAGACGTTTAATTTTTTTAACTCAATTCCGAAAACCCTGTTTGAAAAAGAGTTTCAGGTTATATCAATTAGTTTTAATCCATCATGAAAAAAAATTCTTTACTTATTTTTTTGTTGCTAATCCCAATCATGAGTTATGGAGAGTTATTTCTAGAAATCACTAAGGGATCCGAAGACCCATATAAAGTTGCAATAATTCCCTTTGAAGGTAATACAAGGGTTTCAAAGCAGCTAAATAGTATCGTGCGAAATGACCTAATTCGAACTGGAGAATTTTCAATTCTAGATGAGGAATTATTGTTACCTGTCAAAATTATAAATGACGAGCTGGTATACAGTGATTGGAAGTTGCTAGGGATGGATTATTTGGTTACTGGCATCATTACTAAAGCTAAAAACTCTTTAGACATCAATTATGAAATATATGATGTTCATAAAAAAAGAAAAGTTCGTAGCTCAAAGGTTTTTGGCATACCAAATCAAATCAGGCAACTTGGACATTACACTAGTGATGGAATTTATGAATCAATTACAGGAATTAAAGGTATTGCTGCTACCAGAATTTTGTATGTGAATGAGATAAAAGACTCTCAGCTAATTTCTACCTACAGACTCATGCTGGCTGATTCTGATGGAGCCAATGAAAAAATTTTATTATCAAGCTCTGAACCAATAATATCTCCATCATGGTCACCAGATGGTAAAAGGGTTGCATATGTCTCATTTGAAACAGGTATGGCAAAAGTATTTATTCAAGAGATTGCATCTGGTAAAAGAGAAGCAGTATTATCCAAAGAAACTCAGATTAGCTCACCTTCGTGGTCTCCAGATGGAAAATACCTATCATTAACTCTTTATCAAGATGGAAATGCAGAAATTTATATTTTGCGGTTACGCGATAGAACCTTGACGAGAATGACTAATCAATTTGCAATTGATACCGAATCTTCTTGGTCTCCCAAAGGAAATAAGATTTTGTTCACAAGCGGTCGCTCTGGGTCACCTCAAATCTATGAATTAGATTTAAGGAAATTAAACCCAAAAGCAAAACGCGTGTCATTTGAGGGCACCTATAATGCTAAGGCTTCATATCTCCCTAATGAGGAAGGAATTATTTTTGTTCATAGGTCCAATGATGGTTTATTTCATATTGCTCTCAAATACAAGAAAGAAAATTTTATAAGGGTTTTAACAGAGGCAAAGATGGATGAATCGCCGAGTGTTGCTCCTAACGGTAATATGGTAATCTATGGAATTAGAGAAAAAAATCTAAGCATGCTTGCTGGCTTTAGTTTAAGTGGTGCAAAGTTTAAGTTACCAGCATCAAATGGAGAAGTGAGGGAGCCTGCATGGTCAAATTTTTTAAGATAATCTAACTACAATGGAATAATTACTATGAATAAATCAATCAATACCTTTTTTGCGTTATCAGTAATACTTATATTTTCTGCATGTAGCTCTGTTCAAATAACAGAAGAGGCTGTTGCTGATCAAAGCGTTGCTGGAGTTTCCGTAACATCAAAATCTATAGCCACCCAAGCAGTCCTTGCGAATGCAGTAGTTTACTTTGAGTATGATCAGTTCAATCTAACTGCGAAATCAATTCAAGCATTAAAAGGTGTAGCAGAGTTAATGAACAGAAATCAAAAAATTATCATTTCTATTGAAGGACATGCAGATGAAAGAGGAACAAGAGAATATAACCTAGCTCTTGGTCAAAGACGCGCTGAATCAGTTGCTAATTATTTGATTGCAAATGGAATTAAAAGAAATAGATTAATTACAAAAAGTTATGGAGAAGAGCGGCCTTTATCATTGGGATCTAATGATTCTGCATGGTCAAAGAATAGAAGGGTTGAAATTAAGTAGTTTAAGATTGAATGAAGATCCTCTTTCTTACACTTTTTTTAGTACCTCTTAGTCTTGATTCCCAAGAAGTAGATGCTTCTGATATATTATTTTTAAAAATTCAGGAGCTTGAAGGGGAGCTTGCAAGCTTAAGAAGTGAACTCGAATCACAAGCTTACCTAATCGAAAAACTTTTAAATGAAGAATTTGACCAAGGAGAAAATCAAACTCCTGAGGATGCTGATGCTGACGCTGAAATAAACTCTTTCAGATTTGAGGGTATCAATGATAGTAAAAGCATTGATGAGGTTTATGATCAAGCAATCTCAGACTTGAATAATAAGGACTTTCAAGCCGCTAAATCATCCTTTAATTATCTTACTAATAATTTTAATGATAATGAAAAGATTCCCTTAAGCTTATTTTGGCTTGGAGAGATTTCATTATTAGAATCTAACCTTGAAGAGAGTGAAAATTTTTTTCAAAGATTAGCATCAGATTTTCCTGATCACTGGAGAACACCGTTAGCTCATAAAAAAATTGGTGACATTTTAATGATGTCGGGTGAACCTAGCGCTGCAAAAACTAAATATCAATATGTAGTTCAAACATTTCCTGATAAAACCGCATCTTCTTTAGCCTTGCAGTTATTAGAAAATATGGAATAATCACATCTTTTTTATGGAATCCTATATTGGGTCGCTAGCTCAGCTGGTAGAGCAGTTCGCTTTTAACGAATTGGTCACAGGTTCGAATCCTGTGCGACCCACCATTTTTGGTTAATTTAGTGTCAGTATTAACTAGCTCTATCAAGAACTCTCTAAAAAAGCTCTCTCTTTCATTTACTAAAGAATCTGGGCTCGCAAGCCTTTTCTTTTTTTTAGTATTATGTTCCTGGTATATCTTAAGACCTGTTAGAAATGAAATGGCTGTTCAGAACTCAGACATTCTGCCATATCTTCTGGGTGTTGGCGCTTTTGTAATGCTATTACTAAATCCAATTTATTCATGGCTTGCTTCAGGTAGAAATTTAAAAGGAGTCTTAGTCGGATGCTACTCATTTTTTATTCTTAATTTATTTATATTTATTATTTTATGGGAATTTTTTAATCTTTCGTCTGCTGTTTGGTTAAGTCAAATTTTTTATATTTGGTGTAATGTCTATTCATTTTTTGTGGTATCTATATTTTGGGTGGTAATTATTAATTTATTTCGAGGAGATGGTGCTGCTAATGTCTTTGGTGTAATTGCTGCTGGAGGATCATTGGGAGCTTTTCTTGGTTCAGAAATATCCAAACAACTGGCTGCAACATTTAACGAATCAGGCATCATTTTTTTCACATTAATTTCAATAATTTTTTTGATATCAGCTTTAGCTACCGGTCTTATATTGCTTAAAAGGTTTGTATCCCAAGATGGTATAGACAAGGCTGCAGGAGGAACAAGTTTTGACGCTTTACAAAACCTTATTTCTTCATCGCAAATAAGATCAATAGGGCTCTATATGTATTTGTGGACCGCAATGATGACCATTCATTGGGTTACTTCAATTGATATCGTGAATGCTTGGTCATCAGATGGCGGTAATAGAATAGTTTTCTTTAGCAATATTGAACAAACGGTAACAATCCTCACTTTGTTTACACAATTTTTCTTGACCTCAGCGATTATCAGATTTGCAGGCCCAAAAACTATTTTAATGTTCTATGGGTTTATATTTGCTGGAGCTTTCATTGGCTATTATCTCAACCCATCCATTGGGTATGTATTTTTTATCACTATTGTTTTGAGGCTATTTGAATATGGTATTAATAAGCCAACAAGAGAGGTTGTTTTCAGTTATCTCAAAAGAACAGATAGATATAAATCCACAGTTATGGTTGATACATTCTTAGTCAGAATGGGAGATTTTTCAGGCAGCGGCTTTATACTTTTTTCAAAATCATTTGGACTAGTATTTTCGCAAGTACCCTTGTTAGCAATACCATTTGCTGGATTTTTGGCAGCTCTTGGATACAGGATTCCTCCTAAAGAAAAAATTCTCTCTTAGAAGCCTCTTCCTCTACCCAGTCTTTCTCTGGCTAGCTTTATCTTCGTCATAATAGTTTCTGAAGTTTGGAATGAATTGCCAGAAAGACTTAATGCAAATTGAAATTGATTCAGCGCGTTATCAAAATCTCCAATCAATGTGTAATACTCACCTCGACTAAGATGGTATCCAACAATATTTTTTCCAGCTCTTTGGACTTCAGATAATTCCATCCATAGGTTTGGATCACGATTTTTGGTAATCAAAAGATCTCTTAACACCTCTTCAGCTTTGATAAATTCTTTTTCAGAGCTTAATATTTTTGCTTTAACGATTGATGCTGGATAGTTTCCTGGAGAAATATTAAGTACTTGCTCAATATTATCTCGAGCCTCAATTATTTTTTGACCTGATAGCAAAATCTCTGATTTGGTGATGTTTAAAATTAAATTCTTAGGATATTTTTTTAATATCTCATTCAATATTTCTAAGGCCTTTTCAGTCTTCCCATTTGATTGAAGTGCTTTCATAAATGCATATTTATTTTCATTAGTTGGATCATCAATTTGCGCTTTTGCAAAGTATCTAACTGCAGCTTGAGGGGATAAAGAGTTATATTTTACTTTCAATCTTCCTTTGATAAATTCAAAGTTGATAGTATTTTTTTTTCCGCCAGTAAAGTCTATTTGATCTGCAGCATTAAAAGCATCACTTACTCTTGAAGATGTAACAGGATGGGTTAATAAGAATTCCGGAGGATTATCTCCTGACAATTTTCTAACTTTAGCCATATTTTCAAACATTTGGCCCATACCTGCAGGATCATACCCCGCAGCTATTAGATTATTAAAACCATATCTATCTGCCTCTCTTTCAAAAATTCGACTATACCGCAGTTGCTGTTGCTGTAATGCAGCAGGGCCAGCAATAAAAGCAGTTGGGTTATTTGAAATAATTGCTAATGCTATTGCGGACACCATAACCAAGGATGAAGCAAGATTGGTATCCCTTCCTCTCAAGACATTTCTAGCAAAATGTCTTTGACTTAAATGAGCGAGTTCATGACCCAAAACAGATGCTAGCTGAGCTTCGTTTCCAGCATTTAAAAACAAACCACCATTTACACCTATTACACCTCCAGGAGCAGCAAATGCATTGAGTGATTTTTCGTCTATTAACACGATAGTAAACTGCCTATCCTTGACTTGAGAGGTTTCAGACAATTTATAAATTAGTAGCTCAGTATATTCTTGAATAATAGGGTCATTAATTAAAGGAGCCTGAGCATACACTTGCTCTAAAAAGCTTTGCCCCAATAATCTTTCTTGTTCAAGAGAAATAACACCAGATACTCGATCACCTAAATTTGGTAAATTCAGATCTTTTTCTTGAGCAAAGATAAGCTGAACTATAAATAAAAGAAGAAAAAAGAAGCGATGGATTAGCATATGTTTATTATTTCAATTCCTGTGAGCCTTACACTATTGATTGTTTTCAATTAACATATCATTTCTAAGACAAATTTAAATACAAAAAGTGCTTGAAGATATAAATAATTTATTCAAAAAAATTTTCTCAAACGAGGAAACTCTAGTATTTGCATTGTTGCTGACTATAGGCTTTTTAATTATATTTTTCTTAGGCAATATTTTAACTCCTTTTTTAATGAGCTTAGTTTTTGCATATTTGCTAATAGGGATGCAGAAGCGCCTTGAATACTATGGTTTGAATAGCGCAATTGCATTAATTCTTACCTATAGTTTTTTCTTGTTAACTGGTGTTGCATTAATGGTTTGGTTAGGCCCTTTAGTGTATCAGCAGCTTCAGTCATTAATTTTAGAAATTCCTAAATGGGTTAATTCATTTATGGTATTTGTACAAAATGTACCAGATGACTATCCTGATTTAGTCTCTTCCGATCAAATAACAACATTCCTCCAAAGTTTATCAGGTCAAATTACAGCAATTTCACAGGATTTTCTTAAAGCTTCGATTGCTGGAATCCAAAATACAGTTACTATTGCTATCAATCTAATTTTGCTGCCAATTCTTGTTTTCTTTTTTTTATTTGATAGGGATTCAATTATTTCTGGCTTTCTTAGCATTTTACCTAAAGAGAGGGCAATGCTTCACAGTGTCTGGGTTGAGATGGATGATCAGCTAAGTAATTATGCAAGAGGGAAGGCAATAGAAATTGTAGTTGTTGGTATAGCAGCGGCTATTGTTTTCATGTATTTTGATTTGCAGTACATAGCTCTTTTATCGGTGTTGGTTGGATTCTCAGTCTTAATCCCTTTTTTAGGAGCTTTTATTGTAACTTTGCCTGTCGCTGCAGTAGGCTTACTTCAGTTTGGAGTTAGTTTTGATTTTTGGGTGCTAATGGGAGCATACATAGTTTTACAAATTCTTGATGGATATTTGTTAGTTCCTTTACTTTTTTCTGATGCAGTGAAACTGCATCCTGTCATAATTATGTTGGCAGTTTTTGTATTTGGAGCAATATTTGGTTTTTGGGGAGTATTTTTTGCAATACCAATAGCCACCTTGATTAAGGCAATATGGAATTCGTGGCCTGAAAACCTATCAACTTAAACTATTCAACTAGCTCTTTAGTAGCATCAAGAACCTCTTGTACATGTCCTTTCACCTTTACTGACCTCCATTCCTTCATTACCTTTCCTTTTGCATTAATCAGAAACGTGCTTCGATCTACACCCATGTATTCTCTTCCATACATTGATTTTAATTTCATGACATCAAAAGCTTTGCATACCTTTTCATCTGGATCAGATAAAAGCTCAAACGGAAAACTTTGTTTGGACTTAAAGTTTTCATGCGATTTAATTGATTCTCTAGATACTCCTAAGATCTCAGTATTTAATTTTTTAAACTTTTTGTAGCTATCTCTAAATTCTTGGCCCTCAGTCGTGCATCCGGGAGTGGAGTCTTTAGGATAAAAATAAATTACAACATTTTTATTCTTATAAGTTTCATTAGATACAATTTGATCACTCGTTGCATCAGCTTTAAACTTTGGGCAGTTTTTTCCTTCTAAATTTTTAGCCATCATTTCCTCAAAAAAAAGTGTATAGTTTTATTTTTTACTGAAAACATTCATGATGCAACCCCTCCAAGGCAGTTTCGTAGCTCTAGTCACTCCGATGTCAGCAAATGGAAGCTTGGATTTTGATGCTCTTCAAGGGTTGATAGAATGGCATGTTAAATCTGGAACCGATGGAATAGTTTCTGTTGGAACTACTGGGGAATCAGCAACAGTTAGTGTTCCAGAGCATCTTGAGATTATAGAAAAAACTATTGAATTTGTTGACGGAAGGCTGCCTGTAATTGCTGGCACTGGCGGTAACTCAACACTAGAAGCCATTGAACTTACGCAAAAAGCTTCAGAACTTGGAGCTGATTATGTCCTATTAGTTACTCCTTACTACAATAAACCAAATCAAGAGGGTTTATTTCAGCATTTTATTAAAATTGCAGACTCGGTTGAGATTCCGCAGATTCTCTACAATGTTCCGTCACGCACAGCTTGTGATCTTAAGCCTGAAACTGTATTGAGGCTAGCTCATCATCAGAACATTGTTGGGATTAAAGAGGCGCTAGATAGTTCGGAAAGACTATCTGAACTTTTAAGAATATCTCAGTCTATTGGTGAGCAAAAAAACTTTTCAATTTTTTCAGGTGATGATCCTACATTTAATTCCTTTATGTTAAGTGGAGGTCATGGTGTGATTTCTGTGGCTGCCAATGTTGTTCCAAAATGTATTTCTCAGATTTGCTCTCTCAATTTATCCAATCAGTTTGATGATGCTAAAGAGTTAAATTCATTATTAGAAAATTTATATGAACTTTTGTTTATTGAATCTAATCCAATACCTGTTAAATGGATGCTAAATAAAATGGGAATGATACAGTCTGGTATAAGGCTTCCATTAATACCTTTTAATGAAGCTTTTCATGAGAAAACTATAAATGAGATGATAAAATTGAAGTTAATATGAAATATTTAAAAAAATCTTGTTTTCTAGCTTTGCTAGCTTCTATATCCTCTTGCTCATACATATCTGGGCCAGAGGGGCTCTTTCCTGAAACAAAAGATAAATTTTTTGAAGAGAAGTTGTCTGCCGACCTTAAGTTACCATCATCAGATATTGCAATTATAAAAGATGATCATTACCCACCAATTAGTGAGGGTATAGCCGCAGCTGAAATTCAAGATATTCCAGCACCAAGGCAAATATTTTCTTCAGGAGAATCAAATGAGGTGCAACTGAGGCGACTTGGAGAATTGATGTGGGTTTATGTTGAAACCTTGCCATCTACCTCATGGCCAATTACCAAAAATTATTTTGAAGCCTCTGCAATGTCAATAATAGAGGCAGATCCAGATGCTGGAATTATGATAATTAAATACTCCGATGCTTTAAATCTCAAGATTACCATTGAGCATGGTATTAAGGAGGCCTCCACAGAGGTTTTTTTATCTGTCTATAACTCTAATGATAATGTTTTAGCTCAACAGGATCCAGAGTTTATTCAACAGGAATTAGAAAAAATAGTTCAATTTTTTGCAAGTTCAGCAGCTTCGTTTTCTGGAACATCTCTTGCCGCTCAAAACTTAAATGATAGAAAGAAAGCCAAAATTTTTAATGTGAATGATCAGACTATTATTGAGCTGAGCCTTGGGTTTGATAGAGCATGGTCAGCTGTTAGTAGAGCTTTAGAGGCAGGAAATATTACTTCCAATGATATCGATAGAGATCAAGGAGTTTTCCTAGTTAGTTACTCAGTAGAATCTGAGAGCAGCAGCTGGTTTTCTTTCTTAAATTTTAATAATGATGAAAACAATAATTCTCTATTGCTTGGAGAATCCGCTGAATTTAGAATATTGCTTGAATCGCAAAATGATAAAACAAACATATTTGTGGAGTCACTTGAAGGAAACAATGAGGAGGCCGATGCTCTTTTATCAAAAATAAACGAACTGCTAAGTTAAGGAATTATGGAAAAAATATCTCAAATAACTACCGGTAAAGCTAAATCTTTATATACCACGAATGAACCTGACCAATTAATTATGGAATTCAGAGATGATACCTCTGCTTTTGATGGAAAAAAAATGGAAGCCCTCGATAATAAAGGCAAAGTCAACAATCAATTCAATGCTTTTGTGATGGAGTTTTTGGCGTCAAAAGGCATAGAAACTCATTTTATTAAACTTCTTTCTAATCATGAATCTCTGGTTCATAAACTAGACATGTTTCCAATTGAGTGTGTTGTTAGAAATAGAGCTACAGGATCACTTTGCAAAAGATTAGGAATCGAAGATGGATTGATCCTGGATCCGCCTCTCTTTGAGTTCTTTTTAAAGGATGATGATTTAGGGGACCCATTAATCAATGATCATCATATTGAGTCATTTGGTTGGGCAACTCAAGAAGATGCAGATGCGATGAGAGATTTAACTTTAAAAATTAATGACATTCTGGTTGATTTTTTTATGGAAGCTAATCTTATTTTAGTAGATTACAAATTAGAGTTTGGAAAATTTAACGATAAAATGCTTCTTGCAGATGAATTTACTCCAGATGGTTGTCGTTTATGGGATAAAGATACATTAACAAAAATGGATAAAGATAGATTTCGTCAAGATCTAGGAAATGTTATAGAAACTTACGGAGAAGTAGGTGAGAGACTTGGAATGAAGATAAAACTTGACTAAATTAATCAGGTATTGATAATACCTGAATGAATTTCACAACCAAAAGTCGATATGCAGTTAATGCTCTAGCAGATTTAGAGTATCTATCGCATTATGAGACTCCAGTTTCACTAAAAGATATAGCGCATAGGCAAGACATAGATTTAACTTACCTTGAGCAGTTATTTAGAAAACTAAGAATCGCAGGAATAGTTAAAAGCGTTCGCGGAAGAAATGGTGGATATGTTTATGCTTCTCATCCTCAAAAAGTAAGCATAAAAAATATTATGGAAGCTGTTGAGGAAAACTTAGATGCAACGAATTGTTCAGGGACTTCTTCTTGTCATGCAGGTCAACAATGTAATTCTCATAAGTTATGGGATGATTTAAATAATGTAGTTGACGAATTTTTAAGTGATATTTCAATAACAGATCTTGTAGAAAAGCCAAGAGATCCCCATATACCTCTAAAGGAAATTAAATCATGAGTGGCGAAATCAATTTACCGATATATATGGACTATGCATCTACTACACCAGTAGATCCCCGTGTCGCAAAAAAAATATCTGATCATCTAACCTTGGATGGTAATTTTGGTAATCCTGCATCTCGTTCGCATAAGTTTGGTTGGAAGGCTGAAGAAGCTGTTGAAGAGGCTAGGTCGCATGTGGCAAATCTAGTCAACTGTGATCCAAGAGAGATAGTTTGGACCTCAGGCGCTACTGAGGCTGATAACTTAGCAATTAAAGGCATTGCTAATTTTTATCAACAGAATGGAAAACATATCATTACTTCTAAGATTGAGCACAAAGCCGTGTTAGACCCATGTAGACAGCTTGAAAGAGATGGTTTTGAAGTCACTTATCTTGAGCCCAATGAGGGAGGCTTAATAACAGCTGAGGCTGTACAAAGTGCAATCAGAGAAGACACTATATTGATCTCAATTATGCATATTAATAACGAATTGGGTACTATTAATGATCTCGGCAGTATTGGAAAAATTGCACGTGAAAAAGGCATTTTTTTTCATGTTGATGCAGCTCAAAGTACTGGCAAAATTGCGATTGATTTAAATTCTCTTCCAGTTGATCTGATGTCTTTCTCAGCTCATAAAACATATGGGCCTAAAGGAATAGGAGCTTTATTTGTTCGAAGAAAGCCTCGAGTTAGAATTGAAGCGCAAATTCATGGAGGCGGACATGAAAGAGGCATGAGATCAGGTACTCTGCCAACACATCAAATTGTTGGAATGGGTGAAGCTTTTAGAATTGCTAAAGAAGAGATGGAAAGTGACAAAATAAGAATTCAATCACTTCACAACAAGTTCTATGAATCAATTTCTAAAATTGAAGAAATATATGTAAATGGAGATGTTGACAATAAAGTTAGCAATATTTTGAATATAAGTTTTGCATATGTAGAAGGAGAGTCATTAATTATGGCCTTAAAAGATATCGCTGTTTCCTCAGGATCGGCTTGTACTTCTGCCAGTTTGGAGCCATCCTATGTATTAAGAGCACTTGGAAGAAAGGATGAGCTTGCATCAAGTTCTATTCGCTTTTCATTTGGAAGATTTACCACTGTGGAGGATGTGGATTACACATTAACCTTAATTAACCACGCTGTTGATAGACTTAGAGAGCTATCTCCACTATGGGAAATGTATTTAGATGGAATTGATCTTGATACAGTAGATTGGCAAACCCACTAAATATTGGGAGGTATTTATGGCATATAGTAAAAAAGTTGTAGATAAATTTGAAAACACTATTAACGAACCTGCAAAATATAATGTTGGTCGATTTGATCCAAAAGAGATGAATGTAGGCACTGGAATGGTTGGTGCTCCTGCATGCGGTGACGTGATGAAACTTCAGATCAAATGTGAGAGCAAAGGCAATACTCATGTTATCAAGGATGTTAAATTCAAGACTTATGGATGCGGTTCTGCAATCGCCTCATCTAGTGAATTAGTTGATATGTTAATAGGAAAAACTTTAGAGGAAGCCAAGGAAATAAAAAATATTGATATTGTTGAAGCTCTTGAGTTGCCTCCTATAAAAATTCATTGTTCTGTTTTGGCTGAAGATTCCATTAAACAAGCAATAGAAGACTACGAGCAGAAACAATAACTAATTATGCAAAAATTCTCTCCAGATGAGCTTAGATTTTCTGAAAAAGCTATATTGCACTTCACTTCCAGCCTCAAGAATAATGGTAAAAGTGATGGAGTAAGAATTGGTGTGAGGAAAGCGGGATGTTCTGGCTTTGAATACTTCTTTGAGTTTGTTACGAATGAAGCGGCTGATACTAACGACTTTATTTTTGATGAAGGTGATTGCAAGATTTATGTCGACAATGAAAGTTTGAATTATCTAAAAGGTAGTTTGGTCGATTATTCTGAAGATGGTCTCAACAAAGGAATCAAATTTCATAATCCTAACGCTAAAGCTGTCTGTGGTTGCGGTGAAAGCTTCACTATTTAAATGGCCAATATAAAATTATTGCCTCATTTTGAGTTATGCCCTGATGGAGCTGAATTTGAAACGCTTAAAGATGAATCTATTTGCGAAGCCGCTTTAAGAGCAGGCATAAAAATTGAACATGCATGCGAAATGTCATGCGCTTGTACAACATGTCATGTCATTGTTAGAGATGGTTTTAATAATCTCAATGAAGCATCTGATGATGAGGAAGACCTGCTTGATAAGGCTTGGGGACTTGAGCCAAACTCACGATTAAGTTGTCAAACCATTCCAGAAAGCGGAAGTTTTACTGTTGAATTGCCAAAATATACTATCAATCAGGTTTCAGAGGATCATTAATGAAAATTAAATGGTCTGACATTATAGAAATTGCAATAGGTCTTAACGAAGCGTATCCCGAAATAGACCCTCAGTGGATCAGCTTTCCTGACTTGCATCAGAAGATTTGTGGCCTAGAAAATTTTGAGGATGACCCGCAAAATTCTAATGAAAAGATTCTTGAAGCAATCCAGATGGCATGGATGGATGAATTAGACTAAGTCACCTATAATGTCGCAAATTTAGGAGTAACCTTATGACAATACAACGAACACTTTCAATTATTAAGCCTGATGCAACATCAAAAAATATTATTGGAAAAATAATAGATCGCTTTGAAGAAAATGGCCTTAAAGTAGTCGCTGGCAAATTAATACATATGGACCAAGCCAAAGCTGCAGGCTTTTATGCTGAGCATGAGGGCAGATCTTTTTTCCCAAACCTTGTGGAATACATGACATCAGCACCAGTATTTGTTCAGGTTCTTGAGGGAGACAATGCTGTTTTGAAAAATAGAGAGTTAATGGGCGCTACAAATCCAAGCGAAGCCGATCCTGGAACCATTAGAGCAGACTTTGCTGAAACAATAGATGCAAATGCTGTTCATGGCTCTGACTCAGAGGATAGTGCAGCAAGAGAAATTTCATATTTTTTTGATGATAGCGAAATCTTTTAATTGAGTGCATAAAAAGAAGATAAATTTATTAGGGTTCTCTCATGAATCACTGGTAGATTTTTTTAAATCAATAGAGCAACCCAGCTTTAGAGCTTCTCAACTGATGAAATGGGTTCATCAAAGGGGAGTGATTGATTTTATGCAAATGACTGATTTTAGTCATACTTTAAGAAATAAGCTTTCTGAAATTGCTGAAGTCAAACTACCAAAAGTTGAGGAGTGTCTCCTATCACCAGAAGGAACCAAGAAATATTTAATTAAACTAGATTCAGGCTCAATGATAGAGATGGTCAAGATCCCTGAAAAAAAAAGGTTAACTCTATGCATATCTTCACAAGCAGGATGTGCATTGCAATGCACATTTTGTGCTACAGGCGCGCAAGGCTTTGAAAGGAATCTATCAAATGCTGAAATCATTGGTCAGTTATGGTTAGCTAATTTTTATGATGAGCCTAGTCAGCTTGTCTCGAATGTTGTATTTATGGGAATGGGCGAACCTCTTCTTAATGTTGAGCCAGTGATGACTGCAATTGGTTTAATGCAGCATCAAAATGCTTACGGACTTTCAAAAAGAAGGATTACTCTGAGTACCTCAGGGATAGTGCCAGAAATAAATAAGCTTGCCGATAGAACTGATGTCTCATTGGCAATATCTCTGCATGCTGCCAATAATATTTTAAGGGATGAAATAGTTCCAATTAACAAAAAATATCCACTAGATGTGCTATTAAGCGCTTGTAAAAATTATCTCAAAAATCAGAGTAAGCGGAAAACAATAACAATTGAATATATTTTAATAGATGGCGTTAATGATTCATTGGATCACGCAAAAGATTTGGTAGATATTCTCAATGGGCTTTCTTGCAAAATAAATCTCATACCTTTTAACCCATTTGATGGATGTAATTATCTGCGATCTCAAGAAAGTACTATTTATCAATTCAAAGACTTTTTAATAAACAAGGGATTAATAACTACTCTTAGAATAACAAGAGGAGATGCTATTGATGGAGCATGCGGACAACTTGTTGGCAAGCTTACTAAAAGTGTGAAAGGTAAAAATAAAAAAAACTCAATCAATCTAATTAACACCTCATGAGCCTTAAATCTGCGCATACAGGCAAGGTTGGAAAAGCTTTTATAAATGCTCGTAACCGTCGTTCAATTTCTCCAGAAGAGGCTGCAAGCCTTGCCTTAATAAATATTGAATACATTAAGGCCATTGAATCGGGAGATTATTCAATTTTTCCAGCTAGAATATTCGCTGTCCAATATTTTGAAAAATATGCAACATTTCTTGATTTGGAGATTGATTTTTTTGATATTTATAATGCAGAAGTAGTTGCTGAGGCAGAGTTGTTAAAGTCTAACTCTGATGCACCTATAAAATTATTCTTTAAAAAAAATATTTTTTATATTATTTTCATTTGCTCTATTCTTTTAACCTTCATAATTTTTATTTTTCAAAATAATCAAATAGCCGAAGTTTTAGATGGGACATTACAAGAGAGTCTGATTAACACTCCCAATTTAAAAATTGATGTAGAACCAAGCCTTGAAAATGATATAAATTTATTGCACGGCGAAATTAATAATTTTTTCATACAAGATAAACTTGATTCAATTCAGCTTGATGTTACTGTTGACTAATTGGAACCGGATGTATGAATAATTCCTGGATAGACAGAAAGAAAACTAATCCTATATTTGTAGGAAGTGTCGGAGTGGGTGGAGACCATCCTATATCTATTCAATCTATGACAAATACCAATACAGCTGACATTCAGGCTACCGTAAGTCAAATTGAGGAATTAGAGGCCGCTGGAGCCGATATTGTGAGAGTCTCAGTTCCTGACAAAGATTGTGCAAATGCATTTAAATCTATAAAAGATTTGGTTTCAGTTCCATTGGTCGCAGATATTCACTTTGATTATAAAATTGCTTTGCTTGTTGCAGATTCTGCTGATTGTCTCAGAATTAATCCAGGAAATATTGGTAAAGAAAATAAAGTACAAGAAATTATTCAAGCTGCGAAAGACAATGATATTCCTATAAGAATTGGTGTTAATGCTGGCTCATTAGAGAAGGACCTTCAAAAAAAGTATGGAGAACCAAATTCAGATGCTTTGGTCGAATCAGCGCTGAGACATGTGGATATCTTAGATAGATACAACTTCTCAAATTTTAAATTAAGCCTTAAAGCTTCAAATATTCAAATGACCGTTGATAGTTATAGAAAGTTTTCTAAATTACTTGATCAGCCATTGCATCTAGGTATCACAGAGTCTGGGAGTTATAGGGCTGGCTCAGTCAAGTCATCTATTGGCTTAGGCATGCTTTTATCTGAAGGTATAGGCGATACAATTAGAGTTTCACTTGCCTCAGATCCAGTAGACGAGGTGAAGATTGGTTGGGACATCTTAAAAAGTTTAAATATACGAAGTCGAGGTATTAGAATAGTCGCATGTCCTAGCTGCTCTAGACAAAATTTCAATGTGATTGAAGTAGTTAATGAGCTTGAAACAAGATTTGAAGAAATATCTGAGGATTTAGAAGTAGCAATAATTGGTTGTTATGTAAATGGCCCTGGTGAGTCAAAGGCCGCTGATGTTGGTTTAACTGGCGGTCCCAGCAACCTGCTTTATGTAAATGGTGCTCCTTCAAAAAAAGTCTCTAATGAGAAACTTGTTGATACAATAGAAGAGCAAGTTAAAGAACAGCTCGAAAAGAAAAATTCTATAGATATTATTGCAAAAGGTTAAAAATTGAAGATTCAATCATTGAGAGGCATGCCTGATCTATTTCCTGAAGATTTAGAGAGATGGCATATATTCGAATCAAAGCTTTCTAAAATCTTTCATTCATTTAACACGAGTGAAATTCGCACCCCATTACTGGAGTCAACAGAGCTTTTTTCTAGATCTGTAGGGAACTCATCTGATATTGTAAATAAAGAACTCTATTCCTTTCTAGACCGAAATGAAGAAAGTATTAGCCTTAGACCAGAGGGCTCAGCAAGTGTGATCAGAGCAATTGTTCAAAAAAAACAAGAGCAAGAGAAACACAAACTTTGGTACCAAGGCCCAATGTTTAGATATGAAAGGCCTCAAAAAGGGAGATTTAGACAATTTCATCAAGTTGGGGTTGAATATCTTGGTTTTGAGGAAGGAATTGCAGAGTATGAGCTGATTAGTATGGTTTTGCAGATCAATGAGTTAATAGGTATTTCAGACTATACAATTAAAATTAACCATCTTGGTGATAATCTTGCTAAAGAAAATTTTTGCAACTCACTAGTTAGTTTCCTGGAGCCGCATATTAATGAACTGCATGAAAAAGATCAGGTAAGATTGAATTCTAATCCATTGAGAGTCCTTGACTCCAAAGAACAGTCTACCCAGGCATTGCTGGAGGACGGACCCAAATTTCAAGATTTTATTTCAGATACCTCTAAAATCTTTTTACAAAACCTTGTAGATACTTATAGCGATCATTGTGATATTCAAATTGATCAATCATTGGTTAGAGGACTAGATTATTACACTGGAGTTGTTTTTGAAACTGTTTCACAGAAACTTGGAGCGCAAGATGCCTTTCTGGGAGGCGGAAGATACGATAATCTCTCAGAACAGCTTGGTGGAAAAGATATGCATGCTATAGGTTTTGCTATTGGAGTTGAACGAATTATTGAACTTCTCAGTATTGACAATATAAAACAACCATTAAAAGTTGGATTTATTATTTCTGGAGAGCAGATTAACAAAAAAACATATAAAATAGCCGATGATTTAAGAAGTGCTAATAATAATATTATCCTCGATGCATCTTTAAGTGGGGGAAGCTTAAAATCTCAGCTCAGAAGGGCTAACAAAAATAATTGTAGTTTTGCAATTATTATCGGAGATGAAGAGCTTAAAAATGATCAAGTGATATGGAAAGACCTCAACGAGAGCGGGGAGCAAGAACTTCTTACCTCAAAAGAGGTCATAGAAAAATATACTAATCTTTAGGAGAGATCATGGCAGAGTACAGTTCAGATGAAGAGAGATTTTCAGCCTTTGTTAATTTTTTTAAAGATTATAAAAATACTCTATTAATTGGCTCTTTGCTTCTTGCAGCAATGCTGATTTCCTCAATGGGGTATAAGTCATATAACTCTTCACAGAATTTACAAGCAGCTGAGATTTATGATGCTTGGTTTACAAATCTTTCGTCTGAATCAGCAAGCGCATCAAGTGACAATGAAAATTTTGACAAGCTTCAAGAAAAATATTCCAGTACTGGATATGCTCAGCTTGCAAGAATGATTAGAGGCTCATCACTTGCCAGAGAGGGCGATCTTGATGCAGCATTAATCGATTTCAAAGCACTTCTTAATGTATCTTCTGGTTTATTTGGAAATGATATGTTGAATTCAATTGCAAAAATAAATATTGCAAGAATTGAGCTAAGCAAACAGAACTACTCCAATGTGCTTGAGGTTTTGGATTCATTTGATTCAGAATCTGAGCATCCACTTGTTTATGAGGTCAAAGGCGATGCTTTGTTTGGGCTTAAAAAAAATGACTTAGCCATGGATCAGTATTCATTAGCTCTTGAGAACTCACAGAGTGAATCGCAAAAGTCTCTTTTAAAAATGAAGATCAACAAAATTAATAATTAGCACTCATGAAAAATAATATATTTCTAAGTATTATTTTAATACTTATTTCTTCATGCTCTACGTTAGCCTTTTGGGAAGATGATACAGAGGATGAGGTTATTGAGCCCGTTGCACTTAAATCTTTTAAAGATGAATACCCGCTCTCTATAGAATGGAAAAAATCTTTTAAAGGAGAAAATGGCTTAGGCTCTTTTAAACCTTCATTTTATTCAGGCAATATGTTGGTTGCTGATCCTGAGGGAAATATTGCCTCACTCAATCCCCAATCAGGGAAAGAGAATTGGAAAATTAATCTAAATCGTGAGTTGGCATCAGGTGTTGCTTCTGGATTTGGCAAATTAGTCGTTTCGGACCTTAATGGATTTGTTATTGCACTTGATATAGATACTCAAGAAATTATTTGGGAAAAAAATATTGGTGGCGAAGTTTTATCCAATGCGGTTGTAAGCGCATCATTAATTCTTGTAAAAAATTCTGTAGGTGAATTGGTTGCTTTGAGCGCCTCATCAGGAGAAACAAAATGGTCTTTTAGATCACAGTTACCAGCTTTAACTGTTCGTGGTACAGGAGAATCTATTATTGAAAATGGTATTGTTTTTTCTACATTTGATAATGGTCGACTTGCTGCTTTTCAGTTAGAAACAGGTTTCTTTCTTTGGGATGCACCTATTTCATTTGTAGAGGGCTCATCAGAACTTGAGAATTTGATTGATGGAGACTCAGCTCCAGTTCTAGCTAAGCAGCTGATTTTTGCTACTAATTATCAAGGGAACTTAACAGCATTTGATGTTGCACAAAAAAGACCAGTATGGAATGCAGATGCCTCTTCATTTTACTCCCCGATTGTAACTAATAATATGATTATAGTTATTCAAGATGATGGATCAATCCTATCATTCTCTCTGGCTAATCTCTCTCCCTCATGGACTTCTGAGGAGTACTTAAGAAGGCAGTTATCGTCTGGTGTTGCATATAAAAATCTTTTATTGGTGGGAGACCTTGATGGTTATGTTCATGCCATCAATCCGATGACAGGAATTACCGTTGGCAGAAAAAAAGTCTCAGGAAATCCTATAATGAACATTGTCACTTTTAGAGACTTTGCATATGTTATTGATCTAGAATCAAATGTAGTTGCAATTCAACTCTAAAATGCCTTTTCAAAATGTTAAACTCAATAGCAATTCTTGGCAGACCAAATGTAGGGAAGTCTTCATTATTTAATAAGCTTACGAAAACTAGAAATGCAATTGTTTCTGATTTTTCTGGCCTGACAAAAGATAGAAATTTTGGTTATGCTTCTATAAAAGATCAACAATATTTAGTAATTGATACTGGTGGAGTAGGCTCTGAGATTACTGAATTCAGTGCAGCAATAACTGAGCAGGCACTGATAGCCGCAGAGGATTCAAATCTAATCTTATTTTTAATTGATGCCTCAGAGGAGTTAACTTCAGATGATATAGATCTCTTTCAAGCAATAAGAAAGATGAATAAAAAATTCTTTGTTGCTTTAAATAAGATTGATATTAAAAAAAGATCAAATGCAAAAGAGGATCTTTTAAAGCTTGGTTGTGACGACATGCTTGAAATTAGTGCAGAGCATTCCCAAGGCATCAAGGAATTACAAACTTATATATCCGAGCAATTTGTTGAAAGCGATTCAAATAATAAGAATGACCCTCAAGGAACTAAAATAGCTGTTATTGGGAGACCAAATGCAGGCAAATCTACATTTATCAATCAATTTACAAAACAGGATCGTTTAATTGTCTCTGATGTGCCTGGAACCACTATAGATTCTATTCATGTTCCTTTTGTGTTTGACGATGAAGATTTTATATTTATTGATACTGCTGGGATTAGAAAAAAATATAAACAAAGTCATGCTGTTGAATATTTTTCTTATGTCCGTGCTATGCATGCCGTCGATGAATCGGATATTGTTTTAATGCTAATTGATGCCTCAGATGGAATAGTGGATCAAGATCTTCGGATCTTAAATTTGATAAGAGGTTATGGAAAGCCGGTTGTTGTTGCTTTAAATAAAATCGATGAGCTTTCAGGAGATAGTTTATCCAATCTTAAAGAAACCAAAAAATTTCAAAACTCTGCATTGAATGAATTAATTCTAGTAGAAATTTCTGCATTGCAAAAACGTGGATTTAAAAAACTTTTTAATACCCTTGCCAGGGTTGATAAATTAGCTAAAACCAAGTTTTCAACTGGCAAGTTAAACAAGTTACTTTTAAAATTTACTAACGCAACCAATCCTCCAAGCATTTCAGGCAGACAAATTAAAATGAGATATGTGCATTTTGGAGGCATTCATCCAACAAAATTTATCATACATTCAAATTTTTCTAGCAAAATTCCATCAAATTATAAACGCTATCTAATAAACTCTTATAGAGAAGAATTGAACTTAAATGGGGTTGAACTGAGCATTATTTTTAAAAAAGGAGACAATCCTTATGAGAATAAAAAAAATGAACTTTCTACTCGTCAAATCAAGAAGAAAAAAAGGCTTATTAAGCACGTAAAAAAATCAAAAAAGTAAGATTTTATCTTTTAAATTACGTATAATTTAGACCTAGTAAGCACCACAAAAGTAACAAATGTCTATAAAACCAGTATATATTAATTTATTTAAGATTCAGCTTCCATTATCTGCGTTGTTATCCATATCTCATAGGGTTTCAGGTATTCTAATTTTTTTTCTTGTTCTTCCTGTTTCTGCTTATATTCTAAATCTTCTTTTGGCTAGCCAAGATTCATTCTCATCATTCGTAGATGTTTTCAATTCATCTGTTTTTTTAAGGACATTTGTCCTCTTTAACATTCTAATTTTTGAATATCATGTTATAGCTGGCATCCGACATATGCTGATGGATTTCAAATTAGTTAGCGAAACTCTTTCTGCATCAAACACATCAGCAATAACTGCATTAATTGTATTTTTTGTGATCGCTCTATTAACAATATTGGGTCTGATATGAAATTAGGAAAATTAATCTGGTATCTACAAAGATATTCTGCAATCTACTTTTTGTTATTTCTTGGATACTTAGGGTTAATCGTATTCACTGATAGGCTAAGTTTTCAATTTATATCAGAAAGCTTCACATTTAAGCTCTCATTAAGTTTTTTTATTGTGTTGGCTTGCATGCATGCATTTGCAGGCTTGTGGACTATCGGTACTGATTATCTTACAAACAGGACCCTAGGATTTATTTCCACTTCTCTTTCAACATATGCCAATTTTCTAAGAAAAACTTTTGAATTCATTTTTATTTTTCTTGGTGTGTTTCTCGTTATTTTTTATCTTTTAATTATCTGGTCGTAATATGCAAAACTACAATTCATCAAATATCAAAACATTAGAATTTGATGCTCTTATTATTGGTGGGGGAGGTTCAGGGATGAGAACTTCTCTTGAGCTTGCTAAATCTGGGCTAAAGACAGCGGTTGTCTCTAAAGTTTTTCCAACTAGATCTCATACAGTTTCAGCTCAAGGAGGAATTACTTGTGCGATTGCAAGCGCAGATCCAAATGATGATTGGAGATGGCACATGTATGACACTGTTAAAGGCTCTGACTATATTGGCGACCAGGATGCAATTGAGTATATGTGCTCAGAAGGTCCCAAGGCTGTTTTTGAACTTGAGCATATGGGACTACCTTTTTCTAGATTTGAAAATGGGCGCATTTATCAACGTCCTTTCGGCGGGCAATCAAAAGATTTTGGTAAAGGGGGTCAAGCAGCTAGAACTTGTGCAGCTGCTGATAGAACAGGACATGCGCTCCTACACACTTTATATCAAAACAATATTAAAGAAGGCTCTAATTTTCTTAACGAATGGTTTGCAGTGGATTTAGTTCTTAACCAATCCAAGGAGGTTACTGGTGTAATTGCTTTTTCAATTGAATCTGGCGAAGTTGCATATTTAAAATCTCAAGCCACAGTCATGGCTACTGGTGGTGCAGGAAGAATATATTCATCAACCACTAATGCTCTGATTAATACGGGTGATGGTTTGGGGATGTCTTTGAGAGCAGGATTTCCTGCACAAGATATGGAAATGTGGCAGTTTCATCCAACTGGAATATACGGTGCAGGATCATTGGTAACTGAGGGATGTAGAGGAGAAGGAGGCTATCTCATTAATGCTGAAGGCGAGCGATTTATGGAAAGATATGCACCTAATGCAAAAGACTTGGCTGGAAGGGATGTTGTCGCAAGGTCAATGGTATTAGAGATTTTAGAGGGTCGAGGGTGTGGTGAAAATAAAGACCATGTATTTTTAAAACTAGATCATCTAGGTGCCGACGTATTGAATGCAAAGCTTCCTGGAATATGTGAGCTTTCAAGGACTTTTGCTGGAGTTGATCCAATATATAATCCAATTCCAGTTGTACCAACATGTCATTATATGATGGGTGGAACTCCAACTAATATTCATGGCCAAGCTTATACCCAGTCCAATGGTGTAGATGAGATTGTTTCCGGTTTATTCTCAGTTGGTGAAGCTGCATGTGTCTCAGTGCATGGTGCAAATAGACTCGGCGGTAATTCACTTCTGGACCTAGTCGTTTTTGGAAGAGCAGCAGGTATTCATATTCAAGAAGCCTTGAATTCAGGTGGCGGGGTTGCAGATGCTAATGGAGATGATATCAATCAAGCTTTAGATGGTCTCAACAAAATTAATTCATCAAGCAAGGGCTTTGAGGTTGCTGAAGTTAAAAGAGAGCTTCAATCAGTCATGCAGAACTATTTTGGTGTTTTTAGAAGAGGAGATTATATGGAAAAGGGTGTTGCTGCTTTGAGCGACATTCGTGAAAAGGTTTCTAATCTTCACCTCAAAGATAAGAGCATGGCTTTTAACACCAGCAGAGTAGAAGCTTTAGAGCTTCAGAATTTATTTGAAGTTGCTGAGGCAACAGCAATAGCGTCATTCCAGAGAACTGAGAGCAGGGGTGCACATGCTCGAGATGATTTTAAAGACCGTGATGATGAAAATTGGCTATGTCATTCTCTGTATGACCCAACCAAAAAAACTTTGAACAAAAGAGATGTTAACTTTGAGCCAGCTCAAGTGGAAACTTTTGAACCAAAAGTCAGAACATATTAATTTTTATTTGAGATTAAAAAATGATTGATGTAAACATTTATAGATATAACCCAGAAACAGATAAGTTCCCCTATACCCAAACATACTCGATTAAAAAACCTGAGAAGGACATTATGTTGCTTGAATTATTAAATATTCTTAAAGAGCAAGATTCATCAATCTCTTATAGGAGATCTTGTAGAGAGGGTGTGTGTGGTTCTGACGGAATGAATATCAATGGAAAAAATGGACTTGCATGCATAACTCCAATTTCTCAAGCAATTAAAAATAACAAAATTGAACTAAGACCACTTCCTGGCTTACCTGTAATTCGTGATTTGGTTGTCGACATGACAGAGTTTTATGCTCAATACGATAAGATCAAACCTTTTCTCCAAAATGACTCCGAGCCTCCTGCTCAAGAAAGATTACAGTCACCTGAAGATAGAGATAAGCTTGATGGCTTATATGAGTGCATTTTATGTGCCTGTTGCTCAACTAGCTGCCCATCTTTTTGGTGGAATCCAGATAAATTTGTTGGCCCAGCTGCCTTATTGCAGGCCTATAGATTTATTGCTGATTCAAGAGATACCAAGACTGCTGAAAGGTTA
>Ga0222719_10000976_pt1 | contig 28502 bp, 27 predicted proteins | sample C33_34DmetaG_FD_165039 | JGI IMG/M metagenome (GOLD analysis project Ga0222719, IMG submission 165039) | Estuarine water microbial communities from San Francisco Bay, California, United States - C33_34D | ecosystem: Environmental > Aquatic > Marine > Unclassified | place: USA: California...
GAAATAAGTTATGGAATCGCCCAAGGCATCTTCTAAAACGTAGGGCAATTTATTTGCACAATTGTCATAAAAGAAATCATACCTGTAGGAACGATTTTCTGGAAGATTATTTACAAGCAGATAGGTAAAAACGTGTTGCTTTTCTTCCTGTGTCAAATCTAATGTTTGACTGTCAATCGACCGGCCTTGTCTCAAGTAAATGTCGAAGAAATCGTCGAAGTACGATGCCCCTAACTGATAATCGAGTTGCCCTTTGGCGAATTTGAGGTAAAAGTTAGGAGTATTGAAATCGTACCTGCCATAATCGAAAACAATATCATAATTCATGACATAATCTTTCACTCGAATTGCACTATGTCCGAATGCATCGTTGAGATTATCGCCAGGGCCAATTGTCAAAATACTGATATCGGAATAGTGCGACAAGGATTGAGATACATGTAATAAAGGTACACTTAGAAAAATAATAAGGACAAGTTTCCTCATGATGACAGATTAATTAAAAGTTCCAAAATCAAGTTTGAGCGAAAATATATTTGAGTATAGAGCTATACTTTGGTCCCCAATATCGGTAAGAGCATAATCCACCTCAATGCCGCGATATTTAAAACCAAGTCCAATATTTGGTTGGAAGTTCAAAGATGTTGTTTGATCGAGGTCTTTGTCATATTGAAAGTTGCCAGCTCCAGCTCTTACAAAAACCAAATCCTGATAGCCCAATTGAAAACCGAAAGCAGGGGACATGCTTACTGACTTGGTGGCAATCAGGTCGTTATTTTGCTCAAAACGGATGATCATGTCCACTTCTGTTTGAAGTTCATAATTGTAACCGAACACGAAAGTTTTGGCTACACCGACTTGAAGTTTTGGAATTGTAATTTCTGTAGCTTCTGGAACGGATTGGTTTTGACCTTCAATGGCATTTTGAATATCAGAAAGCTTGTTTTGATCGAAACTCCACATATTGACAGTTGTGGTTATGTCTCTTGCCATTAAACCGAATTGCCAACCACTATCGTTGGTCAGTCTGAGGCCAATATCAAATCCAAATCCCCAAGAGGACGCAAAATCACCGATGATACGTCTGATTATTTTGGCGTTTACGCCATAGTCAAATCCTTTAAACAGTTGCTTTCTAGCGTAGGAAAAAATCAGGGCGTAATCGGCTGCTGAAAATAGTGAAATGCGGTTGTAATTTATTTGCCCTTGATCGTCAATCAATTGGGTCGTATCGAGAATATCATCTACTCCAAAACGAATCAGGCTGGCCGCAATTACACTCCTGTCATCGATTCTCATGGCATACCCCAGATAGTTGTAATTAGCAATATTTGCAAAATAACTGGCATGCATCAGGGACAGCTCTCGATCAGTCACCTCTATTAAGCCGGCTGGATTCCAATAACCAGAATTGACGTCATTGGAACGGGCTACTATTGCATTTGAGCTACCTAGTGCTGCAGCATCTACTCCAATATTCAGAAACTCATTGGAATATTTAGGCGCATTTTGAGCCCAAATCGAAAGGCTCATGCCCAGTAACAATATGCACAGTATTTTGTTCAATGCCGATATTTTTACAAAGATGCACATAATTTTGTCAAAATCATTTCATGAAGACTCTGTCAATCCTAACTCGAATTAGATGGCAATATTGTTTATAAAGAGCTGATTTACTTTTAAGTTTAGTATCTTTAAACACTAAAAATTTTCTATGAAATCGGCTCTACCCAACCTGTTGACCCTATCTAATCTTCTAGCTGGATGCATGGCCATTGTGTTTGTTTTTGATGGACATTTAGAATGGGCATCCTTAGCTGTATTGTCGGGGATGGTATTTGACTTTTTTGACGGTTTAGTCGCAAGAGCTTTAAAAGTAGAAAGCGCAGTGGGAAAGGAATTGGATTCGCTTGCAGATATGGTTACTTTCGGGGTAGTTCCTGGTTTGATTGTATACCGACTATTGAAGACGTCTTTAGAGTCACAGGAGATGAGCGACAATATGGAATTTATGCTCCCTTTTTCAGCCTTTTTGATTACCATTGGCGCAGGTTATAGGTTGGCCAAATTTAACGTCCTTCCATCTCAGGTTCATTTTATCGGTTTGCCAACCCCGGCCAATGCTTTGTTGATTGTGGCTTTACCTTTAATTTTAGCCTATCAAGGAAGTGACGCGATGAATACCATCATTTTAAATCATCAGGTTTTACTTTTTTTGGTTGTCCTTTCAACAACCTTAATGAATATGCCGATAAAAATGATGTCTTTAAAGCTGGATAGCTCCAATTGGAAGGACATGTTGCCACAAATTATTCTTGTCTGTATGTCAGTGGTGTTCATAATTACGCTGAAATTCGCATCATTACCGCTCATCATTTGTAGTCATATTTTAATTTCTATAATTAAATGGTATCCCCGATGATTGAAAATATTTTCACGCTGTTAATGTTGATCATGCTTCAAGCCGTTTTAGGTTTTGATAATCTGCTGTATATCTCATTAGAGTCAAAGCGTGCACCTAAAGAATACCAGAAAAAAGTACGGCGCAATGGCATTTTAATAGCTATTGTCTTAAGAGTTCTTCTGCTATTTGTCTTGATGAATTTGATTAAATTTTTTCAAGATCCCTTTTTACATCTGGACTATCCTGATACGATTGAAGCTACAGTTAATTTCCATAGCTTAATTGTTTTGGCTGGGGGTGTTTTTATCATTTATACTGCCATGAAAGAAATATGGCATATGGTCAGCTTTAGATCGGCTCATCATGATATTGAAGGCAGTAAGCCAAGCAGCGTGTTTAAAGTGACCCTACTCATTACTGTGATGAATGTTGTTTTTTCTTTTGATTCCATTTTGAGTGCAATGGCATTGACTAATGTTTTTTGGCTGATGGCAACCGCTATTATTACCGGTGGTTTATTGATGATTTGGTTATCGGATAGAGTGACAAATTTCCTCGAACGTAATAGGATGTATGAAGTTTTAGGTCTTTTTATCTTATTTATCGTTGGTGTAATGTTGGTCACAGAGGGAGGGCATTTGGCACACCTCAAACTGTTTGGTAACCCTATTGTGGCTATGAGTAAAACCACATTTTATTTCATTATTGGCATCTTGGTATTGACCGATATTGTCCAAGGAAGGTATCAGAAGAAGTTGATTAATGAGCAGGAAAAATCGGCCGGCGCTTAAAAGTTGATCCGTTTTTTTCGGAGTTCAAAATTTTGACCCAAATATACGCGCCGAACAGTTTCATCGCTGGCCAATTCTTCGGGCTTTCCATATTTTAATATACTGCCCTCGAACATCAAATAAGTTCTATCTGTAATAGCCAGGGTTTCTTGCACATTATGATCCGTAATCAAGATGCCGATGTTTTTTTTGGTCAACTGAGCTACAATTCTTTGAATATCCTCAACGGCTACAGGATCAACTCCGGCAAAAGGTTCATCTAGAAGAATGAATTTTGGGTCAGTCGCCAGAGCTCTTGCAATTTCTGTACGTCGCCGTTCGCCCCCCGAAAGCAAATCTCCACGATTCTTTCTAATATGGGTTAATCCAAACTCCTCGAGTAGCATTTCAACTTTTTCTTGCTGTTCTTTTTTAGATAATGTAGTCAATTGCAATACACTCAGAATATTATCCTCAACACTTAATTTTCTAAAAACAGAGGCTTCTTGGGCTAAATAGCCAATACCAATCTGTGCCCTCTTATACATAGGAAAAGAGGTGATGTTGGTATTGTCTATGAAAATTTGGCCACCGTTGGGACGAATAAGCCCTACGATCATATAGAAACTGGTGGTTTTACCGGCGCCATTGGGGCCAAGTAGGCCTACAATTTCTCCCTGATTCACTTCCAATGAAACGTCTTTGACCACTTTTCGGCCACTGTAGGATTTCATTAAATGTGTTGCGTGAAGCTTCATGAGTCAGTATTGATTGGCAAAAATACGGATTTATTTTTCAAGATCTTGAGCCTCCAAGGCATCCCAAAATTCATAAGCCTTGCGCAGATGAGGTATTACAATTGTTCCTCCTACGAGAGTGGCGATACCCAAGGCCTCGACGACTTCTTCTTTTGAAAGCCCCAAATTGTAAGCGGTCGATAGATGATATTTAATACAATCATCACAACGCAGCACTGCTGAGGCCGTCAGCCCCAGAAGCTCTTTGGTCTTTACATCGAGGACGCCCTCAGTAAATGCGTTGGTATCCAAATTAAAAATTCGCTTGATAATTTTATTGTTATCCGCCAGAATTTCGACGTTCATACGCTCGCGGTAAGCGTTAAATTCATTAACCAAATCACTCATTATTTTTGTTGTTTCGTTTGTATGTTATTCTCGATAAAAAAATACTGAACTGGTAAAGAATCATAACAGGAATAGTTACAATAATTTGACTCGTCACATCTGGAGGAGTGATTATTGCTGCGATAATAAGAACGATAACCAGAGCATATTTACGATACTTTTTCAAAAAATCTGGGGTAACTAAACCAATCTTAGTTAAGAAATAAATCACAATTGGCAGCTCAAAAATAAAACCAGAAGCCAAGCATGACGACCTTACTAAGGCAATATAAGAACTCAGGTCAAATTCATTGAGCACCTGTTCGGAAACCTGATAGGTGCCAAGGAAGTTAATGGACAAGGGGCAAATGACGTAATACCCAAAGAGAATGCCTAGAAAAAATAATAGGGTAGAGGCAAAAATAAACCCTCTTGCATGACGCCTTTCTTTTTTGTGCAAACCTGGACTCACAAAACGCCACACTTCATAAATAACATAAGGAAAGGCTAGAATAAAGCCGGCTGTAATGGAGGTCCAAAGATGTGCCGAAAATTGACCGGCCATCGTTCTACTCTGAATACTAAAAGGTAATTCATCACCACAAAATTGACTGTCAATTCCAAAAAAAGTTGCCACCTTACATAGCACTCGGTATGTTGGAAAACTTATTTGCTTTGGTCCAAAAATGATTGTATCAAAAATAAATTCCTTAAACATAAATGCACCGAAGCCAGCAATTACAACAGCAAATATAATTCGTATTATATGCCAGCGTAACACCTCCAAATGATCTAAAAAAGACATATTTTGAACGGCCATAGTCGTATTTGCTTTAAATCAACCCTTCTCTAATGAGGTCATGCATGTGAATCACACCGCAATACTTATCGTTGTCATTCAATACCAGTAGTTGAGAGATCTCGAACTGCTCCATGATATCTTTTGCAGCAAATGCCATTTCGGTTCCTTTAATCGTTTTAGGACTTTTGGACATGATATCCATGGCTTTAACTTGATTTAAATCGGGGTTGTTATGAAGCATTCTTCTTAAATCTCCATCGGTTATGAGACCGACAAGATTTGAGTCCTCTACAACTGCAGTTAGTCCAAGTCGTTTGTCAGTCATTTCAAGGATGATATCTTTTAGCTTTGTGTGTGGATTCACAGTTGGCACCTCATTTTGAGAAGATAAATCGTTAACTCTCAAATATAATTTTTTACCTAAAGCGCCTCCTGGGTGATATTTAGCAAAATCACTACTTGAAAAAGACCGTAATTGCAGCAGTGAAACAGCCACAGCATCACCCATGGCCAGTTGGGCGGTCGTGCTGGTTGTGGGGGCAAGGTCATTTGGACAAGCCTCTTTTTCAACGGAAGTCCGCAAAACAAAGTCACTTTGCATTCCTAAAAAAGACTTTGGATTTCCAGTCATTCCGATTAAATGGTTATCACTATTTTTAATAAATGGAATCAAAACTTTTATTTCGGGGGTGTCGCCACTTTTGGAAATGCAAAGGACAATATCGTCCTTTTGAACCAGACCTAAATCACCATGTATCGCATCAGCCGCATGCATGAAAATAGCAGGAGTTCCTGTAGAGTTTAACGTAGCGACAATTTTGTTGGCAATGATGGCACTTTTGCCTACCCCTGTAACAATTACCCGACCCTTTGAGTTGTATATTAGCTCAACAGCATCGGAGAAACTGCGGTCTAAATAATTAATAAGTTGCAGAACTGACTGACCTTCAAGTTCTAATGTTTTTTTTGCAAATTCTAGAATACGTTGATTATTGTCCAACTTTTTTGTATTTTGATGAATCATTTCTTTTCAAAAAGTAGTACTTTTAGAATAGTGATACAAAAGAACAAAAAAAATGCTTGCTTTCACCATTCCTTTCAGATCTGTTGGTGTGGTCTTTCACCTTTTTTTGTAGTTTACAACAAACAGAAGTTCTAAATGACCGAGGAATTATTATTAAAAGAGCTCAAACGCTATTTTGGATTTGATGCCTTTAAAGGGCTGCAATTAGATGTCATTCAAAGTTTAATGGATCAAAAGGATGTCTTTGCCATTATGCCTACTGGAGGAGGTAAATCGTTATGTTATCAAATGCCAGCCTTAATTCAGGAAGGTACCGCCATTGTTGTCTCTCCATTGATTGCTTTGATGAAAAACCAGGTCGATGCATTGAGAGGCATTTCAAATGAGGAAGGGGTGGCACATGTCATCAACTCGTCTCTCAATAAGAGGGAAATAAAAAGTGTCAAGGCCGATATTGTAAATGGGGTGACCAAATTACTCTATGTCGCTCCAGAATCCCTATCAAAAGAGGAGAACATAGAGTTTTTAAAAAGCGTAAAAATTTCATTTTTAGCCATTGACGAGGCGCATTGTATTAGTGAATGGGGTCACGACTTCCGACCAGAATACAGAAATCTAAGACATATTATAGATCAGATTGCAGTCAATGTTCCTGTCATAGCAGTAACGGCTACCGCCACACCAAAGGTCCAGCAAGACATCATTAAGAATTTGAATATTTCCGGAGCGGCTGTTTTTAAAGACTCGTTCAATCGTCCGAATTTGTATTATGAGGTAAGGCCGAAGACCAAAAACGTGGATGGCGATATCATTCGATTTGTGAAGCAAAATGAAGGTAAGTCTGGTATTATTTATTGCTTAAGCCGTAAACGTGTGGAAGAACTAGCGCAAGTTCTCCAAGTCAATGGAATTAAAGCAGTGCCCTACCATGCTGGATTGGACGGCAAAACTCGGGCCAGACATCAAGATATGTTTTTGATGGAAGATACCGATGTAGTGGTGGCTACCATAGCTTTTGGAATGGGAATAGACAAGCCTGACGTGCGTTTTGTCATTCATAACGATATGCCCAAAAGCATTGAGAGTTACTATCAAGAAACGGGTCGGGCAGGGCGCGATGGAGGAGAAGGCCACTGCTTGTCGTTTTACAGTTATCAGGACATTGAAAAGCTAGAAAAATTCATGTCCGGCAAACCTGTTTCTGAACAAGAAATCGGGATGGCTCTGCTCAATGAGGTGGTGGCCTACGCCGAGACTACCATTTCGAGGCGTAAGTTTATTCTCCATTATTTTGGTGAAGAATTCGATAATGAAACTGGTGCGGGAGGCGATATGGACGACAATATCCGATTTCCTAAAAAAATGCTTGAGGCTGGTAAAGAGGCCGAACTGGCTCTTGAGGTGGTCAATCAAACCAATGAAAAGTATAAATTAAAGGACTTAGTGAATGTTCTCATTGGAAAGGAAAACGCCCTAATTAAGTCGCACAGAATTCATGAATCGCGCTATTTTGGTCATGGAAAGAATCATGCGGATTTTTATTGGACAGCTCTGATTAGACAGCTTTTAATTGAAGGTTATTTGCAAAAAGACATCGAAACTTATGGAGTAATTAAATTGACTGATAAGGGCCGTTCATTTATAAAAAGTCCAAAAGGCTTTACCATTAGTGAGCCTCAAGACTATGGAATAGGTCTTTATGATTCTGTCAGTAAGGTTAAATCTGGTGGGGACGAGGTACTCGTCAAAATGCTTAAGGATTTGCGCAAGAAAATGGCTAAAGCTAAAGAAATCCCTCCTTATGTTATTTTTCAAGACCCTTCCTTGGAGGATATGTCTATTAAGTATCCCATTACCTTAGATGAGCTCACTCAAGTGCATGGTGTGGGGGAAGGAAAAGCTAAAAAATATGGTTCTGATTTTTTGCTCTTGATATCGCAATACGTTGAAGAAAACGAGATCGAAAGGGCCCAAGATATGATCGTAAAGTCCACTGGCATCAATTCTGCACTCAAGTTGTATATTATTCAGAGTATTGACAGAAAGCTACCACTGGAAGATATTGCTAGTGCCAAAGGAATGAAGATGAATGACTTCTTGAATGAATTGGAGTCGATTGTTAATTCGGGCACCAAACTCAACATTGACTACTGTATAGACGAGCTTTTTGATGAAGATCAGATTGAAGATTTAGAGGCCTATTTTATGGAATCCGAGTCTGAGCAGATAGATGATGCAGTGTCTGAATTTGATGGCGAGTATGATACCGAGGAGCTGCGCATTTTTAGATTGAAATTTATTAGTGAAATGGGCCACTAGGCCATTTCGTTTTTTTTATCTTCGCGCAAAACTTTTTATATGTCTGAGCTATTAGCACATTTCGATACCTCAAAAGGTAAAATCACCGTCGCTTTAGAATTCGATAGAACTCCAGGAACAGTTGGTAACTTTGTGGCCCTCGCCGAGGGACAATTGGAGAATTCTGCCAAACAACAAGGTATTCCTTATTATAATGGTCTGAAGTTCCATCGCGTCATTCCAGATTTTATGATTCAAGGGGGATGTCCAATGGGTACCGGCACTGGTAACCCAGGCTATCAATTTGACGATGAATTCCATCCTGCTTTGAAGCACGATGGCCCCGGTGTTTTGTCCATGGCCAATGCGGGTCCAGGAACTAACGGGAGTCAGTTTTTCATCACTCATATAGAAACACCATGGCTCGATGGCAAACACACGGTATTTGGAAAGGTTGTTGAAGGTATTGATGTGGTCAATGCCATTGCTCAAAACGATCAAATTGAAAATATCACTATCGAGCGAAAAGGTGCTGCTGCCGAAGCTTTCAACGCCATTGAGGCGTTTAGAAATTTTGAAGGGTCAAGGGCGAAAAGATTAGAAGCTGAGAATCAAGCGCGACGCGAAGAAATGGACCAATTAGCACAAGGGTTCGACGAAACAGCTTCAGGTTTGCGCTTTCAAATCATTCAGCATGGCAGTGGGCAGCAAGCCAAGGCTGGAGATACAGTGTCGGTTCATTATAAAGGGCAATTGGCTGATGGGACCGTTTTCGACTCATCTTATAAGCGCAACGAACCCATTGAATTTTTGCTGGGACAAGGTCAAGTCATTAGAGGTTGGGACGAAGGAGTTGCTATATTGAAGGTCGGAGATAAGGCCAGATTTGTTATACCAAGTGAGTTGGGTTATGGCTCGAGAGGTGCTGGCGGTGTAATTCCACCCGATGCTATTTTAGTGTTTGATGTTGAATTAATGGGTGTCAAGTCTTAAGACTTCCATTTGATATTGCATCCAATACTGGGTTTTTGATTTTCCATTGGATCTTCGCTAGCAAGTAAACGATCGATAGCTTGGCTTAAATCCGACCCATCTGAGATTATTCCATTGCCAGGTCGAGAGCTATCGAGTTGTCCCCGATAAACAAGTTTATTATCGTGGTCAAATAGATAAATGTCAGGTGTACAAGCAGCATCATAGGCTTTCGCTATTTCTTGACTTTCATCATAGAGATACGGAAATGCATAGCCCGCTTGTGCGGCATGACGCTTCATTTCTTGAGGGCCATCTTGAGGATAGTGAACAGCATCATTGCTCGAGATGCCAACAAACCCGATACCTTCGTTAATATACCTTTCTGTTACGGCTACTAAAATAGGATTGACATGAACTACAAAAGGGCAGTGGTTACATATAAAAAAGAGGGCAGTTCCTCGGCTGCCTCTAACATCTTTTAGAGACAAAATTTGACCACTTATAGTATCAGGAAGACTGAAATTGGGTGCCTCGGTACCTAGGGGCAGCATGTTGGATGGTGTTCTTGCCATGAATTTATTTTGTCGATGATCAAATATCGCAATAAATCGTAACTTTCCCACATGAAAGATAGTATTTCCTTTGATGAATTTCAATCCCTCGATATCCGAATAGGCACCATCACAGCAGTTGATGATTTTGCGCATGCACGCAAACCTGCCTATCAACTGACTATTGATTTTGGTGATTTGGGAATAAAACATTCTTCGGCCCAAATAACCGATTTGTATCAAAAAACAGATTTAATCAACAGACAAATCGTGGCTTTAGTTAATATACCACCAAGGCAAATCGCTGGCTTTCAAAGTCAGTGTTTGGTGATTGGTGTTTTAGACAATCAGGGAGTCATTCTCCTAGCTGCTGAAAACCTTGTGCCTAACGGAAGTCAGGTATCCTAATTTAGAATTCCTCTCTAAAAAAAATGGCGTTGAGCAGAAGTTTGTTGGTTCCAAACCAAAAAGCACGAAAAGTAGTGTTGTTAACAATACCAACAATTCGCCCTCGACCCATTCTTTGAATTTTGACTGCTGAAGTGCCTTTTAGACTGTCCAAGTTTGTAGGGGAAATGTAGCCACTCAACAGAGGATTATCGGTATATTGAACGGGATTGTTATAACTGTTTTTATCTGCTTCTAAGAACATAGTACTGTTTCTAAACACGGGCAATTCGTCGCCTAAGGTCCCAAAATTGATAGGGTGGGAGCGGTCAATATTTGTGTTAAAAATGGCTCCACCAATCACTTGCGCCCCTTGAAAATTAGAGCGTTGATCAAAACTCACATCATTCGCAATTTGCTCACTTGATTTGAACTTAGCGTTTATCCATTCTTTTCTTGATAACCATCTCAAAACCGAACCATAAGCTACCAGTGTACCGCCATTTTCTACCCAAGATTTGAGGTTTTTTTCTGCTCCGTCAGACAATGAGCCTCTCATGTTAGCAGCGACGAGTACATTATATCTACTCAGATCCATTCTAGACAAATTATTAATATCAAGTTTGCTTATAGGAATATCAAATCGTTGGTCTAACATATGCCACATTTCACCAGCATCGTAGGGACTTACGCCTTCTCCTACAAATAGTCCAATTTTTGGCATTTTCAAGGTTCTAAATTCTCCACTACCAAGATCAATACCTTGAGTTAGTCCAGAACTTACTCCATTAACTTCAATTGGAATATCTGTTAAGGCCTTTTTGACAATGTCATACAACACATCCGATGACATGCTCTGATTTTGTGCGGGGACTAATATGGTGCCATAGTCATAGCCTTTACCATTTTGACTGAATGGTGCCATCCCCACTTTTAATCGGACGCCATCTTTTAAAAGTCGATAAGCTAATTTTGGGGCATAATAATCATGCCATTCAAACAAATAGGCATAATTACTTTTCGAACTGATCATGCCGTCCGACAGGGTAGCATGTGCTATTTCTGCACCCCCCATTTTTGTATTGGCGTTCTCGGCAAAATCAAGATTGAAAGCCAACGGAAAACTCCAAGCAGATATGTCATAAAACAGACTGTCCTTAAATGTGGTTCGTCTCTCAAACATGGCATTCAAAAGCGCCTCATTTTTTTGATCTTTAGGAATGATGAAGCTTTTCCCAGATTTGAATGTTTGGCCATTGAGGGTGACGTCAGCATCCAATTGATGAACCTTGATTTTATGGCGCTTTAAAACGTCTAATAAATGATACATTTTAGAGGTGTCTTTTTGATCACCAACGATAAATGCGTTTGTTTTGGGATTGTGAATTTGATCTCTACGGGTTTTGAAAAAGTCGTATTGATATTTTAACATATCCTGTCTCATAGCTGATGCAGCCTCAAGAGTCGACAAGGCAGCTGTGAATTGATTGCGTATGGTAAAGGGAAATGTCAGTAGGCCATTATCACTTTCTTGTATATGTCCTCTTGAGCTGGCTTGCTCAAACAAAATACCTACACTACCATTAATATCGGGAAAAGTAGATCCTTTGCCGTAATAAAAATCATCATAATCCTCTTCGGAATAATACAGAGAGCCAATTTGGTCTAAGGCAGCAGCATGATAGGTTCCAATTCTTTGGGTAAGTTCCTGGTTCATCGATGGTGTCAACGGATGGGTACGCTCAGGAATTCCAGGTTGAAAAAAGAAACTTGAGTTTGTGCCCATTTCATGGTGATCTGTCAGAATATTTGGCATCCATTCGTGAAAAGTTACCAGTCTGGCTCTTGATTCTGGCAATTGCACGGGAAGCCAGTCGCGATTCATGTCGAACCAATAGTGATTGGTTCTGCCCCCAGGCCATACTTCACTGTACTCGCGATCATTACCATCTGCTGTAAGATTTTTGTTTTTATTGGTGTTAGCCCAATAGGCAAATCTTTGAAGTCCATCTGGATTGAATGAGGGATCAAACAAAATGATTGTTTGGTTGAGTAAATCTTCAATTTCAGGTCCTTGAGCTGCTGCAAGATAGTAAGCCACCATAAGCGCAGCATTAGAACCACTAGGTTCATTACCATGTATCGAAAAGCCTTGATATACAACCACTGGGGCTGTATCCAAGTCCGTCATATCGATATCTTGGGTTGTTTTTTTAAGGTGATTGGTTTGGATACTACCAATTTGAGTGTGATTTTGAGACGATGTAATGGTCAAGAGCAATAGGGGACGACCTTCAAAAGTAGTTCCCCGACTGCTCATGGTGATACGATCGGATGCATCGGCAACGGCATGCATGTATTGCACCAGTTTGTCATGGGTTACGTGCCATTCTCCAACCTCGTGGCCAATGACCTCCGCTGGTTTGGGGATCTTAGAGTCATAGGACACATTTTGCGGAAGGTAGTAATCCGCAGATAAGTTAGATTGTCCAAAAGTTTGCCCTGACAGCATTAATAATCCAATGACAAATATTCTCATTTGGTTTGTTTTAAGAGTGTTAATAAGCATTCTAAATATCATCAAAATTCACATCGGTGAATGGACTGGTAGAGTCTTGATTTGATGACTGATTTTCAGAAGATGCTGCAGTTCTAGATTTGTTTCCCGAGGATTGTATAAAGCCTAGGGTGTCGCCAAGTAATTCCTGAAATTCAGCCATATCTTCCTGGTAAAGATAAATCTTATGTTTTTTAAATTGAAAACTACCGTCCTCGTTGGTGAACTTCTTGCTTTCGGTAATGGTTAGATAATGATCACCTGCCTTGGTTTCTCTAACATCAAAAAAATAGGTGCGACGACCTGCTCGAAGAACTTTTGAATATACGGCTTCATTATCCATAAGAATTGCGTGTTTGGTATGTGTCTCAAATTTATAAAAAAAATAATCTCAACCTAGCTTTTGTGAGGTTTTTCCCAAATGGAGCTATGAATACTGTTCATTGTATATGAGCTGATAATATCCAGGACTATGCACCAAGTCCTTGTGCCGGCCACTTTGAACAACACTGCCGTTTTCTATGACTAAAATGTGATCGGCGTTTTTTATTGAAGATATTCTGTGAGATACGATAATGGTCGTGCGTTTCGCTATGATGGGTTTTAAACTTTTCAATATGCTTTCTTCTGTTTTTGTGTCTACGGCAGACAAGCAATCATCAAGTAAAAAAATAGTCGGGTTTTTCACAACTGATCTCGCTATGGACATGCGTTGCTTTTGTCCTCCAGACAGGGTTACGCCGCGCTCGCCAAGTAAGGTGTCATACCCCTTGTTGAAAGATGAGATGTTATTGTGAAGATCAGCGGTTTTTGCGGCTTCAATAATTTCATCCTCACTGGCTTCTAGACGGCCGAATCGTATGTTGTTTTTAATAGTATCTGAAAATAAAAAAGCTTCCTGAGTCACATAACCAATTTGTTGTCTCAAATCATTTAAATTGACTTTTGAAATATCTTGATCGTCTATGTAAATGGTGCCAGAGTCAGGGTCATATAATCTGGCAATGAGATCTAAAATTGACGATTTACCCGATCCAGTTTTTCCGATAATGGCCAAGGTTTTTCCCTCTTCTAAGGAGAAACTTAAATTATGAATGGCTTGAATATTAGTGTCAGGATAGGTGAAGTTTACCTTGTCAAATCGAATAGCCCCTTTTATCGTAAAAGGTGTGTTAGTAGGATTGTTAATTTCGGGTTTAACCAACAAAAAATCATTGATTCTTTTTTGAGAAGCTTCTGCTTGCTGGATGATGGACGTTACCCAACCTAATGTTGCCACGGGCCAGGTTAGCATATTGACATAAATAAGAAATTCAACAATGGTTCCAAAGTTTTGAATTGTTCCATCCATATATTGCTGACCTCCGATATATAGCACCAAGATGTTGCTAAAACCAATGAGCAGTAGCATTAAAGGAAAAAAGAGTGCTTGAACCTTGGTCAAGTCCAATTGCTTGTCACGCTGCGTATTTGCTAGCGTTTGAAACTCTTTATTAGACCAAGGCTCAATGGCGAAAGACTTTAAGATAGCAATCCCGCTGAATGCCTCTTGCGTGAATGCTGAAAGAGTAGATAGATATTGTTGTACTTCAGTGCTGCGGAGGTGTATCAATCGACTTAGATAATAGATACTTAGGGATAATAGGGGTAGAGGGATGATGATATACATCGTTAACGATGGCGCTTCATTGTACATGTTGATAAAGGCAACAATAAACAAGGTCACCATATTCATGGTGTACATGATGGCTGGCCCCACATACATACGGACCTTGCTGACATCCTCACTGATGCGACTCATTAAATCTCCGGTACGATTGGCTTTGTAAAAGCTCAAAGACAACTTTTGGTATTGCTCGTAGATTTCGTTTTTCAAATCATATTCAATGTATCGCGATACATTGATAATGGTTTGTCTCATGAAAAACGTAAAGAGCCCAGCGAGCAGAGTTGCAGCGACTAAGAGTGAAATATTAAATAAAAGATCGGCTTTGAATTGGTCCAAATTGGAACGATCACTCAAGAGGTATTTTGAAATCACATCGACCAAATTGCCGATTAATTTAGGTGTAAATAGAGAGAAAACCTTTGCTGCAATAGTTATTAAAATACCAAATAGCATGGACCATTTGTATTTTAAGAAATAGGAGTTCAAATAAAGTAGCGCCTTCATGAAATTTTTACAAAATTAGGATCTTCAAGGAGGTAAAAATAAACCTTTGTGGAACCGTTAATAAAGTTTTACTTTTGCGGTGGAAAAACGCAATGATGTTTTCCCAAAAATTTTTTGACATGATGATTTCAAAAATTGAATCCCAATTCCAAACTGAGGCACCTATCTTTGGTCACAACTCATTTGATAATCACGAACAAATTGTTTTTTGCAACGACAAAGATACTGGATTGAAGGCAATAATTGGCATTCACAGTACCATCCTTGGCCCTGCTTTGGGTGGAACCAGAATGCGTCGCTACAAGAACGAACATGAGGCTATTAACGATGTCCTCCGATTGTCTCGCGGCATGACCTATAAATCGGCCATTACTGGTTTGAATCTTGGAGGCGGAAAGGCCGTGATAATCGGAGATCCAAAAACCGAAAAGACTCCTGAATTGATGAAGCGATTTGGAGAATTTGTTCACGGACTCAGTGGCGCTTACATCACTGCTGAAGATATGGGCATGGAGACAGAAGACATGGACACCATTAGAGATGTAACGCCCTATGTTACCGGAATCTCTGAATCGAGAGGTGGTGCCGGCAATCCTTCGCCAGTTACAGCCTATGGCGTTTATATGGGTATGAAGGCAGCCGCAGCTTTTAAACACGGGACAGACATTTTGGAAGATAAAGTGATTTTGGTTGAAGGCGTTGGGCATGTTGGCGAAGCTTTGGTGGAACATTTGTCCAATGAGGGTGCCAAAGTGATGATTACTGACATAGATCAAGATCGGTTGAAATTTGTTAGTGAGCGTTATGGGGCAACCATTTTTTCAGGATCAGACATTTGTTCTCTGAAAATGGATATCTATGCACCTTGTGCCCTTGGCGCCTCCATAAATGATTATTCTGCTCAAAACCTACAGGCCGATATCATTGCCGGAGCTGCCAATAATCAATTGGCTCACGCGGTCAAGCACGGTGAAATTCTTAAATCAAGAGGAATTGTGTACGCCCCCGACTTTTTGATTAATGCCGGAGGAATTATCAATGTATTTGCCGAATTGGAAGGTTATGGTCGTCAGGAAATTATGAGCAAAACGAAAAACATTTACCAAATGACTACAAAAATTTTGGAGCGTTCGAGAGATGAAAATATTACTACTAATGACGCTGCAATGAGAATGGCTAAAGAAAGAATTGCTCAAGCCAAACAACCCAAATTTCACACCGAAGTTTAATGGCAACAAATCAGCAAAGTTTGCTCACACGCAGACACATTCGCACTAAGGTGATGCAGTTGTTGTTTGCAAATAGCGAAGGAGAACAGGCCAATTTGATTACTGTCAAGTCTTTCCTCAAGGAGAGTATGTTGGGAGTTTACGACTTTTACCTACTACAATTGGCCCTTTTTATTGGAATTCATAAAAAAGCTAGTCGTCAACTTCAGTTTTACGAGCAGAAACACATAGCTCAGGATCAAGAGCGACAAATTTGTGAAAACTTGGTCAAGAACCGTGTTTTAAATCATATTGTCTCAAATGAGTTCATAGCGGCTGAAATTGAAAGACGTCATATCGATTTATGGAAAAACCATCCAGAATATATAGATTTGGCATTTAAAGCCATTTGGGTCGATGAAAAATTTAGTTCTAAGGCAGTATCACCTGCGCCCGATTTTGAAACCGATCGCCTTCAAATGACTGCCTTATTTAAGGAGGTTATTGCACCAAATGAAAAATTACATGACTTTTTAACTGATCATCGCTTAACCTGGGATGTCGATTTACCTGTTGTCAATAGTTTACTCCTCAAAAGATTGGCCAAAATTAAGGAGCCAATTGCACCAAATTATTTTATGGTAGATGTCTTTAATGACCCTGAAGACGAACAATACGCTATTGACTTGTTGACCAAGACCATTTTAAATGCCAATGCCTATCAAGATGAAATTGGTCAAAAAACTGAAAACTGGGATCAGGAACGCATCGCTCGTCTGGATATGATCCTACTGCAAATGGCCGTTTGTGAATTTAAGGAGTTTCCTCAACTTCCTGTTCTAGTGACAATTGACGAATATATAGAATTAGCTAAAGAATTCTCTACACCCAAGAGTAGCGTCTTTATAAATGGGATTTTAGATAAGATTATTAAAGAATACATGGCCTCCAATACCTTGAATAAGATTGGTCGCGGATTGCTTTAAAAAAATCACTAAATTTACGCTCGTTAAACCTGAAAATAAAATTATAATGAAAAGAGTATTTCTTCTTTCTGCTCTGGGTTTGTTTGTGTTTGCAAGCTCATGTAAAGATAATGCCACATCAAAAGTTAATCCTAACAATGTTGTTCAGGCAGCTGCGCGTGACTCTCAAGAGATTGTTTATCCTGTAGTAGAGTTTGACAAAGTAGAGCACGACTTTGGTCAAATAACCAATGGAACACCTGTAGAAACAACCTTCACCTACACTAATGTTGGTCGCTCACCACTTGTTGTAACTGATATCAAAAGTACTTGCGGATGTACTGTGCCTCAAGATTGGAGCAAAGAACCTTTAGCTCCGGGGGCTTCAGCACAATTCACCGTTAAGTTTAACGGTAAGGGTGCTAATAAAGTAACCAAGTCCATTACCCTTACAACTAACACAGAGAAAGGTCGTGAAATGGTCAAGATTACTGCCTTTATTAAACCGGATGGAACTACTCCAGCGACGCCTCAAATAAGTCCAGCCGTTATTAAATAAACTATGGAAGGATTAAGTCAATTTGCGCCGTTTATCTTGATGTTTGCGGTCTTGTATTTCTTTATGATTGCTCCTCAGATGAAAAGAGCTAAGAAAGAGCGACAGTTTGCGGCAGATATCAAAAAGGGTGATAAAGTAGTGACAAAAAGCGGCATGCATGGAAAAGTCGCAGAATTGAGTAAAAACGGCACGTGTGTTTTGGACACTATGGCTGGAAAAATTCGATTTGAGCTATCAGCTATTTCGATGGAGATGAGTCAAAAAGCCAATAAGCCAGCTGTTGAATAAACCAGATAACTTATTTTAAATACTTCATGGCGGTTAATTCTGTAATTCTACAGATGACCGCCATTGCTTTTTGCATGCTTTGGACAGGAACATATTCAAATGGTCCATGGAAATTGTGCCCGCCTGCAAAAATATTGGGACAAGGTAGTCCCATATAACTGAGCTGAGAACCATCGGTTCCGCCGCGTATCGGTTTAATCAATGGTTTAATGCCCAGCTGTTTCATAGCTTCTTCGGCAATGTCTACGATAAACATGACTGGCTCTACCTTTGATTTCATGTTGAAATATTGGTCGTTGAGGTCAAGTTCAACAATGGTTTTGCCGTATTTTTTGTTGATGTTATCAGCAACTTCTTTGAAGAAGTTTTTTCGCGCTTGAAATTTATCAAAATTATGATCTCGAATGATGTATTCTAAAACTGTTTGATCTACGTTGCCGATGCACCGCGACAAATGATAAAATCCTTCGTAGCCCTCTGTCTGCTCTGGGGTTTCGGCTCTTGGAAGGGCATTGATAAATTCTGTGGCGTAATACATGGCATTCTCCATCTTGCCTTTAGCGTAGCCAGGATGTACAATTTTACCTTTAATAAAAACCTTGCAGTCTGCAGCATTAAAATTTTCATATTCCAACTCTCCGATTTGACTGCCGTCAACTGTATAAGCCCATTGAGCTCCAAATTTTTGTACATTAAATTGATACGCCCCTCTGCCTATTTCTTCATCAGGGGTGAAGCAAATTCTAATTTTACCATGCTTTATCTGCGGGTTATTGATAAGATACTCCATAGCGCAGATGATTTCTGTGACTCCTGCCTTGTCGTCGGCTCCTAACAGGGTCGTTCCATCGGTAGTAACAATTGTCTGGCCGGTGTAAAGCAACAGGTCTTCGAAATCAGCAGGAGATAAAAACATATTCGGAACGCCTTTTAAGGGAATAGGCATGCCGTCATAATTCTCAATGATTTGCGGCTTAACATCGGCGCCTGTAAAATCAGGGGTAGTGTCAAAATGGGAAACAAAACCTATGGTAGGAACCTCATGGTCAACATTTGAAGGTAAAGTAGCCATGACATAGGAATTTTCGTCTATGTCGACCTCAGTCATTCCTATTTGCTTGAGTTCTTCACACAACAAATGTGCCAAGTCCCATTGCTTGGTACTGCTCGGTGTGCTGCTGGATTCTGGATCAGACTCAGTGTCGATCTGGACATACCTTAAAAATCTGTTGAGAAGTTTTTGTTCAGTCATGCTTCTGTAATTGTTGATATCATGTCAAAAATACTTTATAAGATTCAACTTGCCATAAGTATAACGGCTTTTTTAATTTGGCCGTTTAAAGTACCTTTGTCGGACTTACACCGGCGTATGTATAAAAAACTAATTAGCCCAATTTTATTTTGTTTTGACCCAGAATCTGTGCATCATTTTTCATTTAAAATGATTAAAGCGATGCATCGGATACCAGGTGTGAAGTGGTTTTTAAAGAAATGGTTTGTAAGTAACGACTCATCCTTAGAACGTGAAGTTTTTGGACTGAAGTTTCCTAATCCAGTGGGTCTGGCTGCAGGCTTCGATAAAGATGCTAAATTGTACACTGAATTGTCGAGCTTTGGTTTTGGGTTCATAGAAATTGGAACTCTGACACCTAAGGCGCAAGACGGGAACCCCAAAAAAAGATTGTTCCGGTTGAAAGCCGATCAGGCTGTTATAAATAGAATGGGTTTCAACAACTGTGGCGTCGATGACGCGGTGAAGCGATTAAAGAAAAATAAAGGGGTGTTGATTGGTGGGAATATCGGTAAAAACAAAAGTACTCCAAATCAAAACGCCCTTGAGGATTATCGCATTTGCTTCGAGACACTTTATCCCTATGTAGATTATTTTGTGGTGAATGTAAGTTCTCCAAATACACCAAACCTAAGAGCATTGCAAGACAAGGCTCCTTTGACTGCCCTGTTGACAGCTCTCAGGGCCGACAATGCTTTGAAGCCAAAGTCAAAGCCCATATTACTCAAAATAGCTCCTGATTTAACGAACGATCAATTAAATGATATCGTAGAGATTGTTATCCAGACGGGTATAGATGGTGTTATTGCCACTAACACAACGATTGCAAGGGATGGACTCGAGTCTGCAAGCCAATCTGAGACAGGTGGTCTTAGCGGTAAACCACTATCTAAAAGGTCAACAGAGGTCATAAGATATTTATCTGATAGAAGTAATCACAGCTTTCCCATTATTGGTGTTGGTGGAATTCATAGCGCACAGGATGCTCTCGATAAATTAGACGCAGGCGCCGCCCTATTGCAGCTTTATACTGGATTTATTTACGAGGGTCCAGGGCTGATAAAAGCTATCAATAAAGCTATTTTATCACGAACTATCAAACAGAATTGATGGATCATGTGAAAATAATTGAGTGTCCTAGGGATGCGATGCAAGGTATTCGTAGCTTTATTCCAACTAAAGATAAGCTAACCTATATCAAATCACTTTTGCCAGTAGGTTTTCACACCATTGATATTGGTAGCTTCGTTTCGGCCAAATCCATACCTCAATTAGCTGATACGAGAGAAGTGTTAAGGACTATTGAACCCTTAAAAACAGATAGTAAATTTTTAGTTATTGTGGCCAACGTCAGGGGTGCTGTAGAAGCTGTAGAGATAAAAAAAATTGATTATTTAGGCTTTCCATTTTCAATTTCTGAAAATTTTCAGATGAGAAATACCCATAAATCAATTCATGAGTCTGTTGAAGTATTGTCAAAAGTTTTGGAATTGGCTGATCTGAACAATAAGGAAGTAGTAGTTTATTTATCTATGGGATTTGGTAACCCATACGGTGATTTTTGGAGTGTTGAGGTAGTGGCATATTGGGTAGAAAAATTGAGCGCTATGGGTGTCAATATTATTTCTTTAAGCGATACTATTGGAGTAGCGTCACCAGAAAATATCACCCATTTGTTTGAGCGATTGATTCCCTTGTATCCGCATATCGAGTTTGGAGCTCATTTTCATACCCGCCCTGAGGAGTGGTATGAGAAAGTTTTAGCAGCATTCCAAGCTGGATGCCGCCGATTCGATGGTGCTATGCAAGGAGTTGGAGGATGTCCAATGGCTCTGGATGAACTGACTGGAAATATGCCTACTGAAAGATTGCTCTCATTTTTCAGTTCTCAAAATGTCCATTCGAATTTGGATGTGTACTATTTCGAAAGAGCTTATAATGCTGCCCTAGAGTTGTTTAAAACTTGTCGATAATTCATCTTATTTTTATTTAAATTAAATCTAAATAACTTGGTAATCTGAGATAAGCACGCTAATTTCGTGACTCATTAAAATCTAAATTTTTCAAGTTATTCATATGATTTCAAAGTTAAGATTGGTTACCTACCTGATGTTGTTTTGGTCTGCTACTGTCATGACTCAGGTGCCAGTAATGGTCGGTGATTCTCTGCCGTACGTCCAAAGGAATTCTGCACAGACCTTAATGGCAAGAACTGCTCAAAACCCCTTAACTCTTGGAATGTATGGAGAAGTAGAGTACTTAAAGCCTCAGGATCAAAACGGCATATTGGATGTGCACCGTATGGTTCTCTTATTGGGCTATCGATTTGACGAAAGAGTTCAATTTATTACAGAAATTGAGATGGAGCATACCACAGAGTTGTATGTCGAACAGGCTTTTGTCAACTACAATATTTCATCGGCCATAAACCTCCGGGCAGGGTTGATGCTTATTCCAATGGGTATCATAAATGAATACCACGAACCAACCACATTCAACGGGGTTAGTCGTCCCGCTCTAGACACTTATTTGGTCCCGACTACTTGGCGTGAAATAGGTGCTGGATTGGCTGGTAGATTTGATAATTTGAGTTTGAGGTACCAGCTCTACGTCGTCAACGGATTTGCCTCAGTGAACAATGGGAAGACATTGAATGGAGAAAATGGACTTCGCAACGGTAGGCAAAAAGGTGGAAAGTCGATTATTAATAGTCCGAACTTTTCTGCTAAGGTAGATTATTACGGATTGAGTAATTTGAGATTAGGACTGTCCTATTATATGGGTGAAACACAATCAGACATTGATCTTATGTCAGCTGAAGGGTCTTCCGTCGGTTTGAATATGATTGGATTCGACGCCAGATACTCACGAGGCCCATTTGCTGCTAGAGGACAGTATATTTTTGCGTCCATATCAAACTCTTCCAGTTATAACGATATATACGATAGTGACTTGGCCTCTGAAATGTTTGGCTGGTATCTCGAGGGCAGTTACAGAATAGCAGATTTCGGAAATAATCGAAGTTTGACAATGTTTACGCGCTATGAAAACTTCGACACCCACGCATCGGTAGTCAATCAAATAAAAAATGGTGCTTATAACCGAAAAGTAGTGACAACAGGATTCGGATTGGCATTGTCTCAAGGGGTAGTTTTTAAAACCGATTATCAATGGAATTGGAACGCTGTCAACGACAAGTATGGTCAGTTTAATATGGGGGTCGGATTTTGGTATTAATTGTTTTTATGAAGAAAATATTTTTTTTAACTATTTTATCTGCCCTATTTTTGGAGAGTTCGGTGGCACCTCCTGATAGGTTGGAAAAGAAGCTGAATCAATTGATATCAAGTGATTTTTCTGTTACTTCTTTCGAGCTTCATGAAATTGGCTACCCCGAGCATATTAAGGCAAGTTTGCCCAACGCTTTTCTCCTAGCCGATTTTTTTAGAGTAGAGTCATCATCAGAAACCATTGGATTCGCCTATCTTGGCCAAGGTCCTAGCAAAACAGATGTGTATGATTTTGCCGTTATTTTTGATGCGAACCTCTTAGTTAGGTCCGTTAAAATCCTTCAATATCGCGAAGATTATGGCGGAGAAATTGCCAGTAAACGCTGGTTGAGACAGTTTTTGGGTAAGTCAACAGAATCAGAATTTATTGTTGGTGAAAATATTGCAGCTATTTCGGGGGCTACCATTTCTGTGCGGTCAATGACTGCAATGATTAATCAAGTTTTCGACGCTGTGGAAGTTCTTAAAACGGGCAACATATTATGAAGTCAGCTTACCATTTGAGATCCTTGCCATTGGCTCAGAAAGCGCTAATTATTTCCTTTCTGATTATCCTTAGTATCGGATTCTTCACAGGTTTGGGCTTTGTTTCAAATACTACAAACGCTAATCCAAAAGGCATTGAGTCTCAGTATTTGGGCAATGAGTCAGACGATGGTGCAGTTATGGAAATGAAATTTAAAAAAAGTAAGCGTGAAATGCTTACCATTATTCACACGCACACGCTTTCTCTGGCCTTGGTTTTTGGAATAGTTGGTTTCCTAATAAGTTTGACTACTTTGCCTAAAAGGGTGAAGCTGTTTCTAATCATCGAGCCTTTTGTTTCAGTTTTTATGACTTTTGGCGGACTGTTTGTCCTCTGGCTAGGCATAAGTTGGTTTAGTTATATTGTGGCTTTTTCTGGGTTTTTGATGACCATAACCTACCTATTGTTGGTATTTCTAATTTTTTTCGAGCTACTCCGCAAATAAAAGAAGTAGTTGATTATTTACAAGAATAGCTGTCAAACCGATGAAATGTTGTAAATTCGCACGCAATTAAATCTAATTGCGATGACTTCACACTCAAACAAAATTATAGGGGAAGGATTGACTTACGATGATGTCCTTTTGGTACCAAACTATTCTGAAGTTTTACCTCGTGACGTTAATGTGAAATCGAAGCTTTCCAGAAATATCACCCTGAATATTCCCATTATTTCAGCGGCTATGGATACTGTGACTGAGAGTAAAATGGCTATTGCTATGGCTCAAGAGGGGGGGTTGGGAGTTCTTCATAAAAATATGAGTATTGAAGACCAGGCTTTGAAGGTTCGTAAAGTGAAGCGGGCCGAAAGCGGCATGATTATCGACCCTGTTACCTTGCCATTGGACTCAGTCGTGCGCGATGCCAAACAAAACATGGCGGAGTTTAGTATAGGAGGCATTCCCATTGTAGATGATCATGGCATGTTGAGAGGCATAGTGACAAACCGTGACCTAAGATTTGAGCGTAACGAAGACCGTCCTATCACTGAAGTGATGACCAGCACAAATTTGGTTACTGTAAGCGAAGGCACCTCCTTAAAAGAGGCTGAAGGCATTCTGCAGGAAAACAAGATTGAAAAGCTACCTGTGGTGAATAAAGAAAACGTTCTGGTTGGATTGATCACCTTTCGGGACATTACCAAGCTGACGCAAAAGCCAAGCGCTAATAAAGATCAATTTGGTCGTTTGCGCGTAGCTGCTGCCGTTGGGGTGTCTTTAGATGGTATGAATCGTGTTGCCGCCTTGGTAGCCGCAGGAGTTGACGCTTTGGTTATTGATACTGCCCATGGACATTCTGCAGGCGTGATTAAAATGCTGAAAGCTATTAAAGACGAGTTCCCTCATATTGATGTGGTAGTAGGTAATATTGCCACAGGCGAGGCTGCGAAATATCTTGTTGATGCCGGTGCAGATGCTGTGAAAGTAGGAATAGGTCCTGGTTCAATTTGCACAACACGGATCGTTGCAGGGGTCGGCTTCCCTCAATTGTCAGCAATAATGGAAGTTGCCGAGGCTCTAAAAGGTTCCGGTGTGCCAGTTATTGCAGATGGAGGAATTCGCTACACTGGTGACATTCCTAAAGCTCTGGCAGCAGGTGCGGACTGTGTTATGCTTGGAAGTATGTTGGCAGGAACCAAAGAATCTCCTGGAGAAACTATCATCTTTGAGGGTAGAAGATTTAAATCTTACCGAGGAATGGGTAGCGTTGAAGCTATGAAAGAAGGAAGCAAAGACCGGTACTTTCAGGATATGGAGGATGATCTTAAAAAGCTTGTGCCAGAAGGTATTGTCGGTAGAGTGCCTTATAAGGGCGATTTGATTGAAACCATTCATCAATTCATTGGTGGTTTAAGAGCCAGTATGGGATACTGTGGGTCCGAAAATATTGCTACCCTAAAGGAGAAAGGAAGGTTTGTTAAAATCACCAATTCTGGAATTATTGAGAGCCATCCCCACAATGTGACTATTACAAAAGAAGCGCCGAATTACTCACGTCGCTAGTCCGAAATATGCTTTTCAATACTCGTCCTATTTTGGGCTATTTTTGTTATTTTTAACCCAAAGTATTATTTGACATGAAAAAATATTGTCCCATTATTTTATTGTTTCTGAACCTGCTTTCTCTCTCGTTTTTATCTGCTCAAAATTTTTCTAAAAATGACATTTTAAGTATTGATAAACAGATAATTAACACCGATGAGTTCTTGTGGATGTTTAATAAAAATTCTAGCCTTAACAAAACTGACTCTGAAGCTGACTTAGATCAGTATTTGGATCTTTTTATTTCCTTCAAACTCAAAGTTAAAGAGGCTTTAGATCAAGGTTTGGATGGCGATGCCATTATCAAGAGGGAATTAAGAGGGTATAAATCTCAACTCGAACGCAACTATTTGTCTGATCAAACGGTATCTGCTGCTATGCTGGAAGAGGCTTATCAACGGTTGCAATACGACATCAGAGCGAGTCATGTTTTAGTGCGTTTGGAAGACAGTCTTCTCGCCAAAGAGCAAGCGCTCCGTGTTGGACAATTACTTATTGATTTACCTTTAGAAACTGTAAAGGAACGCCATCATAATGGTAAGACAATTTTTGTAGAAAATTTGGGTTATTTCACAGCTTTTAACATGGATTATGATTTTGAAACTGTAGCTTATAATACGCCGGTAGGTTCTATTTCAAAACCATTTAAAACAAAATATGGATATCACGTGCTCAAAGTTCACGACCGATTGGAAAGCGATGGAGAGGTTCAGGTAGCGCACATTCTACTGGCAGACCAGCCTAAAGACAGTATCCCATCTGAGCAAGAAATACACATGCTGTATCAAAAATTGCACGAAGGACAGGATTTTTCGGAATTGGCGAAGCGTTATTCCGATGACCCGCAGTCTGCAGGAAAAGGTGGGCGTTTGAAGTATTTCCGCAGAGGCCAATTAGCCTCTGAAGTTTTTGAGTCGGAGAGTCTGAAGTTGGATACTATCGGAGAAATTACCTCACCTTTTGAAACTCAATTTGGTTGGCATATTGTAAAACTCTTAGACCGTAAGAAGTTCGAATCATTTGATATGGCGCGAGCAGACCTTGAAAATCGCATCCAACGCGATGGACGCGCACGAAAAATTAACGAAGCCTTTTTTAACAAGCTCGCGAGGTTGTATGAAATCGATTATGTCAATCCTAAAAAAAATTATTTGTTGCGAATTTTAGACACCTCATATTTTGAACAGCAATGGAGCCCACCTGTTGATATGCCGCAGGATGCCGTGCTATTTGTTCTTAACGGTCAAAAAGTTTTTTTAACCAATTTTGTCAATTACCTCAGCGACGGCAAAAAAAGGTACGACGCTTCCTGGTCCATTAATGCGGTTTTGGACGATGCGTTTAACAATTTTGTGAATAGTAAAATGTATAATAAGTACCAATCGGAATTACCAGAACGATTTCCTGAGTTTAGACTTTTATTAAATGAATATAGTGATGGTTTACTTTTGTTTGAGGTGATGCAGCAAAATGTTTGGAGTAAATATCCTGATAGTGATATGGATGTAATCGTTTTTCAGGAGGGACTTGAACAAAATTGGGTCAAGTCGTTAAAAGAAAAACATAATGTTCAAATCAACACCGCTGGATGGGCTGCCTTAAAAAAAGAAATTTTAAATTCTGAGGACAAATGAAGCTAATTAAGTTATTTGGACTATTGTCAATATGGGTGTTTGTTTCATTTTCTTTTAACTCCTGCAGAGAGGCAACAGACAAGGGCCAAGGCGATACGCTAGCCAGAGTTAAAAGCGATGAGCTCTTAAAAGCGGATGCTGAGGCGGTATATCCGGGAAGATTATCACCTGAAGATAGTGTGCAATGGTACTCAACATATATTACCAATTGGGCTACAGACAGATTACTTTTTGATTTTTCTAAATTCAATTTAGATGAACAGAAACAGCAAAATCTTGAATTATTAGTTGGCCAATATCGAAGAGATCTATATCTAAATGCCTACATAGAGGCCTTAGTAGCTCGTGAAATGGACACTGTCGTTTCGAAAGAAGAGGCTTTAGCGGTTTATGAAGCAAATAAATCGAGTTTTATTCTTAACGAGGCCTTGATCAAATTGCGCTACATTAAATTAGAAACGGACTATCAAGACTTGCGAGACATTAAAAAGCGATTTTTAGATTTTAATGTCGAGGATCGCGCCTATTTAGATTCAATTTCAATTCAATTCAAATCTTTTTTTCTCAATGACTCGGTATGGGTTAGAAATGAAGAGGTTGTTCAAAGTATTTCGATTCTGCGTAATCCTGATCAGTTGAATGTGTTAAAAAAACCTAATTTTGTGCAACTTGAAGATTCAATCGACCTATATTTGATCCAAGTTAATGAAGTTCTAGATCGTAATGAAATAGCACCTTTGTCTTATGTGATGCCAACAATTCGACAGATTGTTCTCAATCAAAGGAAGTTAAATATTGTTTCTGATCTTAAAAAGGACGTTATCAAAGATGCACTCAACAACAGAACATTTGAAATTTATGACTAAATCAATAATTCTCACACCAATAGTATTTTGTTTCATTCAATTGATGTTTGGACAAACGCCACCAATGGTCAATGACCAGCGACAAAAAATAGACGGTGTTGCTGCTGTGATTGGCGACTTTGTAGTTTTAGATTCAGACATTGACCGCCAGTTTTTAATGCTTCAGGCAGGCGGAGTTGACACTAAGGGCATCGCGCGTTGCGAAATGTTCGGAAAATTGTTAGAAGACAAACTTTACATACACCATGCGATTCAAGATAGTTTAGAAATTAGCACGGCTGATATTCGAGATCAAGTGGATATGCAAATCAATGCCTATGCAGAGCAAATTGGTTCAATGGACAAGCTCGTTGAATTTTATAAAAAAGACAATGAGCAAGAGCTGAGAACAGAGATGTATGAGTTGAACAAAAATAACACCATGTCTCTTAAAATGAGAGAGTCAATCACCGATGTTATAGAAATTACTCCTGATGAGGTTAGTACCTATTTCAAAACAGTTCTTCAAAATGATTTACCGCTATTTGGTACGGAGTTAGGTGTAGCCCAAATTGTTGTAATCCCAGAGGTTGCTCAAGAGGAAAAACAAAAAGTTATTGATAGATTATACGAATTTAAGGCAGATGTCATTGAGAATGGCGCGAGTTTCCGCACTAAAGCAGTTTTGTATTCGGAGGATATCCCGTCGCGTAGAAATGGGGGTAAATACACACTCAATAAAACCAGACCTCAAATGGTCAAAGAGTTTAGAGAGGTTGCTTTTTCCTTG
>Ga0222719_10000978_pt1 | contig 28492 bp, 58 predicted proteins | sample C33_34DmetaG_FD_165039 | JGI IMG/M metagenome (GOLD analysis project Ga0222719, IMG submission 165039) | Estuarine water microbial communities from San Francisco Bay, California, United States - C33_34D | ecosystem: Environmental > Aquatic > Marine > Unclassified | place: USA: California...
GAATTAGAACGAGCAGTTATCAGTTGTGAAGGTAATGAGTTCTATTCTTTGAAAGAAGCAGCTGAGTTTTTCGGTTTATCCTCCGAAAGAATAAGACAAAAATTAAAGGATAAGAAATATTTAGATTGGAAATATTTGGATAATTAAAATAAAATTTGTATATTTGTAAAATTAAAATCGTAAGAATGAAAAAATTAAGTTTAATTCTGTTGTGTTTAAGTAGTTTTTCCCTATTTGCACAACAAAGTGATACTACAATAGTATTAGAAGATGTAATTGTAACAGCAACCCGAAGTGAGATTTCTTTGGAAGATTCACCCGTACCTACTGAGGTGATTGGAAAGAAAGAGATTGAAGAACTCAATCTAATAACGATGCAAGATTTACTTAATCTAAAAGGATTTGTTGCACCGATGAAAAGTGGAGGTTTCCAATTAAGAGGATTATCTTCGGAATATGTATTAGTAATGATTGATGGTGTACCATTAGCTGGAAGAGAAAGTGGTGCGTTAGATATCTCAAATATTAACCTTGCAAATGTAGAAAGAGTTGAAATCGTAAAAGGTTCAATGTCTGCACTTTGGGGTAACCATGCAATCGGTGGGGTAATCAATATTATTACAAAGAAAGATGGAGAACCATCTATAATGTTGAATACACAATATGGAACAAACAACACATCATTAGTTGGATTAACTTCAACGGTGGGTAAAGATAAATTTAAGAACATATCTAAGATTACATTAGGAAGTTCAGATGGTTTTGATATCGACCCATTAACTTATGGTCAAAATCAATTACCATTTAAGTTGTTGAATGTTACCAATAGAACTACCTACGATGATGGAAAAAACCAATACTCATTAGGATTAACTCATTTAGGAAAAACATCCGAAGGGGAAACTGTAACTGAAACAAATACTCAAGGGCAGTTAGTACCAGTTGATGAGGTAAACAAATCTGAAAACTTTATTGTTGATTTGAACTACAAAAGAAGTTTTGGTAAATATGTGAGTGAGATTAAGGTATCGAATTCAAACTTCAGTAACTCAAACAAATCTTCTTTTGAATATTTCGGACAACAAGTAGTTCAGTTAGATGAGAGTGACCAAAACATTTTCCAACCTGAGATGATTAACAATTACAATTGGAATGAAAAGAACTCAACTACATTTGGATTTGGTTATAGAGGACACGATTACAATACTGAAAGATATGGTGGTGATAAATCTCTAAACTCATACTTTGGATATGTTCAACATTATCTAAACTTAGATAAATTAAATTTAGTAGTTGGTGGTAGATACGATAATTATTCAGATTTTGGAAACAACTTTTCCCCAAAAGTATCAGCAACTTATGATTTAGGGAATTTCAAATTGAGTTCATCAGTTGGTTATGGATTCAGAGTACCTGATTTTAGAACTCTATACATTAACTATGGTGGATTCTCATCTGGTTATTATGTATTAGGTGCTTATAACATTGAAGAACAAATCAATTTTTATTCTCAACAAAATCTAATTGCATTCTTATCATATGAATTGAGTGATATTACTCAACTAAGTCCTGAAACTTCTATCTCATATGATTTTGGTGTATCGTATAAATTAAATGAGAGTAGTAAAGTAGGATTAAACTTATTTAGAACCAATACAACTGATTTGATTGAATCAGTATTAGCTGGAATGTTTGTAAACCAAACTTTACTTTTTGGATACACAAATATCTCAGAAGCAACATTCACAGGTTTAGAGTTTGAAACTTTGATTCAAAAGGATAGATTTAGATTTGATGGTTCTTATCAGTATTTAGAAACTGAAGCAAATAAATCAGATGGAACTGAATTCTTTTTAGGTGAAAGACCTAAACATTTAATTAACCTTGCAACAACTTATACATTGAAAAATGGATTATCATTAACTTTGAATGGAGTTCATAAATCAGAGTACTTCTTTAGAGATGTTGATAGAAGTGGAACTCAAGACCAAAATGAGTTTGTACCTTCTCACACATTGTTGAATACTTTGGTAAGTTCTCCACTTATTAATGGTATGACGGTAGGTGTTGGTGTTAACAATATTTTAGATTTTACTAATGTAGAGTATCTAAAACAACAAAATGGTAGAACTATTTTTGGAAAAGTAACTTACAAATTTTAGTTAATGTTAGAAATCGAAAGTAAACTAATTGCAAGTTGGGATGATGTTGAAATATCCATAGAAAGGATTGTAAACGAAATAAACGAAAAAGAACTTCCTATTGATTCTATTTATGGAATACCAAGAGGTGGTTTAATTCCAGCAGTGATGTTATCACATAAATTAGATTTACCATTAGTAGATAAACCTACTGAACAAACACTAATCATTGATGATATTTCTGATAGTGGATTTACTTTAGGTGAACACCATTTACATGGAGCAGTTTATACAGCAACACTACATATGAGAAAAGGTTCATCATATGTACCTACTATTTATAGTAAGTTAATTGAATCCGAAAAATGGATTGTGTATCCATGGGAGGAGTTCGATGCAAAACCTATACAAAATTATAAATTATAAAACTATATGAAAATTTTAGTAACTGGCGGGAACGGCTTTATCGGTTCGAACTTGATTAAGAAACTATTGGAAGAGGGACATGAAGTAGTTTCTTTGGATGACCTATCAACTGGATTGAAAGAATATGAAGTTGAAGGATGTAATTATGTTTATGGAGATATTGAAAATCTTTTGTATTGGAAAGGTGAATCATTTGATTTATGTTATCATCTTGCTGCACTTGCTAGAATTCAACCATCATTTGATGACCCAATGGAAACCTTTAGAGTAGATACCGAAGGTGTATTGGTAGTTGCAGAATGGGCAAGACAAAACAATGTGAAAGTGGTTTATAGTGGTTCATCATCTAAATGGTGTAACCCAGAAACTTCACCTTATGCAACTTGTAAGAAATTGGGTGAGGATATTTTAAAGATGTACCGAACTGCTTATGGATGTGATTTTGAAATCGCAAGATTCTATAATGTATATGGACCAAATGAATTAGTAGATGGTAAATGGGCAGCTGTGATTGGAATTTGGAGAAAACAAATCGAAGAAGGTAAACCAATTACTATTATTTCAGATGGTGAACAAAGAAGAGATTTCACTTATGTAGATGATATTTGTGATGCACTTTACAAAATTGGAATGGAAGATAAGAAACACGAAGATGCTTGGGAGTTAGGAACGGGTATGAATTACTCAATCAACGAAGTATTTAGTTTCTTCCAAGAATCATTTGGTGATTTAGAAAAAGTACATTTGCCTGATGTACCTGGTAATTATCGTAAAACTCTAAGAGAAAACGATGATACCTTAGAAAGATTGGGATGGGCACCAAAAGATAGGTTAAGAGATTATATTTTATCCCTTAACACTAAAAAATAGGTTTAACGAATAAAATATTATCAGTTATGAAATATGGTATATTGTTTATCATTGTTATTTTATTTTCTGGCTTTTCTCAATCCGAATTAGAATGGGAAAAGAAATACAACTCGATGAAAGAAGAAAGAGATATGTACAAAAAGACATCAGAAATGTTGTTGAAGAATTGGAAAGAGTGTGAGGAAAAAGTAACAAAGATAATAAGTGAGCAAGTTAATTAATTTATTTGGAGGACCAGGCATTGGTAAGAGTGGTATCGCATCAGGTATCACCTATAAATTAAAGAAGAAACACATATCGGTAAACAACCCATACGAATTTCCGAAGAAATTAGCTTGGGATAATAACATCCCAGCAATATCAGACCAACTCTATGTATTCGCTAACCAACATAGAGGAATCGCTGAGAGTTATGGAAAGGTGGATTATATAGTTATTGATTCACCTATCCTATTCTCTACGATTTATCACACCTATTATACCAAAGGGTATCCTGCAGAATTTTATGGTGATGAATTTCATAAGTTTGTGATTTACCTTCACAAACAATATGATAGTATCAACATCCTTTTGGAACGAAGTGATACAATACACAATGATGATGAAAGATTTCAGAGTTATGAACAATCAATAGAGATTGATAAATTGTGTAAAAAGATTTTAGATGATAATGGATTCGCATATCATACAATTAAAGTTGGAAAGAATAGTGTAAAAGATATTCTGAAGATTATAAAGAATGAGAATAACGGATAATTGGACAAAAGAAATGAGACGGTATCGTATCATTGAACATACCCTACGAGGAGAATCAGTTTATGTTGTTGAATGGAACGATAGATGGTTTTTAGGTCTTTGGGGAAATTGGCATGAAAAGTTTCATTCTACATCAATAGAAGAAGCAATCAAAAAAATCCACAGATTGGTTCACTTAAAATTAAATCGAAAATAATTTGGATAATTCAAATATTTTTCTTATATTAGAGTTGTAATTGTAAAAAGACCTTAATATGAGTAAAGTAATTGGAACAAAGTACGGAATTGAGATTACCAAACCTTGGAATCAAAAGATGTACGATTGGAACGAATTAGTTGGAAAACTAATCAAAATTGATTTGTATAATAAATTAGAAGAGTTCTATAAAAAAGGTGATAAATCTGGTATGAACAAAATTGCTAATTCATTCGGACCTTCTTATGGTGAAGGTTATGATGTTGATGCAGTATTCGATGGTGTATTTGATGACATTACACAACTTCAGAATTATCAAATCAATGAAGAGTTAGAATGGTTGGTAAAAGATGGATTGATTAAAGAACCTGAATTTGGATTTGTAGGATACGATAAATAAAGATATGAGTTTAAGAGATACAGTAAAAGATTGGTTAAAAGAGGGAAAGGAATTTGATACTCCTAAAAATCCCCTTTGTTCAAAAAGATTGGTTATTAAAAACCTAAATCAGATTCACCAACTATTAGAAGAAGATTCTCCAATGATTGCAAAAATGAGAATAGAGATGTTGATTGATGAGATTGAAAATGGTAAACTAAACGCAGGAGAACTATAAAATGAACTATGTAATTTACATCCTATTATGGGTGTTTATTGTTGGAATAGGAATATTTTGGGCAGTAATAAACGCACCTTTAGTTGATGATGATTATAACATTATAGAAGAATCAAAATGGCAAAAATGGAAACAAAAACTAAGAAAAAAGTAAGACAGTATAGAAGTAATCAAGGTAGAAGTCCTCAACAAATGGAGTCTAACTATAAAGTTATGGCTTATGGTTGTATAACTTTACTTGTTGCTCTAATCATTGGTGGGATAATTAATGCTATCACCAATGTATTGGGTTAAGAGAAAAATCCAACAAATCAAAAGGGTGATTGATTTTCTCCCTTTGATTTGGAATGGGTTTGATTTTGATTATCGATATGCAATAGATATTTTCAAAAAACAATTGGAAAGGATTGCAACGGATATGGAAACAAATGGTAGATTAGAATGTTCAGATGTAAATGCTCAGAAAATCAGAACTGCAATCCGATTGATGGATAAGGTTTATGAAGAGGAGTATTCAACTGAATATATGAGTACCATTGATAAACTATATGGAACAACTCATTACGATTTTGAAGAATTGGAAGAGATGGATAAAAATGGAGACCCTTATTATAGATTGGTACATTGGAATGAGGGAGCTGTAGATGATAAACATCAAAAAGAAATAGATGGAGTAAGACATGAAATGATGTTACTTTCACAAGATAAACAAAAGAGAGCACACAAACTCCTTTGGGATTATATAGAACACAACATTCAAAGATGGTGGGATTGATGGGAAATCTAAATTCACAAATACCAATAGTAGTGGTTCATAAAGGACCACGAAAAAATTCAAAGATAAAATTAGAAATCTTTGAAAACACAAGGGTTGATGATATTATTTCATCAGCAAAGAGAAAACCTCTGATACCTAAAGAAAATGAAATATTGGATTTGGGTGTTGGAAATAGTTTTGTTGAAAAATATAAACACAAATATAAATTAAAATAAAAAAGTTATGAAAAAGGCGATTGAACTATGGGGAGTTTATTACCCTATTGTATTGGCATTTATTTCATTCCTATATTCAGTAACACTTTGGTTTACTGGAAATCAATTGGAAGGAATATTTGTTGGAATTTGGGTGCCATCGATACTATCTGCATCGGTTGCATTAAGACAGAGAAGAACAGATTATTACAATCAAAAAAGAAAGTAATGGAAAATGGATTAATGTTCATCATTGGTACAATCATATTTGTATTGTATATGGTTGGTTATGTAATGATGATTAAAACTCAGCATGGGATTCAAGCTAGAGATAGAATGAATGACCCAGAACTCAATAGAGCAGCTGATGTTGTAGATATGGATGGTCATGGTAATTGGGGAAGATTTGTACCTGAAAAGAAAACTCCAACAAAAAAGAGATTAGTAAAATCTCGTAAAAAGGTAAAGAAGTGAAGAACCTAATTGTAATCGGACATCCCAATAAAGAATCGTTTTGTTATAATGGTATTATGAGAACTATTCTACGGGAACTTCGTAAACATAAAGAAGAAATCGAAATCATCGATTTGTATAGAGATTCATTTTCAAGACCAAGAACTGATTTGATTAAGGGATATCAAGATTTGATAACTTGGTCTGATAGAATCTACTTTATTTCACCAGTTTGGTGGTTTAGATTAACACCACGAATGGAAGTATTCTTTGATGAGGTGTTCACACCAGGATTTGCATATAACTTCAAAAACATTACAAAGTTGTACGCATATCCAAAACCACATCTGAGTCATAAAAAGGTAAGAACTTATATTACACATGGAGCACCATCTTTACCAGTTCGAACTTTGTATTTGAATTCAGTTAAGTTAAGATTGGTATTGGGTGTATTTACCTTTGTATTTGGTTGGAAACCATCTCGATGGAGAAAAACAAAACAATTCTGGTCAGTACCATTTGTATCTGATAAAAAAAGATGGAAATATTTACAAAGAGTAAAGAAAGATATTAGAAGAGATTTAAAGTTTGAAATTTAATGGAGTTTGTAGATAAGATTTATATTATATCATTAAAAAGACATACACTTAGAAAACAAATCATAAAAGCTGATTTAGATTCTGCTGGATTTGATATGAAAAAAGTGGAATGGATTGATGCTATCGATGGAAACGATTTAGATATTAATCAAAGTATCAAAGATGGTACAATTAGTTCTACATTTAAAGACCCAACGGGTACTTTTAGTAAATCCATTTATGGGTGTTCATTATCTCATAAGAGTGCTTATGAAAGATTTTTAAATACATCCGATGATATGGAAAGGGCATTAGTGTTAGAAGATGATGCAGCAATAACACACACCTTTTTAAGATTATTACTCACAAAATCATTTGGATATAAATCATTTAAATCAGAATTAGAACAAATTGATTGGGATGTTGTTATGTTGGGTGGTCAAAAACAAAGGGTAGAATTTACCCAAAGTTCAAACTTTGTATTAAAACCTGCTAAAAGATATCCAAATGATTATGCAGCACATGCGTATATGATAACAAAAAATGGTGCTAAAAAACTGATTGAAGGAAATGAAAGTATTCAGTTTGCAGCAGATGTAAACTTATATACATCAGATGTTAAATTATATTGTACACCTTCAAATTATTTTGAACAAAAATTAGGACATATTGGTAAAAATCACATATATACACTTTGGAAACGATTTGAAATGTTTTTATTAGAGTATAATGGAGTTGGTGAAGAAATTGTATCAGCTACTGCATTTGGTGATTGGTATAATAGTCCTGAAACACAAATAACAAAATTGGTAACGGTTTCCAAAAAACTTGATGTAGGTTTTGTTGATTGGAAACCATTTACCGCACCGAATGGTGATGTTATAGAAGATTGGCCAACCTTACATTTAGAAATAGAAGAATGAGTAACATAGAAAAACAATATCAAGGTATCCTACGAAAGTTGGTACTATATGGAAAAGAAAAAGGAGATAGAACTGGAACTGGTACACTATCTTATTTTGGAGACCAAATCAGACACAATATGGAAGATGGATTTCCTTTATTAACCACAAAGAAAATGGCTATCAAAACAATGATGACCGAATTGAAGTGGTTTTTGAAAGGAGATACCAACATCAAATATTTGGTGGATAATGGGTGTAACATTTGGAATGGTGATGCTTATAAGAATTACCTAAACGAAACTCAGCATGAAGCATCTTATACTCAAGAAGAGTTTATCAATTACATAAAGACTGATGATGATTGGGCTAAAGTGTGGGGTGAGTTAGGCCCTATCTATGGTAAACAATGGAGAAATTGGAGAAACCAAAAGTTTGATGTAGCAAGGGGTAATGGTTATCTATTGGAGGTTGACCAGATAGCTAAACTAATTGTAGATTTAAAGAAGAATCCTGATAGTAGAAGATTAATGGTATCAGCTTGGAATGTGGGTGAGTTAGATGATGTGGTTCTACCACCTTGCCACTATGGATTCCAATGTTATGTATCTGAAGGTAAGTTATCATTAATGTGGAATCAAAGAAGTGTAGATTCATTTTTAGGATTACCATTTAACATAGCATCTTATGCAACTTTACTTCTTTTACTTTGTGAAGAAACAGGATTGAAGCCAGGTGAACTGATTGCTAATTTAGGTGATGTTCACTTATACAAAAACCATATCCAACAAGCCAAAGAACAAATCGTAAGAGAACCATATAAGTTACCAACTATTGAATTATCGAATGTGGATATACTTAAAGGAGAGTTTGATTACGAAATCAAAGATTACGAATATCATCCGAGTATAAAAGCTCCATTATCAAATTAATAATATGAAACCACTAAAAGAAGCAACTGATATCAAACATAAACAAGCTGAAAGAATGCCATTTAATGTTAAGATGTTCAAAGGGATGTTGAATGAAAGAGAATATGGTTGGTATCTTCGTTCACAATTGGCAATATTCCAAACTTTGGAAAAGAATTTTGAGTTCCCACATGAAGGATTGAAAAGAGAAGAAGCTGTATTGTTTGATTTAATGTCTTTAGGTCAAAATGATTTAGTACCAGATGTTGCTACTAGAGAATATTGTGAGTATCTAAAAGGATTATCACAAGAAGATGCAAACGCACATATTTACCTCAACTATTTAGCAATTATGTTTGGTGGTCAGATGATGAAAAAGAATACACCTGGTCCTGGTAAAATGTATGATTTTGAAAATATGATGGAGTGTATGCAATCAGTTAGGGCAATCCAAAAAGATGAGTGGGCTGATGAAGTTAATAAAGGTTTTGATTATATGATTAATATTTTTAAAAATTTAGAAGGATGTCTTACTATAAACTAAAAGAAAGAATTTTCCATCACTCAGAAAAGTTCAAAAACTTAATCGAAGCACAAGATGGTGTTGAGATGATTGAAACCGATGATTATGGTTGGGAAAATTATCGTTATGAAAACGATAGATTCAGATTAGCACACGTTGAAAGATATTCTCATAGTGGATTAGAAGTTGTACATATAACTTGTTTTCCAAGAGAAAACTCCAAAGCACCAGTATTTGGATTTGATGTAGTTGGATTCCAAAATGAGGAAGAACAACGAAGTAAAATTAGTGGAGTGTTTATTGATTGGTCTCCAATCTTAACTCACGATAAGTGGCACGATACAACTTGGAATAAAGATAGAAAGTTACCTTATTGGGCAACAGTATTTTCAGATGATTTCATTGCAGTAAGACCTACTGAAGATGAATATGAAAAAGTATTTGAAGTTGGATTTGAAGCATTTGAAAAGTATATGGATAGATTAAACTCTGATGTAGATTTAACCGAAGATATTTCTGAAATAGAACAAATTATAGCAAGACAAAACATTTATTGTGAACACCAAGCTTCAAACAAAAGAACAATGGGAGCTCTAACTGCTAACATTGGAGAAGAGAAAGCAAGATATTTTATGACAGAAGTTCTATTTCCAATGATAAAAACTGACAATTTGTCATAATTTGGAAATGTGGAATAAATTTCGTATATTTGTAGAATATGTTTAACGCAGAAGATATTAAAACAGTAGAAGGTTTCAGAAGAAACTTTGGTGAACCTAAAGAAGGAATGTTATTAGATTTGACTCAAGAGTTTATTGAGGCATATCATAGACATGGAGTTGACTCATTTGAATTAGTAGATGGGTTTGGATTAGATTGGGTTCAACTATTAATGAATTATAATGAAGATGTAGAGGAATATGAATTATGTGCAATCTTCAGAGATTTAATAAATGATTATATAAAAACAAAAATAAAGTAAATTAAGTTTATGGCAAACATTGGTAAACCCCTTGCAGATAGGGTTCTTCTTAAATTAGAAGATGTATCTGAATCAAAATCAAGTGGTGGTATTATACTCAACACAACCACACAAACCATTCAAACTGCTGAAGTAGTTGAAGTATCCGATGGATTCATTGGGGGGAATGGTGAACTAATCAAATTAAATGTAAATAGAGGTGATAAAGTTCTCATCAATAACGGAGCTGGGCAAAAGGTGAAGTTAGATGGAACGGATTATCACTTAGTTAGAGAATCAGAAATTTTAATGGTAGTATAAGTTATGGAGAATAAACAATTGAAATTTTCATCAGCCGCAAGAGAAGCTCTTAAAGCTGGATTGAATACTTTAGCTGATGCAGTTAAAGTAACATTAGGACCTTCAGGTAGAAATGTATTACTACAAAAAGGTAATGGAGCACATATCACCAAAGATGGTGTGAGTGTAGCAAAAGAAATCCAATTAGAAAATCCATTTATGAATATGGGTGTTCAATTGGTAAAAGAAGTATCACAAAAAACTGCTGATGAAGCTGGTGATGGTACAACAACAGCAACTGTACTTGCTCAATCAATCGCTGAGAAAGGATTTGAAGCAGTTGATAGTGTAAATCCTATCGAATTAAAAAGAGGTATGGATAAAGCTGTTGAGGTTGTAGTATCTGAATTAGAAAAACAATCAGTAAAGGTTGGTGATAAAGTAGAACAAATCGCAACTATCTCAGCAAATGGTGATGAGAACATTGGTAAACTTATCGCTGATGCATTTGATAAAGTTGGTAAAGATGGTGTAATCACAGTTGAAGAAGCAAAGGGTATTGAAACTTATATGGAGATTGTAGATGGAATGCAATTCGATAAGGGTTATCTATCAACACACTTTGCTACGAATCAAGAAAAGATGTTGGCTGAAATTGAAAATCCATACATTCTATTATATGATGGTAGAATCTCAAATATGAATGATATCCTCAAACTATTAGAAGGTGTAGCACAATCATCTAAACCATTAGTTATTATCGCTGATGATGTGGAAGGTGAAGTGTTGGGTACTTTGGTAGTTAACAAACTCAGAGGAGCACTTAATGTATGTGCAGTTAAAGCACCAGCATTCGGTGATAGAAAGAAAGAGATGATGAGAGATATCGCTACGGTAACTGGTGGTACTTTTGTACAACCTGAGATTGGACAGAAGTTGGAAGATGTTACAATGGATATGTTAGGTGTAGCTGAGAAGATTGTAGTTAGTAAAGATAATACTACAATTATTAATGGAGCAGGTTCAGCTGATGAAATCGCTGAAAGAGTTCAAGCTATCAAAACTCAGATTGATGAATCTCAATCGGATTATGAAAAAGAAAAGATGCAAGAGAGATTAGCTAAGTTAGCTGGTGGAGTTGCAGTTCTTTATATTGGTGCTGGTTCTGAAGTAGAACTGAAAGAAAAGAAAGATAGAGTTGATGATGCTCTCCAAGCTACCAAAGCAGCTATCGAAGAAGGTGTTGTTGAAGGTGGTGGTATCGCTCTAATTAGAACTTTGAAAGCAGTTAATGAATTGGAACTAAGTTACAATGAACAACAAGGTGTTGAGGTAATCAAATCAGCATTGATAGCACCAATCACTCAGATTCTAAATAATGCTGGTGAGGCAACTGATGATATTATCAATAAGATTATGGAATCAGATGATATTGGATATAATGCTAGAACAGGTAATTATGAAAACTTAATGGAAAGTGGAGTAATTGACCCGAAGAAAGTTACTAGATGTGCTATCCAAAATGCAGCATCAGTTGTTGGTATGATTCTAACTACTGAATGTATGGTGGTAGATAGACCTGAAGAAGATGATAAACCAAAACAACCTCAAATGTTAATGGGGTAGTATCGTATATTCCGATATCCGATATGAAGGGGGAGACGGTTGGTTTCCCCCTTTTTTTATATCCAAATGTTAAATTTTTCACATTTTGGTAATAATTTGGTAACAATTTCTTAACATTGATATACTTATATATAAAGGAGGAATTATGAAAACACTAATTACATCCATCCTCCTACTCATTTTTACACTTCCTATTCAAGCCCAAGAAAGGAAATTAGAGTTGGTGGATGAAAATCTTTACAAATATCATTTTGTAAACGAAGAAGGGCAAATCACACAAAGTGGTTACTACAAAAAAATAGATGGGAGTTATTTACCCCATGGATTTTGGAGAGATAATGTAGGTACAAAAGCAGAATTTCGGAATGGAATTATAGTTTGGATTAAACCAAAGGGACAGAAAAAGTACTCTTTTGAGGAGATTCAGATACAAAAACTGAAGAGTAGAATCGCAAGATTGGAAGAAAAAATTACCTCATTATAACATACAGAACTTCATAATTGTTATTTGTATTATATCAAAGACCCCACTTCGGTGGGGTTTTATTTTTATATTTAATATTTATCAATGGAATTCCGATGTTTTTGAAAAGGGAGAAGTTATATCGACTTTAATTAAAACAAAGGAGAACATTATGGACTTTCTTAAAAAGATTGGCTCTTGGGCTAATCAACTTGTAGAAGTAGGTACAACTCTAATTGCATTAGGTGTAGTTTTTGAAGTACTATTTAAAGGGATGAACATTCCGTTCTGGCCAAACATTTCTGTAGTAGATAATATTATGGGAATCATCGGTGGATTATCTGCTGAAGGATTGGTTGGATTAGTAGGAGCATTCGTTCTTTACCACATCCTTAAAAAGAAGGATTAAGTTAACCAATAAAGGTTAAGAAGAAATAGCTATTAAAACCCTCACATTTATTTGTGGGGGTTTTTTCTTATATTTATATATGTAGCCCGTGTGGACTGGGTTGATAATAGAGTCGCGGGTGGAGTGAACGCATCCGTAAAAATCGTTGCATAAGTTTAATCTTTAACAAAGAAAGGAGCTTAGCATGAACGATGAATATTTAATAGCAATGGAGAGTAATCAATCTCATTTGCTTGAACTCATCAAAGAGCTTGATAGTTAACCACACGAACCCCTACAAATGTAGGGGTTTATAATTTTCTAATATTTATATACATGAGAAGAAATATACTATTAATACTTTTAGGATTACTTTTAACATCATGTGGAAGTATGTATCAATTTTCTACAATCAATCATACACCAGAATATATTGGTGATGTTAGAGTAGATGTTATTGAGAGTAGAATGGATTTGAATTGGAAACTCCGAACTGATAACCAATTCAGATGGGATTTTGCTAACTATGCACAAAACCAACCTTTGAGTTGGTATTACGATAACTCTTGGGAGTTAGGATTATATAGAGGTAATTTCACTGCATTTGATTTTTATTGGAATAGAAATCAACTTTGGTGGGATTGGGCATTTGGATATCCATACAACTATGGTTGGAATAGTCCACACAGGTGGTCATTATTTGGGTATGATAGATGGGGATACAATAACTATGGTTGGAATTATGGATTCAGAAACAGTTGGGGTTGGGGATACAACCCATATAGATGGAACTATGGATTTAATTATGACCCATATAGGCATATACCAAATCGAAATAGAAATGTAGTACATATAAATGGTAGGAGAGGTTCTAACGTAGTTGTAACACCAAATGGTGGTAGTAATAGAGGAAACGATGTAGTAATCAGAAATAGGGGTAGAAACAACAATGTGAACATCTCTGAAGATGTAAGAAAATATAGAAATAAAATCGTACCTCGTAAAGATATTGATGATATCGCAAAAGATTTGAATAACGGAAGAAAGGTAAGAACATATGAAAATCCCAATAGAATTAGGAACAATAATAACAACAACATTAATCGAAGTAATATTAACAATAGACCTTCAAGAAATTATAATGTACCAAAACCTAATAACAATAACAATATAAGGAGAACTCCCCCGCCACCTCCAACAAGAACTGTGGTTAGACCAAATGTAAGTAGAGGAAGTTCAACTTCGGGTAGAAGTTCATCATCAGTTATCAGAAAAAATGAGTAAATCAACTGAAATATTAAATGAAGAATTGAAAGAATTAGGAATCACCGATTTCAAATCTCTCTTTAAGAAAATGCCACCTCAACTACAAAAGAGAGTGCTTAACTTAAAGAACTTTGGACAAAGGTTAGATAAGCATCCAGAAGGGAATGTACTTAAACATACTATTATGGTTGTTAATCGTTCAATAAAAGATAATGATATTGATATTGCTATTGCAGCTATGTTCCACGACATAGGAAAAGATGTAACTGCTGGTATTCATCCAAAGAAAGGACACATTACACATTTCGGACATGAAAAGGTATCAGCGATGTTATCTAAGGAATATAGAAAATGGATTGAATCCGTTGGTGGTAACGCTGCTAATGTTTATTACATTGTAAAGAACCATATGAAATACAAACAATTGGATAATATGGGAATCAAAAAGGTAGCTAAGTTAAAATCATTCAGAGCATTTGATAAACTAAGTAAATTCTCCAAACACGATAGAGGTGGATTGGATGTAAATGAACTATCTGTTGATGAAAGAAGTAAAGGTAAATTAAGACCAGCTGATAAGTTAAGAAGAAAAAGAGCGATGGCTGGTAAAAAAGCCGCTATCCAAAGAAGGAAACGGAGAACACAAAAAAGAAAAAAATCATTAGATAAACTAAAGAAGATTGCATACAAACAAGCATACCTTCAAGTCTATGATGAGTTTATGAAAGATTTATTTCCTGGTATTGCTAAAAAAGATTTATCAATCCAACAGGCAAAGATAGTTCATAAGAATGTATTAAGAAAAAAAGGTAGAGTTTTGAAACGAGCTAAGTTCAGATTTCTACCAGCTCTAAGAGCTAAAGAAGCAGAAAAATTTAAAAAAGATTAATTATGGAAGAACAAATTGCATGTGATGTTTGTAATAGACCTATTTTAGGTTGTACATGCGGAGAACCTGAAGTTTCACCCTTTACATCACCAACAGACAATGGATAAAATATCACAAAAAGAACCATCAACAGGATTTCAGAAACTATTACTTTCAATGATGACACGAAGGTGGTTGATGACCTTAGTGGTTTTGATTACCTTTATGGCAATCGCAATTGGAATCTTAATCTCAATTCACATAGGTAGTGAAGTTAGTGGTGAGTGGAAAGAATTACTACTATTATTGTTAGGAGCTCTAATTGGTAGTTATGGAAAAATAATAGATTATTGGTTCTCCGATACTGACAAAGATAAGATGTTAGTCCAAAAAATGGACGAGGAAGATGGTGAATCATTATCACAAACAAATTAATTATGAATCCAATAGGTTGTATAAAAGCAATTGATAAAGTTAAAACTTCAGTAGAGGGAAATGACCCAAGAGGATGGATGCAAGATTGTGCAAAACAAACTTTACTGAAGATGGGAAATGAACATGATTTCAAACAGTGTTTGATTGGAAAGATGGAATCTACCAAACAACACATCGAAAATCCTGAAGGTTATGCAAATATGTTATTTAATAAAATCAAAGGAAAATGTTCGTAAGCTAGTCGTAGAATAAAGAGGCTAGTATATAGAAACCCAACCCCGTAAGGTTGGGTTTTTTTGTGTCTAAAAATAATTTGAAAAAAGTTACTCTAAAATTTGGATATCTCAGGAATTATTCGTATGTTAGTACTGTAATTGAAAAAGAGATGATGATGAAAAATGTAAAAGAATTGTTGAAGAGTTGGAAACATGATTTGGCTCATGCAGATGGATTGATGGGTACGGATTACGAAACCCTTAACGAAGAACAATTCGAAACCCTCAGCGAATTAGTAGAGGAGTTAGAACAAGCCATTACCAAAGATGGAAACACTATCGCTGGAAAGTGGGAAGTAGTAGGAGAACAAACAAAACATAACCTTAAATTTTAATAATATGGCTGAGTTAAAAAACAAAATGTATATGTTCACCTTCGAAGGTGGAGGTTGGAACACTGTGTGGGCTAAAACCCTAAAAGGAGCTATCAAAGCTGCACAAACTGAGTATAAGGATTCTCCAACTTTGAATCCAATTCCCTCTTCAGTTCACCTCGCAACCGAAGAAGGCTTGAACGTAGCAATGAGTTTATTTTATTAAAAATAATTCACAAAAGGCTTGCATGTTTCAAAAATTTTTCGTATGTTAGTACTGTAATTGATTGAGAGATGAAATTAGAAAGTGTAAATAAAATCGTTGAAGAAATCCTTCCAAAGATTGAGAAACATTATGGGTTCTCAAAATTCCAAGAATGTACTCCTTATGTAGAACTTCATAGAAACATCTATGAAAAGTATAGTGGTGAGGAAGGTGCTGAAGGTGAAGAAGATAAGTGTCATGCTGAGTATTGTTCAATGATGAATGAAATCACAATCTACTATCCTCAGATGAAAAGTAGAAAGATGGTTATTCAAACTTTGATTCACGAATACATTCACTACTTACAATCTCCTTCTTGGTTCAAAAGATACTACAATATGGGGCATGATTATGTATCTCACCCATATGAGAAAGAAGCTATTAGTTACGAAAAAGATTATAAACTATTTATTTAAACCTTAAAAGATGATTAAAAAGATTAAATCAAAACTACTGACTTACTTATTTACCGATTGGGTAAAAAGTGAAACTGATTTGGAAACAATCAAGTTGACTTCACAAATGTTGAAGAATAGAGAAATTCAAATTACTGGTATTAAACCAGTATTGGGATTTAGGTCTCATACAAATAATACTGAAATACAATAAATGTTTAGAAAACTTCTACCTGTTGGAAATGACCTATATGTTATTAAACGAAAGTTTAAGATAGAACATTGGGATAAGATTGTACAACACTTTGGTGCAAAAGAAGTTTGTGAAGCATATCATTGTGAAACTATACTAAGAGGTAGGGATGGATATTTCTATCTTTGTGATAAAGTAGATGATGCAAAAATAATTGATTAAATATTTGGATATATCAAATATTTTACATATATTAGAACTGTAATTGAAAACGAAGTTAAACCTTAAAACAAATTAAATTATGACTTATTCAGAGTTAGCAAAGATGACCATCGAAGAGTTACGAAACCTCAACTCTATGGTTGTAGAAACAATCAAATCAAAGAAATCAGTATTGGCATTAGAGAAAAAAGATGAACTCTATGTTGGTGCTAATGTAAAAGTAAATCACCCTAAATTGGCTGGTAAACAATTGGTAATTGAGAAAATCAATCGAACCAAAGCTGTTGTTAAACTTCTCAATGGATTCGGTGGTTACAATGTTCCACTTTCAATGATTCAATTAAACGGATAAAATTATATGAGATACAAAGGATATAAAATAGAACCATCACCATCTGAGAACTTTCCTGAGATGGTTTTGGTTACCAAAGGTAAAAAGATAAGTAAAAAGTTTATCAACGAAAAGAAAGCAATCGCATGGATTGAAGCAGTTTCTGCAGAATCTTTGATTACTAAAGGTTCTAAGAAGGTAAAGAACGAATTGAGTTCTATTGGTTTAATCGCTGAAAATGATTATGCATGGTAAAGTATGACCCAGAAAATCCCTTATCTGATAAAGAGTTAGATGAGTTGGCTGAAAAAGATTTTGAAATGTTCTTAGAGTATTTGGATGGAAAAACCGCATACTTAAAACAATTCACAAAACCATTAGATGCTTATCACCTAAAAAGGTTCGCAGCTCAAGCTAAGAAAGATTCAACTGGTGAAGCTCTAAGTACTGAAGAAATCAAAAAACTTCAGAAGTTAGGTGAGGAAAATACTAAAATGACCGATGAGGAGTTAGAACAACACGAAGAGTGGATGGAGAAGAGAAACGAAATGTTGAAAAAAACATTTGGTGTTAAAAACTTCAAAACCCACAGGTCACAATGGTTTGATTAATGGATTTAATAAAAGATACATGGACTTGTGAATGTGGAGCGTGGAACGCTGCATATAGAACCGATTGTGGAAAGTGTGGAAAACTTAAACCTAAAAAAGATGAGTAGCTGGTATTATAAAGAAATGGGTAGTAGAAATAAAAAGACTGGTAAGTTATCCTACTACAAAGTGAAAGTAACCGATTGGAAAATATCAGATTGTGAATGTAAAGCGAGAGAGTTTAGACCTCATTCACCTTGTAAACATATGAAAAGATTAAACGAAAAATTAACACATTTAGCAATATAAATTTATGGGAGTAGATATTTCAGGAATGAATCCGATTCACCGAACACCTAAACATAATTACCCAAATTGGGATAAACTAACCCAATGGGAAAAAGATGCTTGGTTTGAGATGGATGAAAAATGGCACACAGAAAATCCTGGTGATTACTTTAGAAGTAATTGGTGGGGTTGGAGACCTATCGTAATGATGTGTGGGTTTGCCAATGATGATAAAGAGTTGGGATTTGATTTAACTTATTGGGGTTCTAATGATGGAGCTGGTTTGGATAATCAAGAAGATTGTAACAAACTTGCCGATGCTTTAGAAGAGATTGTAGATACCCAAACCGAGTTAGAAGATGATGTAGATACCATTTACCTAAACTTAGGAAGTTGGACAAGTATGGATGGAAAGTTCTTAGGTGAAGAAATCAATGAGGTATTGAATGAACAATATCCTTATGGTTCAATCCTATATGGTAGTGTTGTAATGGAAGATGGTTCAATAGCACAACCATCACATTCAGCTCCACTAAGACATGTTAAGAAATTTATTTCATTCCTTAGAGAGTGTGGTGGATTTGAAATTTGGTAACAATTTAGCTCCATAGTTTAACGGATAGAATGTCAGATTTCGGCTCTGAGGGTGAGGGTTCGAATCCTTCTGGAGCTACAAACAATTTTTGAATGGATAAGGTATTAGTTTTAAATTCAGATTATACTCCACTAAATGTAACCGATACTCGAAAAGGTTTCATCTTAGTTATGAAGGGTAAGGCTGAAATTGTGAAAGAGGATATAAATAAAATTGTAACTACCATTGGTGAGTTTGTAAGACCTTTGGTAATTAGACTACTCAACTATGTTAACTTTAGGCGGAGAGCAATCAAAGTTAATCGTAAAAGAGTAATGAAAAGAGATAGTTATGAATGTGGATATTGTGGTTCGAAAAAGAACCTAACCATTGACCATATTATACCCCGCTCCAAAGGTGGGAATAATAGTTGGACAAATCTGATTACTTGTTGTAATCGATGTAACAACCTAAAGGATAACAAAACACCTGAGCAAGTTGGATTGAGTTTGAAAACCAAACCATACGAACCAACTATATTCTCAGCGGTGATTTCTGATGAAGTTGAATTGATTTGGACAAACTTTAAGAAAGGCTTGTATAAGTAAATTAAATTTCGTATATTTGTAAAGTTTAAGATAAAACTAATGAGTGAACTATTAGAAAGTTATAATGTATTGAAGGGTACTTTGTTAAGAACTCTGATTTATACCATTGGACACTTTATTATTGCAGCAAGTTGTGTAATGTATTTCACAGGTGCTGATTTTATGACAAGTATGACTGATGCTATTGTTGAACCTATTCTCAATGGTGTTTGGTACTTTGTTTTAGATAGAGTTTGGATTGATAAAAAGTTAAAAGGGAATGAAAGCAACATTAGAATTTAATTTACCAGAAGATAAATCTGATTTCAACCTTGCACTCAAAGGTTCGGATTGGTGGTATGTTTGTTGGCAAATGGACCAATACCTTCGTAAGAGAGTTAAGTACGATGAGTCTCTCTCAGAAGAACAACGTGAGGTGTATGAAGATATGAGAGGTGAACTTTGGAGAATGATGAATGAAAGTAATGTATCTTTTGATGAAGTAGAATAATGAAGGTATCAGTTATAGTTAGAACTTGTAATAGACCTGATTTTTTAGAACAGGCATTAGCATCAATTCAATTACAAACACATACGGATTGGGAAGTTATTGTATTTGATGATGGTGATAGTTCAATGAATCAAAAGATAGTTAATCATTTTAAAGTACGAACTAATAACTTAGTAACTTATATCAATTCAGGTAAATCATATCACTTATTTAAAGAGAGTTGGAAGATAGCACCTAAGATTTCGAATGGTGAAATTATGATTCGATTAGATGATGATGATTTATTAGATTCAGAATGTTTAGAGTTTATATCTAAAGTGTTTACGGAAACCCCTGATTTAGATTTTGCCTATGGTAGTTCTGCTTTATTTAAAGGTGATATTATATCCGAAATAATGCATGTTAAAACTCCATTGGATTTCCAAAAAACAAAAGATATATGGGCTGGTTACATAGAAGGCCATCCCTACAATAAACCTTGGCGGTTTAAATCAAATTATTTTGATGAACCAAAAAATGTTTCTTCAATTATACATGCATCTAAACTAAATCAAATGTGTATTTGGCATCCATATATAATGAGAACTAAATCAGTACTAAAGGTGTTAGATAAAATATCAATGGTGTCTAATTTTGTAGATGATTTGGAATTTTTAGGTTCTTTAGATAATTTGGGATTGGGCTTTAATAAGTTAGAAAAAATACTAACATATGTTAGAAAACATAATGAAGGTAGTGTAACTGATAAAGGTAAAAAAATAAATGGAATGACTCTATGGGATGAAATTTTATTAATTAGAGATAAAGTAGATTTCCTAAGACCAAATGGTTTAAATTTTCAATCCAACATTATAAAAATTGATGTGAATGGAAATTATAATAATGGAATAACAAATGAATTGAAAAATAGATTTAAGGATTTAAAAATAGATATAGAAGAAATACTAAATCCCACATTATCATTTCAAGATAAATTTGATTGGAGAGCATTTTAATGGCTGGATACCCAAGTGGTAAGGGAATGGATTGCAAATCCACTATTCGGTAGTTCGATTCTACCTCCAGCCTCTAAATACGGACTTATAGCTCAGTTGGTTAGAGCAGAGCACTCATAATGCTAAGGTCGTGGGTTCGAGCCCCTCTAGGTCCACCGATGGAAACATCAAAAAATATTTAAAAATATTTTTGAAATAATTTGGAATTTAACAAATTGTTTCGTATATTAGTACTGTTGATTTGGAAGTCAACTTAGTTCATTGAAATATTAGTATAGAATGCCAGAGTGGTGAAATTGGTAGACACGAGGGACTTAAAATCCCTTGAACAGTAATGTTCGTGCCGGTTCGAGTCCGGCCTCTGGTACTAAGGGAGGGGAGTTCGAGTCCTTTGATGGTGTACCCCCATCGTATGAGTTACAATTCACATAGGGTAGCAATAGAGGAACACACAAACTCATACCTAAAGGTACGGCTACGAAAGTAGGTAGCCCCTCCCAACCACATTAAAAAATGCGCCGGTAGCTCAGCTGGATAGAGCATCTGCCTTCTAAGCAGACGGTCAAAGGTTCGAATCCTTTTCGGCGTACTGAGTGTAAGTTACTCAAAAAAACTTAAAATTAGATGTGTGGATGATGGATGATGAAAGACCACACATGAAAAAGAAGGTTGAGGAAAAAGTAAATCCCTTGTAGTCTGCAGCTACTATAAGGTTTGGCCGTAACTGAGTTCTCATTAGGGAGATAAAAATGATAGACGTATCATCTCATAAGGGTAGCTTCCTTCTTTTTCACTTTATTTTGAATTAACTAATATATATATTTATATTTTTGAGAGATGGCTAGTAAGAAGAAAGGCATTTATAAAGAAAAATTAGATTGGGATGATATGACCTATGGTGAAGCATCTCACCACATTGGTAGAAAAACTACTGAGAAGGTTCATAAATCTAAAAAAGATTATTCTCGTAAAGGAAAATCCAAAAAAGATTGGAAAGACTTTTTAGAGGATTAAAGTTCATTGAAATATTAAAACTCTGAATTCAGAGTATAAACTACTGACAACTACCGCGTGTAATGAAATCAGCTTAACATTTTATGTAAAGCGAGTGATTCTACAATACTATGTAGGGGTGAATCGTGTAAAGTAAAAACAACGGCTGTCAGTATTTGCATGGGTGGTTCGTTCAGGGGTAGGACGGTTTCCTCCGAAGAAACCAACGTGGGTTCGAGTCCCACACCATCCACATGGCCCGTTCGTCTATCGGCTAGGACGCCAGGTTTTCATCCTGGTAAGAAGGGTTCGATTCCCTTACGGGCTACAACTATCGTTCTTTGAAATATTAACAATTAAAAAAGATAGAAATTATGGAAATAACATCATTTATTTTAGGTGTATGTGCAGTTATCGTTATTATGATGGTTGTGGGTACGTTTGTGAATTATATGAGTGTAAAACAACTCAAAGAACAACTCAATGTTATTGAAAGAAACATTGCAGAAGTTGATGAAGCTCGAAGTAAACAACATTTTGAGCACATTGATTATGTGGATAAACTCCACAGTAAACATGAGGATGATTTGAACGAACTTTATCGTTACATTGATTCTCGATTTGATAAAATGGAAAATAAGTTCAGAGGCGATGTAGCTTCTGGAGTTGAAGTAAAAAAAGTTATAGATTATAACAAAGAAATAACAAAAAGACTTGATGAGTTTATATCAACTTATCAAAATCAATAAATAAAAAGTAGAACGATAGTTTTTTTATAGAATAGAGGAAGCGTAGTATTGGAAGGTGGGGGAACATCTTCGCAAGGGTACACACTAAGAACAAATCCCTAATGGTGTGTGAAGCATTAGCCAGATTCCTGATAAACCAATACCTATTCTATATTTTAGAGGAATGCCAGAGCGGTCGAATGGACTTGACTTGAAATCAAGCGTACTTCACGGTACCGGGGGTTCGAATCCCTCTTCCTCTGCAATTGGTGTGTTAGTTCAGTTGGTTAGAATATCGCCCTGTCACGGCGAGGGTCAGGGGTTCGAGTCCCCTACACACCGCAAAAAATAATTCAGTTATTATTTCAATAATTTGTATTTATACAAAAGGTTGTACTAAATGGTAGTATTTTATAAAAACTATAAGAGGTCAGATAGGACACTCTTATCCATACAAAGTGTTAAACACTTATTTCCTGATTTAGAAATCAATTGTCTTTTTTTGTTCGATGAAAAACCATCAGAATACAATGATATCTTACCCCAATTTGCTAAATTAGGAGTCAATATTCATTTCGATAAAAAAACTTACAACTTTGGAAACCCATCTGCAGTAGGGTCTAAATATAATGGATTTTATTTTACTGAAGGTGTGAATAAGATACATCAAATTTGTTTAGATTATGATATCAGAGAAAAAGTTTTGATGGTTGATGAGGACCATTTTTTTACAACTGGTAAAACCATTGATTATTTATTAGAGAATGATTTTGATTTGGCTGTTGGTAAGTGGGCTTCTCCACCATCTAAAAACAAACCTCCATTTGAACCTAATGCAAGTATTATATGTGTAAAACCACATAATATGGTTGATATATTTCCAATTCCACCAAAAGAAGAATATGTTGAATTTCTTTGGGGTTGGGAATTGGTTGAAAAAGCAAAAAAATTAGGTAGAAATATTGTAAAAATACCAACAAGAGTACAAACAAATTATCACAAAGATGGTGTACATACAAATGATATAAATGTAATAAAAAAAGAATTAAAAAAACACAATATACCCTATGAGTAAAATCCTATATACAGGTGGTACATTTGATTTGTTCCATTATGGACACACAAACTTTCTAAGACAATGTTCTAAGTTAGCAGATAAAATAGTGGTTTCTTTAAATACCGATGAGTTTATTCAAGAATATAAAGGTAAAACTCCTATAATGACTTATGCTGAAAGAGAGTTATCGTTAAGAGATTGTGAGTATGTTTATGATGTTGTACCCAATACAGGAGGTGCAGATAGTAAACCTACAATTCTTAGTGTAAAGCCAGATATCATTGCAATTGGAACTGATTGGGCTAAGAAAGATTACTATAAACAAATGCAGTTTACTCAAAAATGGTTAGATGATAACGATATATTATTGGTATATTTAGCATATACTGAAGGAATTAGTACAACCGAACTTAAAAAAAGAATAAAAGATGGATTATGAAAATGCAGTTGATTTCATTAAAAGTAAAACAAAGTTTCAACCAAATATTGGAATTGTATTAGGTTCAGGATTAGGTGATGTTGCAAAAGATATAGTATTAGAATGTTCAATACCATACGAAGAAATACCTGGCTTTCTGAAACCTACTATTGAAGGACACAATGGTAACTTAATCTTTGGATACTTATGTGATAAACCTATTGTAGCAATGCAAGGTAGAAACCATTTCTACGAAGGCCATTCAATGCAAGAAATAACATTTCCAATTAGAGTTATGAAATTATTGGGAGCAGAAACTTTGATTACATCAAATGCAACTGGTGGTATGAACGAAAAGTTTGAAATCGGTGATATTATGATTGTAACTGACCATATTAATATGATGGGAACTAACCCATTAGTAGGTCCAAATGATGAAAGATTTGGAACAAGATTTCCTGATATGAGTAAAGTTTACAATAGAAAAATGATTGATTATGCTAAAAAAGAGGCACTTAATAACGATATCAAAGTTTATGAGGGTGTACTAACGGCATTATCAGGTCCAACTTACGAAACTCCTTCTGAATATAGGTGGTTAAGAACCACTGGTGCAGATGCTGTTGGTATGAGTACAATACCAGAAGTTATTGTTGCTAACCATTGTGGTATGAAATGTTTCTCAATGTCTTTGATTACAAATACTGGAGTTCCTGGTAGTATAGTTGAAACTTCACATGAAGAAGTACAAAAAGTGGCAAGAAATTCAGCAAATAAAATGAAATATATAGTAAAAAAAGTTGTTGAAAAATTTGGATAATTGAAAATCTTTTTGTATATTAGAACTGTAATTGAGATAAAAACCTAATAATTATGATTTTAGAAAAACCAAAAACTAACGGAATTACTATCGATTTGACTGGACCACAAGGTAACGCCTTTTACCTTTTAGGAACTGCTAAGAAACTTGCTAATCAACTTGGATTAGATAGTGATGAAATTCTTAACGAAATGAAAAGTAGTGATTACGAAAACCTTATTCAGGTATTTGATAAGAACTTCGGTAGTTTTGTAACTTTATACAAATAATAAAATAAAAAAATTATGATGGGATATGTTGCCTATGGAATAACTACACTCTTTTTTGGGTGGGTAGCTTATGAACTTACAAGTTTAGTAATCGGAAGCATTAAAGATAATAAAAATGGGAAAGGTTAAAGAACTATTGTATGATGGACCTGATGGGTTCAATGATTGGAAATTTGGTAATGAGGATTTACCAAACCACGAATGGTTTTTTAATCCTGATTTGAGGTATGATATGGAATATAAAGAATGGGAAAACTCAGAGGGGTATGTAACATTTGTGAATGATGAAATAGAAATCACCAAACCAATTTATAGTAAAGGTGATTTAGCAGATGCATTACAATATGCATCAAAATCTATTATCATTGAACCTGAAGAGGTTGGAAAAGAAGTTTATAATAGACTTCTTTTTGAAAAAATATTTGAATATCTAAACAAATAAAATGGCACCAATTAAAAGTAAAAAGAAACGAAGAGAAGAAATAATTAAGAATCTTACACATACAATTAAAACAGAAACTGCTAAACCAAACTTCAATGAAGATTTGATTGGTAAGTTACAAAGTAGATTAGATTCTATTTTGGATGGAACTTTTGTGAGTAAGATGAGAAAAACAAAAAAGTAAATGCGTAACCTTATCTATGGTGTACTTTTATTTACACTAGCGCAAGCAATCATTTGGATTCAAACCAACGGACAGTTTGTCTGGCCTTGGTTTAAAAAGAATCCTTTTTTAGTATCACTTGCTGGTGGTACTCTAATCTCATACGTTTTCATTAAGGGAACGTGGTTAGTTGCAGAACACTTCAATGGACAACTTTGGCCTGGTAGATTTATAGGACAAGCAACTGGTATCTTAATATTTGCATGGATGACTTGGTTTTTTCTTAATGAAGGTATCACATCTAAAACGATGGTATCTTTGATTCTAGCAGCAATCCTAATTGGTATTCAGATTTTTTGGAAATGAAAGAAATAGATTTACATGGAATGACTCACGATGAAGCTTTGATAAAAGCTGAGGATTTCGTATTGTTGTTATCACAAGATGAGTTGTTTCAATGTAGAATCATTACAGGTAACTCATATAGATTATCAAGTAAAGTTACGGAGATGTTAGAATCGCATGATTTCAATTGGTATATTCCAAGTTGGAATACGGGTGAAATAATAGTTACTCATTAGTGTACTATAATACACTTTTATGAAATATATTTCATATTAACCCACAAAACTCCAGTTAAAGTGAAATATATTACACTTTTTTTGGATAATTAAAAATAATTTTGTATATTAGTAAAAATTTATTCTTATGATGATAAATGGAGATAAAAAAATTGTAGGGTTTACCGCTGGTAATTTTGATATTCTACACCCTGGTTATATCTACACCTTCCAGTTTGCAAAGAAACATTGTGATTACTTTATGGTTTTTCTTCAAAATGACCCGTCTGTGGATAGAGCAAATAAATATACACCTGTTGTACCGAGAGCTGAAAGGTATAACGCTCTGATGGAATTGGAATCAGTAGATGCGGTTTATGCATATCAAAGTGAAGAAGAATTAAGAAACCTTATTGAATTTTTTAAACCGGATATTAGAGTATTGGGTGAAGATTATATTGGTAAAAGATTTACTGGAGATGATTTACCTCCAAAAATCATTTACACTTCAAGAGCACATGGATGGAGTACAACAAAATTAAAAAATGATGTTACTATCCAAACAATGAAACAAAATCCAGAGATATTGTTGGCACATCCAGATATATTAGAAAAAGTTAAACAACTAAAATACGATGGCGATGAGTAAAGATAAATGTATTACTTGTGGAAAAGAAACACCATATCACTTAGATGTAAACATTGAGTATCGTTCTCACTATGTAGAGGGAGCAGGTCAATTATGTAAACAATGTTGGGATGGTGCATATGAATCAGAAGATGAAAGAATCTATTTAGTAGGTGAATCTCTGATTAAAGAAACTCCAAACAACTATGAGTTGGGAGAAAAAGTTAGACAAATGTATAATAAAACAATTAAATAAGTTATGGGATTAAAACAAAAATTATTAGATGTAGTAAAATCGGGTTATCCTGATTTTGACCAAGAAAAAGATGGATTTGAAATTGAATTCGAAGGAGGTGGAGATTCCTTTGGTTCTTTCTATTCATTGGAGTTATTCAGAAATGATGATTATTCATTCAAACATGAGGGTGATTTAAGTTTAGATGAACACCAAGACCTTCTATTTGAAATCTTAGAAGCTTCTAATGTTGGTTACAATTGGAACAACGCCGGAACTACTGGAAAGTTTCAGTACAATTATGATGATGGTGAGCAACGATTGGATGTTGAAACCTGTGTATCTGATGAATATTTTGGTGAAGTAGAATAATATGGCAAATCCATTGAAACATTCTCAATCATCTGTTAGATTGTGGGGAGGTACTGAAGAAGATTACCTACCTCTTCACAATAAAATGGATTGTAGTAAGAAGTACTTTTCAGATAATAGACATAGAACATTGACTCACAATATGTTCTTTATTTTTGAAGTAATGATTCCTATTTTTGGTGAATACATTACCAATTCAGATGGTAAAGTAGTATCAGTTAAAGATATCTGCGAATACCATATCTTAGAGGATTATGGTAAAAAGTTTATTCCAAATGTTTCTGATTTTTTAGATGAAATGGAAATTAAAAGTTGGATGGCTAATGGAATTGGTGAAGGTCCTTCTTCTCAAAAGAAAAAAAAATTAACTAATCAAAGAATTAAAAGAGTAGTACAAATCGATTAATATGAAAAAATTAACTTACCTTATTACCGAAGGAGATGAAACCTATGGAATGGAATTCATTACCGATAGAACAGCAAAATGGACTGAACAACAATATATGAGACATCGTACAAATATTAGTATGAATTTCATTGGAGAAGAGGAAACCGAAGAAACCGAAGGAACGGCAAGAAAAGTAGATTTATTGTAATGGCAAATCATATGGAAAC
>Ga0222719_10000979_pt1 | contig 28491 bp, 23 predicted proteins | sample C33_34DmetaG_FD_165039 | JGI IMG/M metagenome (GOLD analysis project Ga0222719, IMG submission 165039) | Estuarine water microbial communities from San Francisco Bay, California, United States - C33_34D | ecosystem: Environmental > Aquatic > Marine > Unclassified | place: USA: California...
GGCAATATAGAGTATGAAGTTTTGTCTGTTGAAGATGGTGCCAGTATAGATGGACAGTTTAAAAAAATAAATAGCTGGAAGAATATTTTTGAAAATTAGTTCTAAAATTTATTATAGATTTTATGACCAATAATCAAATTATGCGTGATAAGATATTTCCAATAAATTCAGATCTCAAAGTAAAAGCTGATGCTAGGCTGATGGATTATGCCAACATAGGCCAAAATGGCGAATTTAAGAACAAACTAAAAATTGCTCTAAATCTTATTGATAATATTAGGATAAATCTCAAAAAAATAAAACCGACTAAATAAAAAAAGGTGCGAGCATTATCCTTTTACCTCAATAATTCTGTTAGACTGAGTTAGCTCCAGAGATAATATCAATTAGTTCTTTAGTGATATTTGCTTGACGGGTTCTATTGTAAACCAGTGTAAGATTTTTTATCATTTGACCAGCATTTGTAGTTGCCGCTTCCATTGCAGCCATTCTTGCTCCTTGCTCAGAAGCATTATTCTCAAGCAGCTCATTATAAATTTGCATCATAATATTTTTGGGTAAGAGTTCAGATAAAATCTCTTCTTGGCTTGATTCATAATTAATTGGCGACTGAAATTTATTGGCTTCCAAATTTTTATGAGAAATTTGTACAGGTATTATCTGCTTACAGATTTGCTCTTGTACAATAGCCGATCTAAACTTGCTGTATATGACTTCGCAAACATCAAATTTATTAGCTTCAAACAGCTCTATTAGCTGGTCAGAGATATTTTGAGCAATTTTATAATCAATATTATTCTTAAATACATCAAAAACTTTATTTATGATAATATTGTTGTAGCTTCCCTTTAGCTGTTCGTATGCTTTTTTACCAATAAAAAATAAATAAACTTCTCTATTTTGGTCTTTAAGCTCTTTGATTTTATTTTTAGTAAATTTGACTGCTGCACCATTTAAACCACCACACAAACCTCTATCCGATGATATTACAACAATTAAATGGGTCTTATTATGAGATCTACCTGTTAATAAAGGAAAATTTCCATTTATGTGCTTTTTGGCTGTAACATTTGAAGCTAGCTGAGATATCATTTCTTCAATTTTGTCCGCGTATGGACGAGAAGTTTCTACCAGTGTTTTAGCCTTTTTCATCCTCGAAGCAGCAACCATTTTCATGGCTTTAGTCATTTTTTGAGTAGACTTAACTGAATTTATTCTTGTTTTAAGGGCTTTAAGATTAGACATAAATAAACCTTACTTACTTAAAAAAATTTCAACAAAATCAGCAACTTCTTTTTTAAGCTTTTCTTCATTTTCTGGAGTAAGCTTCTTATCTTTGGAAATTGATTTCAATATTTCTGAATTTGAAGATTCGATGTGACGTAAAAATTCTGACTCAAATTTAGTTATATCATTAGCTGGGATTTTTTCAAGATAACCCTTAACCCCAATGTAAATTGATATAACTTGTTGTTCCATATTTAAAGGCTGATATTGATCTTGCTTTAGCAACTCAGTCAGCTTGCGACCCTTATCAAGGAGTTTTTGTGTTGCAGCGTCAAGATCAGAACCAAACTGAGCAAATGATTCAAGTTCTCTAAATTGAGCTAAATCAAGCTTGATAGTTCCTGCAACTTGCTTCATCGCCTTTGTCTGTGCAGCAGAACCAACCCTAGAAACTGACAAACCAACATTCACAGCTGGTTTTATCCCTTTATAAAAAAGATCTGTTTCTAAGAAAATTTGACCATCGGTTATCGAAATAACGTTGGTTGGGATATATGCCGAAACGTCACCTGCTTGAGTTTCAATAATTGGCAATGCGGTTAATGAGCCTCCACCAGTTTCTGCAGACATTTTAGCAGCCCTTTCTAACAAGCGCGAGTGAACATAAAAAACATCGCCCGGGTATGCTTCTCTTCCTGGCGGACGGCGAAGAAGAAGCGACATTTCGCGATAAGCAACGGCGTGTTTACTTAAATCATCGTAAGCAATTAGAGCGTGCATACCATTATCTCTGAAATATTCGCCAATTGCGCAGCCAGTATATGGTGCAAAAAATTGTAGTGCTGCAGCTTCGGAAGCAGAAGCGCAAACTACTGCAGTGTAGTCCATGGCGCCAGCATCTTCAAGCGTTTTAACAATTTGAGCAACAGTTGATCTTTTTTGACCAATCGCAACATAAATACAGTATAATTTATCAGACTCAATATTATTTTTGTGAGCCTTAAGCTGATTGATAAAAGTATCAATAACAACCGCTGTTTTACCGGTTTGACGATCGCCAATAATTAATTCTCTTTGGCCACGACCAATTGGAATCAAGCTGTCAATGGCTTTGATACCAGTTTGCATTGGTTCCGACACTGATTGTCTTTCAACAATTCCTGGTGCTTTCACTTCAACTCTTCGATATTCTTTGGTTTCAATAGGACCTTTACCATCGAGTGGATTACCTAAAGAATCAACAACTCGACCAAGAAGAGCTTTACCAACTGGAACTTCAACGATCTTTCCAGTTCTTTTTACGATTGAACCTTCTTTGATTAGATGAGTGTCACCAAAAACAACGATACCAACATTGTCAGATTCCAAGTTAAGTGCCATTCCCTTAACGCCAGACTCAAACTCTACAAGTTCTCCAGCCTGTACGTTATCAAGACCATAAACCTTGGCAATTCCGTCACCAACTTTAATAACTTCTCCTATTTCTTTGAAATCAGCTGATGATTGGAAATTTGCAATTTGTCTTTGTAATATATTAGAAAATTCTTCAACTTTAAGTTCCATTTCTTTGTTTTAGATAGTTTAATTAATTGCTGTGATACATTCTTTTTTAATTTTTTCAAGTTGATTTTTCAAGCTCGCATCTAATAAATTTGAACCAATTTTAACTTGAAAACCTCCTAAAATATTATCATTAACCGCTTCTTTAACGTTGATAATTTTATCGGGGTATTTTTTTTGAACTAAATTTTTTATTTTATCAAGACTTACTTGATCAGCTTTAAGTGCTGATATAACTTCAATCTCAATAATATTCTTGAATTTTTTAACAATTCTTGAAAATTCTTCGTAAATTTCAGGAAAAAGATTAAGTCTACGATTGCGAACAATTGATGCAAAAAATTCTTTGGTAAGTGCACTCAATTCAAATTTTTGAGCTATTTCATTAACAATTTTAGCTAAGTCATTTTTTGAAATTACTGGGTTCTTTAATTCATTGGCAAAGCTGGTGCTAAAATTATCTTTGAACTTCTGTAGTTCTTGTTCTGTGCTTTCAATTGAGTCAATCTTTCTTGCTGCGATGAATAATGCTTTTGAGTAATTTTTGGCAATAACAGAAGCTCTAGGCATAATCAAGTTATTTGAATTTTTTAAGGGAAAAACCTGTTAAAATAGTAGGTTTTTATTTATAAAAATCAACTTAATGATAAAATTAATTTGGACTATTTCTTGGGTAGCTGCTCTGTCAAGGTTGGGAAAAATATTGAATAAATTTAGTTCAATAATTTTTCAATAATATTAACATGACCCATTTTTCTACCTTCTTTTACTTCATTTTTGCCGTATAAGTGAACTTTTGTTTTATCATTTTGGTAAAATTTGTTCAAATCTAAAACTTGATTGCCAACTAGATTTTGCATATGTCCGACTGCATAAAAGCTACAATCACCTAACTTAATATTTGTAATTGCTTTAATTAATTGTTCAAACTGTGAAGTTATGCATAAATCCATGGTTATATGTCCAGAATTATGAGGCCTAGGTGCTAGTTCATTAACCAGTAATTGATTGTTTGCTACAAAAAACTCGACTGCTAAAACACCTACTAAATTTAACTCTTTAGCAATTTTTTTAGCAATTTCTTGAGCCTTAATTTTTAATTCTTGTGCTATTGGTGCGGGATAAATAGTCTTATCTAAAATTGAATTTAGGTGTTGATTGTATACTGGCTCATAAGTTTTAACCTCTCCTGAAACTGATCTTGCTGCTATTACTGAAATTTCTATATCAAAAGCACAAAATTTTTCTAAAATTAATGAAATATTTTTAAAATTTTGCCAAGCTGAATCAATATCCAAATCATCTTTTATAATATATTGACCTTTGCCATCATATCCTAAAGTGGCAGTTTTTAGTATAGATTTTTTAAATTTATTAAAACCTTCTCTTAATTGACTTAAAGAGTTAATCACCAAAAAATCCGTGGTTGTAACACCAATCTTTTGTAAAAAAGTTTTTTCTAAAATGCGATCCTGTGTAATTCTCAAAACTTCTGGATTTGGATAAACAGGAACTTTTTGATTAATAAAATTAATAGTTTGGTAGGGAATATTCTCAAATTCAAAAGTAACCACATCAACCTGATTGGCAAATTTCTCTAGCTGTATTTGATCTTTATAGTCAGCAATTATAGTTTTGTTAGTAACAAAACTTGCCGAAGAATCATTTTGATCGCAAAAAACAACAGTTTTAAAGCCCATTTTATGAGCTTCAAAACAGATCATTCTGCCTAACTGCCCGCCACCAACAATTCCTATTGTTTTTAACTTTTGTTGCACTTTTCTTTTTGAAAATTTTAATATTTTAAAAATTTTAATCTTTATAACTATTATGAATCAAGAATTTAACGAAGATTTGTTAGAAATTTTAGCTTGCCCTAAATGTAACAGAGATATTGAATATGTTAAGCAAGTTCAACAATTAAAGTGCGCTAAATGCCAATTAGAGTTCCCAATCGCAGATAATATCCCAAATATGATAATTGATGAAAAAAGTTAATAAGTTAGATAAGGCTAAAAAATTAAAGCTTTCCTCACAAAAATGGTTGCTTCGTCAAATGAATGACGAATATACTAAAAAAGCTAAAAATGAAGGGCTCAGATCTCGAGCGGCTTATAAAATAATTGAAATTGACGAAAAGTTCAAAATCTTCAAAAAAAATAAAATTATTGTTGACCTTGGTTCGGCTCCGGGGGGCTGGTCGCAATACGCCGTTAAAAAAGTAGGTGATAATAATGTGGTGGCAATTGATTTGTTAGAAATGCCAGAACTATCTGGAGTAAATTTCTTGCAAATGGATTTTTTAAAAGAAGATGCTCATGAAATAATAATTAACCAATTAAAACAGATTCCTTATAATAAATATGGAAAATGTGATGTTGTTATGTCGGATATGGCAGCTAATACTTCGGGCGATAGAAGAACTGATCACCTAAGAATTATTGGTATAGTTGAAGATTCGCTAAATCTAGCAGTTAAAATTCTAAAAAAAGACGGCTGTTTTATTGCTAAGATATTTCAGGGTGGATCATCAGAAGATTTAGTGAAAAATCTAAAAACATGTTTTAAGAATGTTAAATACTTCAAGCCAAATTCCTCTCGCAAAGATTCAAGCGAAACTTACCTTATTGCTAATGGATTTATTAGTTAAATTATAAGTTACTTTGAATATTTTTTTGCAAAAGATTTAGCGATCACGACTCACTACAAATTCTGCCAATTTAGTCAAACTTTTTGACCTGCTATCGAAAATACTTAGATGAGTTATGGCTTGCGATTTTAGTAATTCTAGTCTTTGCTTAGCATTGGCTAATCCTATAGTTTTAACAATGCTGGAATTACTATTATGATCAGCTTTTGCATTATCATTATCGCAGTGATCTAAAATATCATCTTTGATTTGAAAGGCCAAGCCAAGATCATGAGCAAAATTTCTTAAAGCTTTGCGTTCCATATTTGAAGCATTTCCTAAAATTGCACCAGATTCAACAGAGCACATAAAAAGTTCGCCAGTTTTTAGGCGGTGCAGTTTAGCGATTTGTTCGCTGGAAATTTTTTGGTCACAATTTTCTAAATCAATCATCTGGCCACCAACCATCCCTCTAAAGCCTGATGATTTGGCAATAGCGCTAATTAATTGACATCTAACAGCGGGGTCTTCATGGGTTTCTGAATCAGATAAAATTTCAAAAGCATAAGTTAAAAAAGCATCACCAGCAAGAATTGCTGTTGCTTCATCAAATTGTTTATGACAAGATAACCTGCCCCTCCTCATATCGTCATCATCCATTGCTGGTAGATCATCATGAATCAGGGAGTATGTGTGAATAAATTCGATTGCTATTGCCGTATTTAGAGCTTGTTCTTGGCTAACATTAAACATTTTAGCGCTACTCAAAACTAAAAAAGGCCTTATTCTTTTGCCATTCGAAAGGATGCAATAACGCATAGCTTCAATCAATCTAGAGTCAGTAAAATTTTTAGGTAATATTTTCTCGATTTTACCTTCTATAGAGGTTGAGCATTTAAGTAATTCATCTCGAAATATTTTTTGATCTGCGATTATTTTTTGCATAAATCTAGGCCATTTTTAGTCTTTTTTTTTCAGGCAAGGATTCATTTGTTTTATTTGTCAGGCTTTTAGCTAGATATTTTCCAGTAACTGATTTATCTATTTTGATAACATCTTCTGGACTGCCTTCGGCTACAATATAACCCCCTTTTTGGCCGCCACAAGGTCCAATATCAATAATCCAATCTGCGGTTTTTAAAACGTCAAGATTGTGTTCAATTACTAAAATTGAATTTCCGGCATCAACTAATTTGTGCAATACTTTTAGTAGTTTGCTAATATCCTCAAAGTGCAATCCTGTGGTTGGTTCGTCAAGAATATAAAGAGTATCACCAGTTGCTTTACGACTTAATTCACGAGCAAGTTTAATTCTTTGCGCCTCGCCACCAGAGAGTGTTGTGGCGCTTTGGCCAATTTTCATATAACCAAGACCAACGTCACACAAAGCTCTGAATTTTTCATAAATATGTGACATATTTGAGAAGAAGTCTGCTGCATCTTCCGCTGTCATTTCCAAAATATCAGAAATTGATTTGCCTTTGTATTTTACTTCTAATGTTTCACGATTATAACGTTTGCCGTGGCAATTATCGCATTTTACATAAACATCTGGCAAGAAATGCATCTCAATTTTTATCAAGCCGTCCCCTTGACAAGTTTCGCATCTTCCACCTTTAACATTAAAAGAAAATCTGCCAACTTTGTAGCCGCGAGATTTTGCTTCAGGTAAAGTGGTAAAAAACTCACGGATAAAAGTAAATGCACCAACATAAGTACAAGGATTAGATCTGGGAGTTCTGCCGATTGGTGATTGATCGATTTCAATAATTTTGTCAATAAAATGAAAGCCAGTTAAAGAATCATACTCACCCGGAATCACTTTTGATTTGTTTAAAATTCTATTAAGTGCTGGGTAAAGTGTCTTGATAATTAAGCTTGATTTTCCGCCGCCAGAAATGCCAGAAACAGCGGTAAATACTTTAAGCGGTAAATTGAGTGTAAGATTTTTTAGGTTATTGATTCTAGCACCTTCAAGTTTGATCATTTTTTTTGGATCAATTTTGCGTCTGACTTTTGGAAGTTCAATTTCTTTAGCACCTGATAAATACTGACCAGTTATACTATTTGGATCGCTAAATACTTCGTCTGGTACGCCTTTGGAAATAATTTGCCCACCATGAATTCCAGCGCCTGGGCCAACGTCGATCAAATATTCAGCTTCACGCATCATTTCTTCATCATGCTCAACAACGATAACTGAATTTCCTAAATCTCGTAAATTTTTTAAGGTAGCAATTAACTTATCATTATCTGATTGGTGTAAGCCAATTGAAGGTTCGTCTAAAACGTACACCACGCCAGAAAGCCCGGAGCCAATTTGAGATGCAAGACGAATTCTTTGTGATTCGCCCCCAGATAAAGTGCCAGCTTCACGATTAATTGTTAAATATTCTAAACCAACATTTTTTAAGAACCCTAATCGACGATTAATTTCTTTAAATAATCTCTCAGCAATTTTATTATGAATTGGAGAGATTTTTTTGGGTAATTCGTCAAACCAACATGCTAAAGACTCAATTGACATGGCGCTAACTTGTCCGATATGCAAATTAGCAATCTTAACTGATAAAGCTTGATCGTTAAGACGATAGCCATCACAGTTGCGACAAACTCTGATAGTTTGATATTTTGCTAACTCATTTTGAATAGAATCATTTTCAGAATCATTTAGTCTTTTTTTAAGGCTTGGGATAATTCCTTCAAAAGGTTTTTTGACTATTATTGATTTTAATCCATCTTCAATTTTTATCTCGATTTCATCCTCGCCTGTACCATGTAAAATCTTATCACGAAACTCTTTTTTAATCTTTTTAAAAGGAATATCTAGACTAAATCCATAATATTCAGACATTGCTTGTAATACTTGCTGATAAAATCTTTCTTGCACCCCTTGCCAAACCGAAATAGCACCAGCTCTTAGAGATAAATTTTCATCTTCGATAACTAAATCTTCGTTAAAATATAATTCATTACCAAGCCCATCGCAATGTTTACATGCGCCTGAAGGAGAGTTGAAAGAGAATAATCTTGGTTCAATTTCAGAAATTGAAAAGCCGGAATCGGGGCAAGAGAATTTTTCGCTGAAAACCAAAATATTGCCCTCTTTAACCTCGTCAATATTAACGTTAATAATTGATGGATCTTTGGCAAAGCGATCTTCAAGATATTGTTGGTAGCTTTTCTTATCAAAATCTTCTGGTAAGCCAACTATTTCAATATTAAGCAAGCCTTCGGAGGTTTTAAGAGCAGTCTCAACCGAATCAGCAATACGATTTCCTAGATCTTTGCTTAAAACTATGCGATCAACTATAATTTCAACATCATGTTTTTTGTTTTTATCAAGTTTAGGTAAAATATCGTTGAGATTATAAAGCTTACCATCAACTTTCATTCTTTGGAAACCTTGCTTCCTAGCATTCATCATTTCTTTACGAAACTCACCTTTTTGGCCTCTGATAATTGGTGCCATAATATAAAGACGTGATTTTTCAGGTAGTGATAAAATTTTATCAACCATCTGCGTAACAGATTGACTAACAATTGGCTTGCCTGTCGCTGGTGAATAGGGGATGCCGATTCTAGCAAAAAGCAAGCGAAAATGATCGTAAATTTCAGTAATGGTACCAACTGTTGAACGTGGATTTTTTGAAGTGGTTTTTTGATCAATGGCGATAGCTGGAGAAAGTCCAGTAATTGATTCAACATCAGGTTTGTCTTGCATATCAAGAAATTGACGAGCATAAGCTGAAAGACTTTCGACAAATCTTCTTTGTCCTTCAGCATATATTGTGTCAAAAACCAAAGATGACTTACCAGAACCACTTAAACCAGTAACGACAACTAGTTGATTTTTTGGAATATCGATGCTCACATTTTTAAGGTTATGCTCTTTAGCGCCAACTACCCTGATGAACTTCTCTTCCATGATTTTATTAAAAATTAATTAAAAACTAAATGACCATTTAACCTGCCATTTGTTTTTTTACAACTAAAAATCCCAAAAAAATACATCAAATTAGTTAAGAGCATATAAAAAAGGGGTTTGCCATAACAATTGTCATGACAAACCCCGTTAGCTAGGATTCAAAGTTGAAACCTACTTAGAAGTTATCGCTTGGATAAATCTCTCATCAATAGAAGATAAGAGAAAAATTATCCTAGATCAAAGTAGTAACTACTGATAACGTAACTAACACTGCTAATGGAATAAAAACCATGATTGATAGATATTTAGTAGTTAATACGAATGAGAAATTTATCACTAAAGACATTCTTTTAAAATGCCTAAGCGAAAACCTCGGACAAAACATAATAAAAACTCGTTTATAGGGTTTTCATTATCTTATCCCGCATCTTTTTGGTTTCCCAGTCGGATAACGGAATAAGACCTTTTTGCAACAAATAGCCGTCTTGACCAATCGTATTGTTGCTAATTATTTCTTTAATGAATTCTCTCATACCCGGAATTAAGTCTAAATTTTCTGATTTGTAATATATGTATAAGGGACGAGATACTTTATAAGATCCAGAGATTATCGAATCAAAAGATGGTGCAACTCCATCAATATCTGAAGCTTGAATTAAATCTTGATTTTCTTGTAAAAAAGAGAAGCCAAAAATACCAAAAGCATCTTTATTGCTCTTTAGTTTTTTCACGATCAAATTATCATTTTCTCCAGCTTCTATAAATTTGTTATCACTTCTTATAAGGTGACAAATTTTTTGTCTTTTTTTGTCGTTTGGATAATTTATTTTAAATGCAGTCATGCTTTTACAAACATCTTCCATCAATAATTCAACAAATGCGTCTCTTGTTCCTGAGGTGGGAGGTGGACCATAGATCGCAATTTCAATATTAGGTAATTTAGGATTAATTTCACTCCATTTATTATAAAAATTGTTAACCAGATTACCATTTTGATCTGGTACCTTATCAGCTAAAGCTAAAAAAATTTCTTCTTTTTTAAGATTAAATTTTTGACCTAGTTTAGAATTAGCTAAAACTATACCATCATAACCAATTTTAACTTCTGTAATATCTTTTACGCCATTTTCAGCACATTTTTTAACCTCGCTTTGCTTAATCGGTCTTGAAGCGTTAGAAAAGTCAGGATAGCCATAACCTAACCCTAGGCAAAATAGTTTAAAGCCACCTCCTGTACCGGTCGCTTCAACAATTGGTGTTCTATAATTTGTATTGCGACCAAAGGTTTCAGCAATTACAGCAGTAAATGGATATACCGTTGACGAGCCAACAACTTGGATGTAACTTCTCTCTGCTTGTTTAAAAGAAAAAGAAAAGGCTAATGTTTGATGATAAAACAATATAAAAATCGCTAACAAACAAACTTTAAACCTTGTTAAAAAAGACATAATATCAAAGGTAAAAAATTCGTTTTATCAAAATTTGGCGCGAATTTTTTTATTTATTAAAAAAAAATCAATGTTTTTTTTAATTTATCCTAGACTCCTTTAGGAGGCTAGGATAAATGGGGCCCCACAAGAGTGGGGCGCGCCATGTGGCGCGTAATAAATAATATTTCAGAAATCAAAATTATATTTACGTCTGCAAACAAATATTGCCAAAAATTCTATTATCCTAGACTCCTTTAGGAGGCTAGGATAAATGGGGCCCCACAAGAGTGGGGCGCGCCATGTGGCGCGTAATAAATAATATTTCAGAAATCAAAATTATAGTTATACCAAAATTCATCTTTTAGCTAATTTTAATTATAAATTGAATTTGAAGCCTTGAAATAAATGGCTATTAGTTCGTTTCAAATTCAATTTATCTTTTAAAATTAAAATAGTTTATGCACGAATTAATACAAAAAATTTAAACAATAATCCTTAGATAAGGACCATATTCTTAAAAATACTTGCAAATAAATGTTTGCATCACTATTATGAATAACAATAATTTTATATTTTAATTGGAATTTGTTTAAGTTTGTCCTTATAGACTATAGTTTTTTGCATTAAATTAACTGCTTAAGATTAGATAACTAAATTTAGCGACTATCCTTTAAATATATCTTTAGTAATTTAACTTAAATTTAATTTAAAATCTATGGCGCAAGGCGTAATTAAGTGGTTTGACTCTGAAAAAGGTTATGGTTTCATAACTCCAGTTGAAGGAAGTGGGGACGGAAAAGATATTTTTGTTCATATCAGCAAATTTAAAGAGCAAGAAATTGCCAACTTACAGGAAGGTCAAAAAGTAAGCTACGAAATTGAAGATAATAGAGGTCGTAAAGCTGCAACAGATATTAAATTTGAAAACTAAATTAACTTGCTATAACGCTTGAAAAAATATTTTTTTGGGTTATGTTTGTATATCAGGGTTAATTCAAATAATTAATTAGAAATGGCAAGAATCACCGTTGAAGACTGTGTAACAGTTGTTCCGAATAGATTTAAATTATGTATAATTGCAAGCAATAGAGCTAGATCTATAATGTCTGGTGCAGATACTCAGTTTTCTGACAAAGAAAAGCCAGCTGTAATTTCATTAAGAGAGATTGCCGATGGCCATGTTGATATTAATGCAATAGAAAGTAGCATAATTAAAAATATCAAAGAACATAATGGTCTTGATTATTCGGTAAGCAATGAAACTCATGAACAAGTTGAGACAGCATTTGCTGACGAAAGCGAATCAATTCCTAACCAACAGCCATCAGCCAATTTCGTTAGCGAAAATATTGAAGTTGAAGACTAGTATTTTCTCTGATTATTTAAACTAGGCTTTCAGATGGACGCTTGGCGTTGTAAGTTTTATATAAATTGCTAGGACTTAATTAGAATAAATCTGATAAAATCCTAGTAAAAGTTTGCTTTTTCAACTGCAAAATGCTTTCATCATCACAGCTTATCGATAAAATCAAGTCTTATAACTTAAATGTTGACGTCAATCTAATAGAAAAAGCCTACGAGTTATCAAAATTTGCACATCGTAATCAAAAGAGATATTCAGGAGAACCTTACTTCATGCACCCTCTGGCGGTAGCAGAAATTTTATCTGACTTAAAGCTTGATCAAGAATCAATCATCGCTGGTCTACTGCATGATGTTGTTGAAGATACCGATACAAGTTTGGAAGAAATTGAAAAGATTTTTGGTAGAGATATCGCCCAATTAATAGATGGCGTAACTAAGCTTGGCCAAATAAATACTATACCAACCAGTGAAAGAGTTGCTGAAAATTTCCGCAAGCTTACTATCGCAATGTCAAAAGATATTAGAGTTTTGTTGGTCAAGCTGGCTGACAGATACCACAACATGAAGACCATTTCTCACGTACAATCTGAAAAAAGAAGAATAGCTAAAGCTCAAGAAAGTATTGATATCTATGCGCCACTAGCTGCAAGAATAGGGCTTAATGATATCAAAGATGAGTTATATGATATGGCTTTTGCGGTAATTGACCCCGAAACAAGAGATAACATCAAAGAAAATTTAAAAGATTTAAGTTTAGAAAATAAAAATATTATTGACCAGATTATCAAAGATTTAAGCGAGTTACTACAAAATAATAATTTTGAATTTGAAATATTTGGCCGTCAAAAAACACCTTATTCAATTTGGAATAAGATGAGAAAGCGCAATATTGGCTTTTACAATTTACATGATGTAATGGCTTTTCGTATTATTACTAAAGATGTTGGTGAGTGTTATAGAGCTCTGGGAGTTATAAATTCAAGATATAATATGATTCCAGGTGCATTTAAAGATTATATTAGTACGCCAAAAGAAAATGGTTATCAATCAATTCACTTGGCTACTATTGGGCCATTAAATAAGAAAATTGAGCTGCAAATTCGTGACAAAAGAATGCATAAAATTGCTGAAGCTGGGCTTGCCGCTCACTGGCATTACAAAGAAACTCAAGGTAGTAAAAAAAGTGATGCTAAAATAATTAGAGAGCAAGAAGAATATCGCTGGATAAGGGATTTGATTTCGTTATTTGAAAATTCAAATAAATCTAGCGAGGTTTTAAAAGAGCAAAAACTGCAAATTCATAATAACGAAGTTTTTTGTTTTACTCCAAATGGCGATATTTTTAACCTACCAAAGGATGCTTGTGTAATAGATTTTGCTTACGCTATTCACTCACAAGTTGGCAATTCTTGTATTTCTGCCAAGGTAAACGGCGCTATTAGCCAACTTCGGCGCAAACTAGAAAATGGCGATCAAGTTGAAATTATAACCTCAAAAAACGCTAAACCATCACCAAATTGGCTTAATTTTGTAGTAACAAGCAAAGCTAGAAGCGCGATTAGATCCTTTATCAGAAATGAAAAATTTAACGAATATAAAAATTTAGGTCAGGCGATTTTGGCAAAGCTTTATGCCTCAAAAAAAATAACTATCAAAGAAAAGGACTTACTGCCAGTAATTGATAAGTTTGACAAAAAAACCATTGATGATTTATATGTCGCTATTTCACAAGGGTTAGTTTCTAGATATGATGTTATAAAGCTAACGCATCCAGATTACAAAGAAGCTGAGCATGAAAGAAAGATAAAAGAATCAATTCTCAATAAAATTAAATCTGAAGAGCAATTTAAGTTGCCGATTGAAGGTCTGGTTGATGGTATGTCAATTCATTTTGCGGGATGCTGTAACCCTATACCCGGAGATAATATTTATGGTGTAATTAATACAGGAAGTGGAGTAACAATTCATAATCGTGACTGCAAGACACTAAATAGCATGACTTTATTGCCCCAAAGATTGCTTGATGTTTGTTGGCGAAATGAAACATCTTCTAACAGAGCCAAGTACCAAATTAGGTTAAGAGCGGTAATCGAGAATAAATCAGGAAGCTTGGCTGAAATAACAAATATAATTGCTACTAAACAGGTGAATATTGATAATATCAGAATAAACAATAGATCAAATGATTTTTTTGAGCTGAATTTAACAATTAGAGTTCAAGATACAGACCAGCTAAATGATATAATTTCGGCATTAAGAATATCCAGAAAAGTTCATGAGGTAGAAAGAATATGATCAAACTCCACGTTAGCTAGCGTCCATAAATATCACTAAACCTTATAATATCATCTTCTCCCAAGTAATCTCCAGTTTGCACTTCAATTACTTCTAGAATATCTTGGGTTTTATTTTCTAAACGATGTTTTTTACCAGTTGGAATATAAGTTGATTGATTTTCATGCAGTATAAATTCTTGATCACCGTTAGTTACATGGGCTTGACCTTTTGCAACAACCCAATGTTCTGCTCTGTGGTTGTGCATCTGTAAAGACAGAGAAGCTCCTGCTTTGACGCTTATTCTTTTGACTTTAAATTTCTTACCCAAATCAATCTGCTCATAACTTCCCCAAGGTCGATATGACTTTATATGATTAAAACATTCTTGTCTTTGCTCTTGGAGTAAAACCTCAAATAATTTTTTAACATCTTGTGATTTGTTTTTATTGGCGACAAGCGTTACATCTTTTAAATTAATAATTATTAAATCTTCAACGCCAATTGCAGCCACTAAGCCATTTTGACTATTTATATAACAATTTTGGCTATCATAAATTTTTACATCGCCTTTAATACTATTGCTATTTTCATCTAATTTACTATGACTGGCAATTGACTGCCAAGACCCAATATCTGACCAGCCGACATTAATTGGTACAACGTAAATATTTTGTGATTTCTCCATTAAGGCATAGTCAATTGAAATATTTGCACATTTAGCAAATGGATCTTCTTCCAAGCGAATAAAATCAAGGTCATTAGTAGCATTTTGGTATGATTTGATGCATGATTGAAGTATCTCTGGCGAATGTTTTTCAAGTTCAGACAAAAGGTCAGAAGCTTTGAAAAAAAACATACCACTATTCCAAAAATATTCTTTGGATTTTAAATAGTTTTTGGCTGTTTTCTGGTCAGGTTTTTCAACGAATTTTGAAACCTTAAAAACATTATCAAAGTTTGTTTTTTCAGACGCTTTTATATAGCCATAGCCAGTTTCAGGTGAGTTAGGAATTATGCCAAAAGTTACTAAATTACCATCAACAGTTGCCTGTTTTGCCTGATTTATATTTTTGATAAAAGTCTTAACATCCTCGATTAAATGATCAGATGGCATAACCAACATAAAATCATCATCTTTCTTATTATTTTTTAGGATATTTAGTGCAGCTATAACAATTGCTGGAGCGGTATTTCTAGCAACGGGTTCTAAAATTATAGAGCTGGGTTTGATATTAATTTTTTGCAAATCATTAGCAACCATGAAGCGATGTTCATTATTACAAAGAATTATCGGTTGGTTAAAAATTTCGTGATCACTTACTCTTAAAACTGTATTTTGAAAAAGGGTATTTTCATCAAAGAATTTAAGAAATTGCTTTGGGTATGATTGGCGAGAAAGTGGCCACAACCTTGTACCAGAACCGCCAGATAAGATTACAGGGGTAATTTTATTCACTTTATAAGTTATTAAAATAATCAATAGCGCCAAATCCTAAAGCACCAATTTTTTTAAAAAAAGTTATATTTTTATGATCAACTCCACCCAATGGCATAATTTGAGGAAAATGAAATTTAGCTTTTAAATACCCAATTTTACCCAAAGATTTACTGTCTGGATGAGTTGTTGTATCAAAGATTGGTGAAATAAAAACTATATCAGCTTTAATTTTTTTTACAAAAAAGACTGACTTCAAGCTGTGGCACGAATAGCTTAAAATAAAGCCATTTTTTTTATTATTTTGACGCAAAGCTCTATGATCAATAGGCATATTGTCAGAATAGTGACAACCATCAGCACCAATATTTTTCGCTAAATTAAAGTCTTTACCAATAATAAATTTAATTCCCTTTTGCCTTGATATTTTTAGTAAATTTTTTGCTAAAATAGCTCTCATATCTCTTGCCAAATCATACTCGCGAAAAACAAAGTAGCTATTTTGTGGTAGGGTTTGCAAAATTTTTTCTAAATTATTAACTTTCTTTCTATCGCTAAAAAAAACATAAAGAAACTTGTTATTCATGAATAAAATCGAAAAAAATATATATCTAATTAAAGAAAAAATTAATAAAGCCCGCAAAATTTATCAAAGAAAAAACTCGGAAATAAATTTAGTTGCCGTCTCTAAAATGGTTGAAGAGGAAAGAATTTTGCAAGCTATAAATGCTGGTTGTAGAATTTTTGGTGAAAATTATATTAAAGAAGCAAAAGAAAAATGGCCAAAAATTAAAGAAAATTTCCCTGAAACAAAACTACATTTCATCGGTGGTTTACAGAGTAATAAGGCTAAAGATGCGGTTAAATTATTTGACTGTATTCAAAGTCTTGATAACGAGAATTTAGCTTTGGCAATCAACAAAGAAGCTGGAAAGTTAAGTAAAAAAATAGATTGTTTTATACAAGTGAACATCGGGCATGAAAAGCAAAAATCAGGATTAAGTCCGTTAAAAGTTAAAGAATTTTTAGATTTTTGCCTAAAATTAGAAAATATTAAAATAGTTGGTTTAATGACAATTCCACCTGCTAATAAAGCTGCTTCACCATATTTTGCCTTATTGGCAAAAATTGCTAAAGAAAATAAACTTGATTCTTTGTCAATGGGTATGAGCGCTGATTTTGAACAGGCAATTGCTCTTAACTCAAATTATATTCGTTTAGGCACGGCAATATTTGGCGCAAGGGATGTTGAGTTAAATATTATTTAATACCAAATTCCGTCTATATTTCTATATAGATAGGAAATGGTATTAGTATTAAATAATCACGAATTATTGTAAGGTTATTAACCCGAGCGTTAAATAGAAAACATATTTTTAGAATAATTAAAATTAGCTAAAAAGATGTTTAAGACTTGCGTCAACTATTTAGCGATCAGATTAATATTAACTTATCTGCCTAAGCTTTCACGAGTCCCGTTACCCATTGCTCCTCCAGCGTTAATAGAGGGTGATCTTGAAGGAGCTTCAGGAGGGGGAGTTAATTGTTGCTCAGCGTTTTCTCTGGGTGATCTTGCTCCAGCTTCCTGATTTTCAGGATTGTTAGTTAATTGAGGCGCTTCGAGTCCTAAAGTTTCAAGATTTTGATTCAAATTTTGTTGAGAAGGATCTGATGCGTCTGTCCAGCCACTATTTAAAGCGTTATTAAGTATGTCTTTAATATGCTGATTTTTAGTTAAATCTTGTGGTAGCTTGCCACTTTTATTGAGGGTGAATTGTCGATTAATTGGGGGTGGAGGGGTTTTATAATCATCATTGGTTACCTCTGGGGGTATAAAATTCAGCAAGGTTTGTAAAGGTTGGACAAGATCTTTCTTGGCAAGTAAATGAACCAGGGTATCTTCTTCATAGTTCTTTTGACTTATAATTTCAGGATTTTTTTGTAAAAATAATTCTAGAGTATAATTTAAGATTGCAACGCTTTGATGATCTTCAGGCTTGGTGATTAATATAATATTTCTTAAATTATCGATTTCTTTATAATTAAATATAGGTATATCAAAATTTTTGTAGTTGTTTATGGCTTGGACTGCCATCTGATATTTTGATTTTTCTTCATGTTCATTAATATGATGAACATGATTATTAAAAAACTTATTGACTACGTGTAAGTGCACAACATCAAACGCTCCCAGATTTTTAATGATATTATCGAGAATTGGGTCAATATTAAAGATATCGTTAAAGCTTGCTTTTTTTTGTTGGTCCATATTTAAAAGATATCAAGTTAAAATCTAGCGATTGATTGAGCTTGTGATTTAAATGATTTAATTTTTGCTATTTCTAAAATATCTGCTACCGTTTGATCATCTTTATTTTTTTGATTATATATTGGCTTCATATAATCATCTAAAGTTAATCTTTGCGCAGCATTATCAAGAGCTGTCAATGAAGAGTAATTGTTATAGTTAAATGCAACATGAAAAGGATTGTCTCCATCATTATTTTGAAGCATATAATATGGAAATCTTTCTTTGACATCAAGAAATGCTTTTTCATAACATTTAATGACTGTAAACATTAATTGTGGGTCATTTTTGGTGGCTGCAACGTGAAGCAGGCTGTTGCCTTTTTCATCTCTTGCTTTTAAAAGATTAATGATTTCTTGCCATTCTTGGTTACTTTCGGGGCTATTAGTTCTGCCAGTTACTTTATATAAATATTTGCCAATTAGACTGTCGGCCACTCTAAAATCATGCGGTTCATCTTGTTGATTGAGATTTTGGTAAATTTTCTGAAGAATATGGTCAATATTTGCTACTGGAAGAAAGTCTTTAATCTCAAGATCTCTTTTTGTAATTTCGTCTTGAGCTTTTTCTTCTAGCGCTTTAAGCGTTCTGCTTTGATCGCTGATTTCATATTGAATTTTATCAATATTATTCAATCCAAAACCAACTTTAATTAAAGTTACATAGCTAGATTGTTGTAGCAAAACTTCTACAAATTTTGGGTTAACTAAAAGATTTTTTAAGATAATATGGTGATAAATAACATTGTTTGTGGCATAATTCTTGACTCGTTTCTCAACTTCACTTTTTACCGAATTGGCAAATGTTTTGTTGGTTTTAGCTAGATTATTTAGACTCTTAATATCGCATTGCTGGCTTATGACAGCTGTTAGATCTGAATTTAACGGTAGAGCTGATGGATTTCTAATTTGAGGTTTCATCATTAGATGATTGTTAGTTTAATAAAGAAACCACTCTAACAAAAAAATTAATCACCTACCAATAATTTAAATAAAAAAGAGCCATATTTATTAATATGACTCTTTTTATTACAAAGTATTACAAAAACAGCTGTATGTTAGTATGGGCAAGGAAAATATTTATCTACCTTGAGCTGCCATTACCTCTCCCTAATTCTTTTTGCTGCTGGAGGGCTGTCACACCTTTCACTACTTCCTTCTCGTTCATTGACGTCACCATTTGGAGAAGGTGATCTTGAAGGAGTTCTAAATTGTTGCCAATTGTTTGCTCTGGGTGATGGCGGTGGAGACATTCCAGCTTGCATTGCGTCGGTTTCTCTAGTTGATCGTGGTGGAGACATTCCAGCTTCAATTGCTTCAGTTGTAGCCGAGGTTTGCGGATGAACTGCTGTATTCTGCGATTCACAACCAAAATTTAACTCAAATTGACGAGATAAAGATCTCGATGGACCACCAAAAATATCTGTTGTTGCCTGTGCCTGAGGATTTTGATGTGCAGCAACAATTGTTCGTCTAGGAGGAGCTCCAGGAGGTGCTACATTACGGTTTTGATATATACCAGTATTAACTCTCCAGCCATTATTTGTTGCATTCTCAGTTGCATTCTCAAGTATTTGGCGAATATTTGCATCATTGGTTAAATCACTCGGAAATTCTTGGTTAGCATTTTTAGTGAACTCACGTCTTATTTCTGGTGGCGGTGATCCTAAACCATCAGCAGCTAATGGAGCTGGAGCATAGTCCAATACAGTTTGCAAAGGTCGAGCTAAATTTCTAGCAGCAAGTAAGTGAATCAATGTGTTTTCATGATAGTCTGTTTTATTCAAAACATTGGGGCAGTATTTTAGAATCAACTGAAGGCTGCGGTTTAAAATCTCAACACTTGTAGGGTCATCGGATTTAGTTTCGCTAATTATTCTACCTAAGAATTGGAATTTTGAATCACGGCTAGATTTAAAATTCTTTAAATTTTCTTGAGCTTTAGCTTCTGCTGCTTTAGCTTGTGCTTTAGCTTGAGCATATATTGATTGACCTCCATGAGGTTCATGCAAATAGGTATGGATACCACAATTTACTCCGTCAAACCTTCCAATACTCAATGCGTCCATCCATTGAATTATATTATCAAGTAAGGGATCGATTTCTTCGATATCAGAAAAATTGATACCAGAGTTTTTGTTATTATTATTTTGTTGTTGTTTCATATTTATAAAAATTAAATTATTTTTGGTTGTTGAATCGTATCATAAAAATACAATTTTGTCAAATATTTAATTTTTATATAAAATCTCTTGTAAGTTAAATGAATATTTAAGCTCGATTTAAAAGTTAATAGCAAAGTAGTTGACAGTTACTTTATTAAAAAATATTATATGGCTCTAGGCACTGTTTTTTAGGGTTTTTCTAGAGGCTTTGGCAGTTTTAATATTCATATTTTTCAATTTTCTTTAATTTAATGACTAATTTTCGTAATATCGCAATTATTGCTCACGTTGACCACGGTAAAACTACCTTAATTGATGCTATGCTTCACCAAAGCGGAACCTTTAAAGAACATCAAAATGTTGAAACAAGGGTAATGGATTCTAATGATTTGGAAAAAGAGCGCGGGATTACAATTCTCGCTAAATGTACCTCATTAATGTGGAAGGATAATAAGATTAATGTTATTGATACTCCGGGACATGCTGATTTCGGTGGTGAGGTTGAAAGGGTTTTAAGTATGGCTGATAGCGCCCTGCTTTTGGTTGATTCGGCTGAAGGAGTTATGCCACAAACTAAATTTGTGTTGTCAAAAGCTTTAGCTTTGGGCTTAAAGCCAATTGTTTTGATTAATAAAATTGATCGTAGTGATGCTAGGCCAGATGAAGTTTTAAATGAAATTTTTGATTTATTTGTAGCACTTGACGCTAATGAGCAACAGCTTGATTTTCCAACATTATATGCGGTAGGGCGTGATGGTTGGTGTGTTGAAGATCTAGAAAAAGATGAGCGCAAGGACTTATCGCCTCTTTTTAATTTGATATTAAGACATGTCGAGCCACCAAAATTTGATGCCAAAGCTCCTTTTACCATGCTGGCTACTCTACTTGATCGAAGCCCGTATTTTGGAAGAATGTTAACCGGTAGAATTTACTCTGGTACTGCTAAAAACTTAATGAGCTTCAAGGCTATTGATTTAGATGGTAATGTTGTTGAGCAAGGTAGATTAACCAAACTTCATGTTTTTCGTGGTGTTGAAAAAGTGCCGGTTGAAGAAGCGCAAGCGGGAGATATTGTTTCAATCGCTGGCCTTGAAAAAGCTTCGGTTTCTGATACTTTGTGTGATTTATCGGTTAAAGAGCCGATTAAATCAACGCCAATTGACCCGCCAACTATGTCAATCACCATTGGCGTTAATGATTCACCTTTGGCTGGAATGGAAGGCAGTAAAGTTACTTCACGCATGATTCGAGATCGTTTATTTGCCGAAGATGAAACCAACGTGGCAATTACCGTAAAAGAAGCTGGCAATAATGACTCTTTTGAGGTAGGGGGTAGAGGTGAGCTTCAACTCGGCGTATTAATTGAAAATATGCGTCGTGAAGGGTTTGAACTTTCTGTTTCTAGGCCAAAAGTGCTATTTAAAAAAGATGAAAATGGGCAAATTTTAGAACCAATTGAAGAGGTGGTAGTTGATGTAGATGACGAACATAGCGGTAGCGTGGTTGAGAAATTATCATCTAGAAAAGGGGATTTAGTTGAAATGAAGCCTTCAACTGGTGGCAAAACGCGTATTATTTTTTATGTACCGTCACGAGGTTTAATTGGTTATCAAAGTGAGTTTTTGACTGATACCAAAGGCAGTGGTGTTTTAAACAGAATTTTCCATAATTACATGCCTTATAAAGGTGAATTAGTCACTAAAAGAAATGGTGCGTTAATTGCCACAGATCCAGGTGAGGCAGTAGCTTATGCTCTTTTCAATCTTCAAGATCGTGGAATTATGTTTGTAAAACCTCAGCAAAAAATTTATGCTGGTATGATTATTGGCGAAAATGCTAAGCAAGGTGATTTAGAAGTTAATGTTTTAAAAGGAAAGCAGTTAACTAATATTAGGGCTTCGGGAACTGATGAAGCGATTCGCTTAACACCTCCTAGATTGATGACATTAGAAGATATGATAACTTACATTGGCGATGATGAGTTGGTGGAAGTTACTCCTAAATCACTTAGACTTCGCAAAAAAATTCTTGATTCAAATGAGCGCAAAAAAGTTAAAAGATCTAAAGATAAAGAAATGAACTTTGCTTAGAAAGCATTATAATACCAAATACTGTCTTTAGAAATATGGGTGAGATTTTGATATAAAGCGTTAAATATTTCTCTATTTTTCAGTTGGAAACACTAAAGCTTTTGAAGTTCGTAAATAGTGCCATTTATAATTGACTCCAACTCATCAAGCCACTTTTCTTCTTTTGGCATCTTGTCATGCTTTGCGTGATTATTAATCACTGAAATATAAAGAAATAATTTTTCAGCACCAACATTGCCAGCAATTCCTTTGAGAGCATGTGTCTGAAAGGCAAGATCTTGGGTATCATTTTTGGAGTTGGCTAATTTAATTTTTTCAAATAGATTTTTAGTACTTTTAATAAATAGCTCACTAAATTCCTTTAGATCTTCTTTATCAAGATTTGATCTTAATAATTTAACATCATTTTCTCGAGCATTTTCAAGCTTTTGTTCTTTATGTCTTGGATTAAAATATATTGGCTCCTGTTTATTCTTATTGTAATTAAGCCAGAAATAAATCGTTTGTAGTAATTTATCATTGTTCCAGCCTTTAATAAAAAAATCATCCATACCTGATTTAAGAAAGGATCTAAGTTTTTCTTGGTCACTATCTCCAGAATTAGCAATTATAATTGCTTTATTTTGTATATTATGCACTAATTCAAAATATCTTATTTCTTTTGCAGCTTCATTACCCTTTTTATGAGGCATGTTGATATCTGCGATAATTATATCATATTTATTATATAATGTCGGATCCTTGAAATGGGTATTTTGATTTTTTTCAAACTCTCTGATTTCTTTATTTGGGAATTGTTCCTTATATTTTTCTACCAAAAGAATACCATCATCAACTCCTTCAACCTCAATCTCAAATTTGGCTAGAAATTTTTTCATTACCATAATATTGATAACCTCATCATCGGCAATCAAAATTCTTAAACCACGAAAAGATCCATTTTTCTTTAAGCTTTCAATATTAAAATGGTGATTGTGATTATTTATCAACCATTTATAAATAACTTTGAGCATTGCATTGTTAGGAATGGGCTTGATTATATAGTCATCAATACCAACTTCAAAAGCTTTTTGCTTTACCTTGTATGAAGTGCGAGATGTGTAAGCAACAACCGGTGTTTTTTGATCAATATTACGAAAATTTCTAGTAAATTCAAAGCCATCCATTCTTGGCATTTGAATGTCGGTTAAAATTAAATCATACTTATAGTTAGCAAAAATTTTATGTAAATCTTTTGCTTTGAAATGTTCATTTTTATCGGGAGATAATTCTTTAATTTTTTCTACAATATCATTGCAGTGATCCTTTTTATTTGATTTTATCAAAGATAGGGCTTGCTTTCCGTTACTTGTTAACTCTACAACAGAGTTAGGTAGTAGTTTGTTAATTAGCTTTTTGCTAATCTTTAAATTAATTTCTTGATCATCAATTACTAAAATCTTTTTATAAATATTATTATAAGATTCTTTAATAAAATCATTAGAATGAGAAGTTAGATTTGGATCAAGATTTAAAGTCTTAGAATGCTTTAATTTAACAAAATATTCTTTGGCCTCCTCATTTTCATCCTCATTTAATTTTTGGAAATATAAGTTAAAAATAGTCCATTTACCTAGCTGACTTTCACAAGAAATATCGCCACCAAAATCAACCATCACTCTTTTACAAAATGACAAACCAAGTCCTGAACCATCTTTTTTACCAGAAGTTACAAAACCTTCAAAAAGTTTTGGTAATATTTCTGTTTCAATGCCTGGCCCATTATCTCTGATTTGTAAAATATTGTAATCTAGTTTTTTATCTATTTTTAGATTTGGATATTTTTGTAAAATATTTTCGCCTGAGCTTGTTGATGAGGATAATCTGATCTCTAATTGTGGATAATCTTTGATATAATAAAGCGAATTTTTGAAAAGATTGAACAAAATATAGTAAAAGGCAGCTTCCATAGATTTAAAAACAAAGCTTGGATTTTGTTGACTAAAATCAAGAATTACCCTGTTTTTTTCCTCTTGATTTTTAAAGCCATAAATATCAATAGCACCAAGAATAGCTTGATCTGCTTCAAGATAAATGAAATCAACTTGATCAATTTTCTTACCTTTTAAGTCAGCTAAGGTCATATCAATAATGGCATTAGCCATATCAATTGATTTAGTTAAATGCTCTTTATGCTGCAAAATATCTCGAGCTCCATAATATAAATTTTTAATCAAATTCTTTTTAGCCATTTTATTGAGCAGGGCAACATCAAGAAATTTAGGATCAACATCAATATTAGAAGCTGAAATACGAATTGAAGCAAGGGGGTTGCGAATCTCGTGGGCTACTGAACCTGCTAGAGATTTTAAATATTCAGCATGGATTCTTGATTTTTCACCAGCTAATGTTGCATAACTAAATATATGCGCAGATACAATCCCTAATAAATATATTGGTAAGTGTCTTAAAAAATTATCAAGTCCATATCCTAAATAATTGTGATATAATTTAGTTAAGATTAAAGCAGAAAAAGCTCCAATTAAAATTGTTAGAATTGATATTATAAAATTGGGAATAAATATAATTGTAACAAAAATCATAACAATCTGTGCCATGAGCCAAGTATCACTATAGTTATTAATTAGCAAATTTGATGTAAAAAAGAATGGCAGATTGTAAAAAACCATAAAGAGCCAAAAATAACTAACTACCCTGTTAGAGAATCTCTCGCTGTATACTATAGCAAGAAGAATTGAGGATGTGACTATGCCTATTAATCTTAGATATATATTTTCCTGTTGCGGCTGAATATAAGTCCATACAAACCAAAATATCGGATGAGCAAATAAAGCTACCCAGCCAAATGAATAAACGTGGTAGATGTTGAACTTCGATATATCAATCTTGCTAGAGAATTTTAAATAATCTTTGATCGATATGAAGATTTTTTTTAGCACAACGGTCAGGCTTTAGTTAAAATCGAAAAGTTTACTAGGCTAGCAATTTCTTGGTCTTGTAGTATTGTAACTTGAAAAATAGTCCGGTTAAATTTGGTCTCATAAGTCACGTTAATTATTTTTGTACATTTTGGAAATAAAAGCTTTTTTAAATCTAAATTAGCGTATTCGACTATGTAATTTTCGCTGTTATATTTTTTTAATATTAAATCAGAACATTTGTGTATTATATTATAAACCAAATAAGCTGTAGGAATTGATGGAAATCCCTCAAAATGACCAAAACATATATTGTTATCATTGTTATTTAGAGTAAGCGTAAGCCCATCAGCATTTTCTGACAGCATCTCTAAATCATAATAATTTTTATATGGGTTTCCAGTGAATCTTGAAGTATCAGAATAAAATCTTTTAAAAATTTTTCCAAATACTTCTAAAGATAGCTTGTAATAGCTAAGATTTATACTGTAATTCAATTCAAGCTCATCATTAAATAACCAGCCATTGGCACCTGCAATTCTTTTTGAATCAAAAGATGATCGAACAACTACGTAGCTTGTAGTACCTTTTTTGACAAAATTTTGAATCTCATTGCGAATGTGTACTTTTTCAACAAGGTAATATTTTTTTTGTAACTCACTCATCGAGCAAGCACAACTTCCAAGAATTGCAAAGTGTCTACCTGCTTCTCCAATTGTAATGGATGAGCTCTCAAAACCCATAATTTGCTCTAAAGTAACAGGGGCAATAAGGTAGTTATCAAATTTATAAATATCCTTGAATGCGAAATAAGGGGGTGAAACACAGATCTTATCCAGAAAAGATTTAGTCTCGAGTTTTTGACTGTCAAAATTTTTTTCAGATTTAATCTTGCTTAAATATGCTTTTATTTTGTCTAAGCGTGATAGCTCAAAACTGTCTTCTTGTGCTATAACTTTATCTCTCATTAACTTTTTGCTTTCTTATTTTCTTATAGATAATGAACCTCAAAGATAAAAGACAGATTCTATCAAATTCTATTAACATTGTATATTCTAATCTTTGATATTTTGGTCAAAGATAAAAAATGTAATATTTTGAATAAAAATAATTTATTGTCTTTTAGGGGCGTGCTACAAAGCAAAATATGGTTTAGCTATAAATAATCATTAGGTAAATTTTTTCCCATCAAAATCAAAATAGTTTAGTGAATTAGTAGTGTATAGTTTCAATTTTAAGCATATACCAAAACATAAATCCATCGTGTCTTTTTATCTTTTGCTAAAAATTAATATTCGTCAAAACCTTAGCATGCTTGATGCAAAGACTTATCAAAACATCAATTTTTCCTGAAAAAATATTATCTTAGAAAGATTATTATATTTAAATTTTGTTATAAGATTTTATTAGAAATTGTCTTCTTGTTTTTTTATTAATCAAACTTTATAATTTATCTCCTTTTGGAGAGGTGGCCGAGTGGTCAATGGCAGCAGACTGTAAATCTGCCCGCGTATGCGTTCGCAGGTTCAAATCCTGCCCTCTCCACCACGTTTCCTTAGTAATGAATTTAATTAATGTCCAAAGCTAACGGCGAATTTAAACTTCATTCAAAATTTGCTCCAGCAGGTGATCAGCCGCAAGCAATTGAGAAGCTCATTCAAGGCTTAAATCAAAATCTACAAGATCAAACTTTGCTTGGCATTACTGGATCAGGCAAAACTTTTACCATGGCCAACATTATTGCCAAAACTCAAAGACCAACTTTGATTATGGCGCATAACAAAACTTTGGCAGCGCAAATTTATGGTGAGATGAAAGAGTTTTTTCCAGATAATGATATTGGCTATTTCGTTTCTTTTTATGACTATTATCAGCCCGAAGCTTATGTACCAAGGACTGATACTTACATCGAAAAGGATAGCTCAATAAATGAGCAAATTGATCGCTTACGACATAGTGCCACTAGATCACTTTTTGAAAGTCGCGATGCCATAGTTGTTGCCTCGGTTTCCTGTATTTATGGCATAGGTTCTCCAGAATTTTATTCAAAAATGGTGTTGCGCCTTAAAAAAGGTGATCAAATTAATCAGCAAAAGCTTTTACTTAGGTTGGTTGATTTGCAGTATGAAAGAAATGATATTAATTTTGAAAGATGTTGTTTTAGAGTGCGCGGGGATTCAATCGATGTTTTTGCTTCGCATCAAGAGGATCGTGCCTGGAAAATTAGTTTTTTTGGCGATGAAATTGAAGAAATTACCGAATTTGATCCGCTGTTAGGTGAATTTTTTGGCGAGCTTGACGAAATCGCTATTTACCCATCTTCACATTACGTAACTCCGCAAGAGAATTTAAAAGCAGCCGTTGTCAATATTCGCAACGATTTGCGCAATCATTTAGAAAATTTAGAAGCCAATAAAAAAATTCTTGAAGCACAAAGGTTAAATCAAAGAACTACTTATGATCTAGAAATGATTCAGGCCACTGGCACTTGCAAAGGTATTGAAAACTATTCGCGCTATTTAACTAGCCGTCCAGCCGGTGCCCCGCCACCAACTTTGTTTGAATATTTACCAAAAGATGCCTTGCTTTTTGTTGATGAAAGCCATGTTTCCGTGCCACAAATTAATGGCATGTATAAGGGTGATTTTGCGCGTAAGTCGACTTTGGTTGAATTTGGTTTTCGTTTGCCAAGCGCTTTGGATAATCGCCCGTTAAAATTTGAAGAATGGGAAAAATTCAAGCCGCAAACAATCTATGTTTCAGCAACACCTGGTAAATATGAAATTGAAAAATCACAAAATCGCGTTGTTGAGCAAATTATCCGCCCGACTGGTTTGCTTGATCCGATTTGTGAAATTCGTCCAATCAAAAACCAAGTTAAGGATTTATTAGAAGAAGTTAAAAAAACTACTGAAAATGGTTTTAGAACTTTGGTTACGACACTGACCAAAAAAATGGCGGAAGATTTAACCGATTATTTCAATGATGTCGGCATAAAAGTGGTTTATGTTCATAGCGATGTTGATACTTTGGATCGCATCGAAATCATTCAAAATTTACGACTTGGCAAATATGATTGCTTGGTTGGCGTTAACCTGCTTCGCGAAGGATTGGATATTCCTGAATGTGCTTTGGTAGCAATTTTAGATGCTGACAAGAG
>Ga0222719_10000981_pt1 | contig 28434 bp, 23 predicted proteins | sample C33_34DmetaG_FD_165039 | JGI IMG/M metagenome (GOLD analysis project Ga0222719, IMG submission 165039) | Estuarine water microbial communities from San Francisco Bay, California, United States - C33_34D | ecosystem: Environmental > Aquatic > Marine > Unclassified | place: USA: California...
TATATAATTCCTATAGCAATGTTTTCTATCCTCATGACCGTATTACTCGATGCAACAGTAGCCTTGATTTCTTCCACTATCTTGATTTTATTAATTTCATTACTTATTGGTAATGATTTAGATTTTGCTATTATTCAGTTTATTATTGCATGTGTTGCAATATTTAGCATCAGAAAGCTTCGTAAAAGAAGGCAAATTATTGCAACAATGTTAACATTAGTTTTTTGTAGTTTATTTGTATTCTTTTCTGTGATGCTTTTCAAGGGAATTGATTTCCTTGATTATAATTATTCTACAGTAGGGTATTTGGCTCTAGCTAGTTTTCTTTGTCCAATTCTTTCTTTTGGCTTAGTTCCTCTGTTTGAATCATCCTTTGGCATTACAACCGACTTAAGCTTAATAGAATTACTTGATTATGATCAACCGCTTTTGAAAAAACTAATGGAAGATGCCCCAGGAACACATACCCATAGTGTTAAAGTTGGCACATTAGCTGAGTCATGCGCTAATGCCATAGGAGCACGTGCATTGCTTTGCAGGGTAGGGTCATATTATCATGATATAGGTAAAATTAAAAAGCCTGAGTATTATGCTGAAAATCAAACGGGTGAAAATAAGCATGATTCTATTTCACCGCATATGAGTGCTAAAATATTAAAGCAGCATGTAACAGATGGACTTTCTTTAGCAGATGAATATGGGTTACCTAAAATCGTTAAAGATTTTATTGAAACACATCATGCGAAAAATAGAATGGAATTTTTCTACCAGAAAGCAGTGTCAAATGCTAATAATTCAGAATCTATAGATGAAAATGAATTTAGATATCCTGGGCCTAAACCAAATTCTAAAGAGACTGGCATTGTAATGATTGCAGAAGCAATAGAGGCACAAGCAAATTCTATTAAAAATCCTACGCTTGAAAAATTTGAAAAGATGATAGATAAAGCAATCCGTAGCCGATTAGAAGATGGCCAGTTGGACGAATGCCCTTTAACAATGGCAGACTTACAAAAAATTAAAGGTAGAAGAGATGGCAAACATGGTCTTATACCAGTGCTTTCAGGGCTATATCATTCAAGACCAGAATACCCTTCAAAAGATGGTTGAAATTAATATTTTTAATAAAGAAGAAACCAATCTTAATATCAACGATTATAATCTTAGCGAGTTAGCGAATCTTGCACTAGAAGAAACTTCCTATGAAAAAATAAATTTGAATTTTATTTTTTGTAACAATCAAACATTAAATGCTTTCAAGCTAAGATACTTCGATGATGATGTTCTAACAGATATTGTAACCTTTCCAATAAAAAATGATTCAGAACTTGAAGCTGAAATATACATTAGCACCGAGATGGCAAATATTAATGCAAAAGAATTTAAAGTATCATTAGATAATGAAATTTCACGTTTAATAGTTCATGGAATATTACATTTAATTGGATATGATGATAGTTCAGAAGAAGAAAAAAAAGTAATGTTTAAAAAACAAGAGCAAATTATAGCTAAATATAATAAACAGGTTTGTAATGAAATTTGAATCGTTAAAAGAGCTTATAGATATTGTAGTTACCCTAAGATCTGATAATGGTTGTGAGTGGGATAAAAAACAAACTCCAGAATCTTTAACTCCTCATCTAATTGAAGAAACACATGAAGTAGTAGACGCAATTCTAGATAATAATTCTGAAAACTTAAAAGAAGAGTTAGGCGATTTATTATTACACATTATTTTTCAAGTAGTTATTGCTTCAGAAAGAAGTCAATTTCAACTAGATGATATTATTAAAAATATCAATAAAAAATTAACTGACCGCCACCCACACATCTTTGATAAAAATTATAAAGGCGCGGATTCATCTAGAACAAAGAATTGGGAGCTTAATAAGAAAAAAGAAAAAAACCGAAAATCAATTTTAGATGGGGTACCCAATTCCCTATCTTCACTTATTGTATCGCAGAGATATCAAGATAAAGCTGGAGCCGTAGGTTTTGAATGGGAAAATTCGGATCAAGCAATGCTTAAAGTGGATGAAGAGCTGAATGAGTTGAAAAACGCTATTAAAAATAATGATGATAAAAATATTGAAGAAGAAATTGGAGATCTATTAATTACAGTTGTAAATATAGCTAGATTTTTTAATGTATCTTCTGAGCTTGCGCTAAAAAAAACAAATAGAAAGTTTTACAACAGGTTTCATTATATTGAGAAAGTAGTCGCTAATAAAAAGCAAAATATTGAAAAGTTATCTTTAAAAGAATTCTTAAATTACTGGGAGAAAGCAAAAAGTGAAGAAAAAACAAATTAGAGGTATAACGTTTGGATCGTTTGATTTATGTCATTATGGTCATGCATTAATGTTTGAAGAATGTAAACAATATTGTGATTACTTAATTGTTGGAGTTCAATCAGATCCTAGTATTGATAGACCTGAAAAAAATTCACCTATCCAATCGCATATTGAAAGAATGGGAATAGTAAGCTCTTTAAAATTTGTTGATGAAGTAATTCCATACAATACAGAATCTGATTTAATTGAAATTTTAAAAGAAATAAATCCTGATGTCAGAATTTTAGGGGCAGACCATCAAGGTACAAAATATACAGGGCATGAACTTCCTATAAAGTGTGTATTTAACTCAAGAGATCACGGATACTCTACGTCAGAGCTTAGAAAAAGAGTTTATAACGCTGAAAAAAAGAAAATTTAATTACCTGTAAGATAATTAAATACTATAGCAGACAATAACTTGGTGTAATCTATATTCTCAATATTGATTTCATTTAATAAGCTCTTATTTTGAATTGCTACAACTCTCAGTTTTTCTCCAACAAAAATTTGTCTAGTATTTAAATCAATATTTTGAAAATTTATTTTATATGGATTGTCTTTCATTATTTCTGAAAGGGAATATTGACTAGGTGAATACTCAGGTAGAATTTTTTTTAAAAAAATTGAAAAAGTGTAATCAGAATTAAAATTATCAATAATCAATAATGAACCATTTAGTATATTTTGTTGAAGGCTAATAATTTGAATTTCAGATAATTTAAGATATGAATCAGAACATAAAATAATTATTGCATGATTATTAAATTCATCAACATTACCAAGGCTGATTTGTGAAGAAATTTCAATTTTTGAACGATCACTTAAAAAAGAGGTAAGAAAGGCGATATTGTTAATATTGCATTCTCCTTTGAGCAAGATTTTATCAGATTGAGCGTGTAGGTTTTCAAAAAGAAGCCCAATTATCAATAAAACAACTATATTTAGTTTTTTAATCATTATTAACAATTTAGGTTTTAATTTTATTTAAATGAAAACACTAAAATTCTATCTTATAATTTTAATAACTATATCTTTTGTTATTTCACAAGAAAAGAGTTTTGATCAATCAATTAAAGATACTGAAAATCAAATTAAGGAATTGAAGAATTCTATTAATGTTGGAAATAATGAAGTAAAAAAGCTCCAGAGTCAGTCCAAAAAAACTAAAGAAATATTAGCGCTAACCAAAAAAAACATTAACAACTCAAATACATTAATAAAGACCTATGAAAGACAAATTATTTTGTATAATAAACAATTGAGCAATCTTCAAACTGCAATTAATAAAAATAATTCAAAAATTGGTGAAATAAAGAAGTCTTATAAAAAAAGATCAATTAGTCTTTACAAGAATAAGAATGTTGGATTGTCAAATTATATATTTAATTCCCAAAGCTTTTCACAAATGATTTATAGGCTAAAATATTTCAATATTATATCTAAAATTAACCAGGATTCAGTTAATAAAATTAAAACAACACAAATATATAATAAGCAAAAAACAAAGGAAATTGAATTATTGATGTCGAGAGTTGAATCAAGTAAAAGCTCAAAAAAGAATGAAATAGCACAATTAAGTGATAAGAAAAGATATCAAGAAAAGCTACTAAGCCAACTTAAAAATGAAGAAAAACTTGTTAAGCTTGAAATTGATAAACAACTACAACAGATAAAATCTTTAGAGCAATTAAGAAAGAAAATTATTGCTGAAAAAGAGAAGTATAATGCTCAGCAACTGGCAAGTTTAAATAAAATTGATAGAGATATAAGAAAGTACAAAGGAAAATTGCAGTGGCCAGTGAAGGGAAAGATAGTAAAATCCTTCGGACCTCAATGGAACCCTAAATTGAATACAACTCTTGATAATCCTGGGATAGATATAAGCGCCAGAGCAACTACACCTGTTAAAAGTGTATTTGACGGGTATGTTTCAACCATAACATTTATTGCTGGGTACGGCACAACCGTGATTGTTGATCACAATAATAGTTATTATACCGTATTTACTCATCTTGAAAATTTATTGATCACAGAAGATATAAATATTAGAGAAGGTCAAAATATTGGCTATGTTTCAAAAGAAAATATTATACATTTTGAAATTTGGGGTAATAACCAAAAACTAAACCCTGAAGGTTGGTTGATAAGTGGAAATTAAGGATATACAAAGCGGAGTATCTCAGCTCTTGGGTTCTGCTATTAATGAGAAAAGAATTTCTAATGCCTATATCTTTTATGGAACATCAGGATCAGGGAAGGAAGCTCTAGCGCTTGAATTTGCAAAAGAAATCTCATCCACAGATTCAGAAAAATTTATTTTTAGCGACAATATATTTTTCATCATTCCGGCTAAAAAAGATTTTTATGAAAAACTATTTAAGAGTAAATCATTTGATTCAGATGAGTATAGGAATTGGAAACAATTTCTAAGTAATAAAATTCACAATCCCTTGCAAAAAAAAATACTGTCGCATAGTAATAATATTCCCGTAGAAGCAATTAAAAATCTTAAAGAAAAAATTTATTTCAAATCTAACAATAGAAAAGTAGTATTAATTTTTAACTCTGAAGCATTATCACATGGGAGTGCTGAATCAGCAAATATGTTATTAAAAATTCTTGAGGAACCTCCTAAAAATACAACATTTATATTAGTAACTGACTTGATTGATCAAGTGACTCCAACAATTAAGTCTAGATGTCAAACAATATATGTTCCAAGGCTAACCTCTGAAGTTATCTCGAGTATATTTTCAAGCAATAAATCTTTTTCTACTGACTTTATATCTTTTATTACTGATAATAACTTAAATACAATTGATAGTTTGACGTTATCGAATGAATCAAAAGTACTTGAATGTATAAAAAATTATATGAATGCAATCAGGTATAAAAATGCAGATTCAATTTCAAATTTTACTAATTCAACTTTGAATCTATACAGTTCATCAAAAAGTGAATTCAACCTATCTTTTATAGTAATTAAAAAATTTATAAAATTACTCTCTATGAAAAATAAATCTATCGATTCTAAAATTGGCTTTAATGAGTTTGAGGATCTTGCATCTATCGTAAGTTCTAAATTCATCAACATGAATCATACTGAACTAGTTAAAAATATCGAAGACTTTTACTTAGGTATAGATGCAAATGCAAACCCTCAATCGTCTCTAATGAATATGATAATAAAATCAAATAAGGCATTAAATTAGCATATGCAAAAATACTACCTAACTACACCTATTTATTATGTAAACGATAAACCGCATATTGGGCATGCTTATACAACAATTTTAGCAGATACTCTTACCAGATATCGCGCACTGCTAGGAGAAGACCCTATATTCCTAACAGGTCTTGATGAACATGGGCTCAAGGTACAGCAAGCAGCAGAAAAAAATGGTAAATCACCAAAAGATCATTGTGATGATATGGCCCCAGCTTTTATAAATCTTTGGAAAAAATTAAATATACAATATTCAGATTTTATCCGAACAACAGAAAAGAGGCATACTACTATTGTGCAAAAAATTCTTGATGAAGTATATAAAAATGGTGATATCTATATCGATGAATATGAGGGATGGTATTCTGTATCTGAAGAAAGGTTTATCACAGATAAGGAATTAGATAGCGGAAAATTTGGTCAAGTCAAAAAGATTAAAGAAAAAAATTATTTTTTTAAAATGAGTAAATATCAAACGAAGTTAATTGAAAAAATTGAATCTGATGAACTTTTAATTCAGCCGCTTAGTAGAAAAAATGAAGTATTAGGATTTTTAAGGAACAAACTTTCAGATTTATGTATTTCAAGACCAAAATCACGTTTAGAATGGGGAATTGAATTACCATTTGATAAAGAATATGTAACCTATGTTTGGTTTGATGCGTTAATTAATTATGTTTCTGCAATAGGCGCCTTTAATGATACAGAAAACTTTGAAAGATTATGGCCAGCAGATGTTCATTTGATTGGCAAAGACATTTTAACAACACATTCAGTGTATTGGCCTACTATGTTACTATCTTTGAATATGCCGCTACCTAAGCAAATTTTTGCGCATGGATGGTGGTTAACTGATAATAAAAAAATGAGTAAATCTTTGGGAAATGTTGTTAGCCCTTTATTGCTAATTGATGATTTTGGTGTTGATGCTGTAAGATACTACTTGATGTCAGAAATGGTATTGGGGATGGATGCTACATTCTCATCTGAATCTTTTGAAAAGAAATATAATAGTGATTTAGCTAATGATTTTGGCAATCTTGTTAGTAGGGTTTCAACATTAATAAATAATAATTTTGATTCTAAGATTCCAATTCCATCTACTATGGAAAGTGATTTAGCAAATAACTATAAGAAAATTAATTTAAAGGATAGTCTCAATAATCTAGCAATAGACAAGGTTATAAACGATACAATGACTTTTATAAGAAGTATAAACGTATTTATGGAAAAAAATGAACCATGGAAGTTGGTTAAAGAGGATAACAATAAGGCAGGTCATATACTATTTCATTGCGCTGAAGCATTAAGATTGTCAGCTATTCTTCTTTCACCGGTAATGCCTTCAAAGTCAAATGATATCCTTAAAATTTTAGGAACAAAAGAAAAAAGTTTAGCATGGGGTAAATTAAAACCTGGCTCTAGTATTACGCTTTCAAAACCAATATTTCCAAGAATAAATTAATGGCTTTAATTGATACTCACGCTCATCTTTACTATGAAAATATGGAAAACGTTCTTTCTGAAGTACTTTCAAGAGCAAGTTCCAAAGGAGTTAATAAGATTGTTTGTATAGGAACTGATATAGACACTTCTTTAAAATCAGTGAAGATTGCAGAAAAATATGATAATGTATTTGCTACTGTTGGCATTCATCCTCATGACGCTAAAGATGTACCATCAGATTATATCATTCAGTTAGAAGACTTATCAAAGCATGAAAAAGTTGTAGCGATAGGTGAAATAGGTATTGATACTTTTAGAAATCTATCTCCAATTAATATTCAAAAAAGAGTAATGATTGAGCAGATGGAGTTAGCAGCAACACAAAATTTACCTATTGTTTTTCATAACAGAGATGCTGACGATGATATTTTGGATATATTAACCAGACATAAATTTTATAAGGCATTAGCTCATTGTTATTCAAGTAATTTGTTGTTTGCAAAAAAACTTATTTCTTTAAATGTATTATTATCATTTTCAGGCAATGTAACTTTTAAAAATGCTACTAATATTGAAGTAATACAAAATATTTCATTGAATAATTTTGTCTTAGAAACAGATTGCCCATTTCTAGCGCCACATCCATTTAGAGGTACAAAAAATGAACCTTTTCATGTATATACTATTGCAGAAAAAATTGCTGAAATAAGATCCGACAGTTTTGAAAATATTGCAGAAGCTACAACAAGAAATGCACAAAATTTTTTTAAAATATAAATGGTATTTGCAAAGAAAAAGTGGGGACAAAATTTTTTAGTAGATAATAACCTACTTGAAAAAATTATAAATACTGTTGATTTAAATAATCAAAGTGAAGTGTTAGAAATTGGGCCAGGTCATGGTGCATTATCTGAAAAGATTGCTTTAAAAACTAAAAATCTTACAATGGTTGAAATTGACATTGATTTAATACAGTCAATTAAACAAAATTTAGCAATATCTCATTTCCCACTTTTAAATCAAGACATATTAAAAACAAACATTAAAGACATTGACATAAGTAATCCAAAAGTAATTGGGAATATCCCATATAATATTACATCTCCAATCATTTTTTGGTTAATTGATAATTTACCATATTGGGATGAATCTTTTTTAATGGTACAAAAAGAAGTAGCACAAAGATTGGTTGCAAAAAGTGGAACAAAAGAATATAGTAGGATTACAGTCATGACCAGCCTTTATTTTGATATTAAAATTTGTTTTTATATTTCGCCAAATGTTTTTAAGCCTAAGCCTAAAGTTGACTCTGCGTTCATATCTATTAAAAAAAATAATAAATATGATATTAATAAAATTGATACTAAAAAATTTAGTCAAGTTGTTCGAATGGCGTTCAATCAAAGGAGAAAAATGTTGAGAAATTCTCTTTCTTCATTAAATATTAATCATGATAAATGTTCAGTAGATTTTCAGCAAAGACCTGAGCAGCTATCTATTGATCAATTTGTAGATATTTCAAACAATATTATATCATAATTGGCATTTCTGTATTTTATCGTTAAGTTTCCGCACAATGATTGAAGTAAATATAAAAGACAACGAGTCTCTAGAAAGAGCTTTAAGACGTTTCAAAAAGAAATGGGAACGTTCTGGTGTTCTAAAAGATGTAAAAAGAAAAGCTTTTTACGAGAAGCCAAGCGTGACAAAGAGAATCGCTAAAAAACAAACTATCCGTAGAGCAGTAAGACTAGCAAAGTTCAATAACTAATTAGTCGATAACTCCTCTTTCAATTCTAGTTAAAAATTTCTAACCTTTTACTATGTTTATAAGAAGCGCATCTGGCCTAAGAGGAATAGCGAAGGAAGATTTTTCTCCTGATGTTATTGATCAATATGTTTGCTCGTATATTCTAAATCAAAATATCCAAAAATGTACCATAGGACGAGATGGAAGAAAGTCTGGAAATGAAATTTCAAAATGGGTTATTAATTCTTTAATAAATAATGGAGTTGATGTAGTAAATTGTGACTTGGCCACTACTCCAACTATGCAATTAATTACAGAAAAAAGTGATTGTAATGGAGGTATTGTTATTACAGCTAGTCACAACCCAGCAGAGTATAATGGATTAAAATTTTTACAATCAGATGGAACTTTCTTAACTCCTAAGCAATGTGAAGAATTATTTAAATCAGTCGATAATGAGGAAAAAATAGAATTACAAACAAATATTGGACATATTTCTCACTATGCAAATGCTGATAAAGATCATATAAATGCTATTTTAAACTTGTCATGTATTGAGCGAGAAAAAATTAAGAGTAATAAATTTAAAGTTGTTATAGATGCTACAAACGGTGGAGCTTCAAAGATCCTACCTCTGCTATGTAGAGAGCTTAGTTGTTCAGTTGTTACAATTAATTGTGATGGCAATGGAGATTATTCTAGAAATCCGGAACCATTGTCAATTAATTTAGACGAGCTTAAAAAAAGAGTAAAAAAAGAAAATGCTGATATAGGATTAGCTACAGACCCTGATGGCGATAGATTATCTATAGTATCAAACGATGGAAAAGCAATTGGTGAAGAACTTTCCTTACCCTTAGCTATAATGAATTATAGTTTTTATTCAATCAAACCCGAGACATTTGTTACAAATTTATCTACATCTATGATGGTTGATGATGTTGTTAGTAGCTTTAATGGTACACTGCTAAGATCAAAAATAGGAGAAGCAAATGTTGTATCCTTGATGAGAAAACATAATGTTAATCTTGGTGGAGAAGGTAATGGAGGAATAATACTTAAGGAGGCTCATTTGGGTAGAGACTCATTAGTCGGAGCAGCAATGGTATTAAACTTAATGTCTATTAAAAAAAATACCCTGGACAATATTATTGCTGAAATTCCTCAGTATGTTTTTATTAAAGATAAAATTAACCTCAATTCATCTAAAGAAATAGATATTGATACTCTTGATAGTGTTTTCAATTGTGACGAAATTAATAAGTTAGATGGCATCAAGTTCATTTGGTCAAATAAATGGATCCATATTAGAAAATCTAATACTGAACCCATCCTCAGAATTTTTGCGGAAGGTACATCCATCAATGAGCTGAAATCATTAACAAAAAAGCTACAAGAGTTTGTAAGATGAAATTACTAGAAAAAAAACATATCCCATCTGAGATTGAACAAAAATGGTATGATTACTGGCTTAAAAAAAAATACTTTTCAAGCAAGGAATCAGATAATCATTATACAATCGTTATACCCCCACCTAACGTTACTGGTAAGCTTCATATGGGGCATGTTCTTAATAACACCATTCAAGATATATTAATAAGAAAAGCTAGGATGGAAGGTAAGAATGCTTGTTGGATTCCTGGAACTGACCATGCCTCGATTGCTACTGAATCAAAAGTCACAAAAATGTTACAAGAACAAGGAATTAACAAAAAAGATTTATCTAGAGATGAATTTCTTGAACATGCATGGCAATGGAAAGAAAAGTATGGTGGAACTATTATTAATCAATTACAAAAACTAGGGTGTTCATGTGATTGGGATAAAACAAGCTTTACAATGGATCCAGATTATTCAAAAGCTGTTTTAGAGTCTTTTGTTAGACTTTACAATAAGGGTTTAATATATAAGGGAAGTAAGCTTGTTAATTGGTGCCCAAAATCACAAACTGCGCTAAGCGATGAAGAAGTCATGTTTAAAGAGGTTAATGGAAAGCTTTGGCATATTAAATATGCAATTAATAATAGTGACTCATTTATAGAAATTGCTACAACTAGACCAGAAACGATGTTAGGCGACACAGCTATTGCTGTTAACCCCAAAGATAAGAGGTATAAGCAAATGATTGGTAAAACAGCATCCTTGCCGCTAGTGGAAAGAAATATTCCAATTATTGCCGATAGCATGGTTGATCCAGAATTTGGTACCGGCTGTGTAAAAATTACTCCAGCACATGATTTAAATGATTATGAGGTTGGTATCAGACATAATCTTGAAATAATAAATATCATGAATTCAGATGGGTCTATAAGCAATAAAGCTCCAGATAAATATGTAGGCTTGAGCAGAGAGGATGCAAGAAAAAAAATAGTCAATGATCTCAAAGATCTAGGTCATTTGTCTAAAGAAGAGGAGTATTTACATAAAGTAGGATTCTCGGAAAGAGGAGACATACCAATAGAATATTATTTATCTGAGCAATGGTTTTTAAAAATGAAAGATCTTGCTATGCCTGCTAGCAAAGCTGTTAAAGATAAAGAAATAAATTTTTATCCTAATCATTGGGTAAAAACGTACAATCATTGGATGGACAATATCCAAGATTGGTGTATTAGTAGGCAGTTATATTGGGGACATCAAATACCAGTATGGTATAAAAAAGACTCAGATAGAACTAATCAGGAAAACTGGTATATTTCTACTACTCCTCCATCGGACATAGAAAATTGGGAGCAAGATGAAGACGTACTAGACACTTGGTTTAGTTCATGGCTATGGCCTTTCGCTGTACATGGGTGGCCAGATAAAGAAAAGACCAATTATTTTCCAACTAATGCACTAGTAACAGGCCCAGATATCATATTTTTTTGGGTTGCTAGAATGATTATGTCAGGGTATGAATTCATGGGAGATTTGCCATTTAAAGATGTTTATTTTACCAGCATTTTAAGAGACGAAAAAGGAAGAAAGTTGAGCAAGTCGCTTGGAAATTCTCCTGATCCTATAACACTTTTTGATAAATATGGTACCGATGCAACCAGATTTTCAATAATGCTAATGTCTCCACAAGGATCGGATGTTTATTTTTCAGAGAAAGGAATTGAGGTTGGTAGAAATTTTATGACAAAGATCTGGAATGCTAGCCGATTTATTATGCTAAATCATAATGACAATTTTTCTGATGAAATTGATTATGACAATATTGATAATTTTGACAAATGGATTTTAAGTTCATTAGATGATACAGTAAGAGAAGTAAATAAATCATTTGATAAATATCAATTTAATGAAGCAATCAAAAAAATATATGATTTTACCTGGAATGAATTCTGTAATTGGTATATTGAAATTGTAAAAGACAGATTTAATAGTTCAAACTTATCCCTTAGAAGCAATGCATTTAATATTTCAAAATATATTATCAAAAAAATACTATTATTATTACACCCAATTTCTCCATTTATTTCGGAAGAAATTTGGAATCATTTAAAAAACAAAAATGATAAAGATATTATAATATCTCCATGGCCATCTACTAGTAATAAAGTGAAATCTTATGATAATAAGAGCATTAAAGATTTTAAAGAAATCGTAACATCTATTAGAACCATACGTTCAGAGCTAAATATTGCTCCATCTAAAAAAATTGATATTATAATATCAGTTAAGAGTGATTTAGAAGTAAATACAATCAATTCTTACACACATTTGATAAGAAAGCTTTCAAATACTGATAAAATTGATTTAGGTCTCAAAATAGAAAAGCCTTCTAACTCAGCACTTGCAGTATGCAGAATAGCAGAAATATATATTCCGTTGGGTAAGCTTGTTGATAAGAATGAAGAAATTTTAAAACTAAATAAAAGACTTTCTGAGATCGATAAATTAATTTCGTTGATTGAAGATAAGTTATCAAATAAGCAATTTATTGATAAAGCTCCTGAAAAAGTTGTAGATGGAGAAAAAAATAAACTAAATGATTTTATTATTGAAAGAGAAAAAATTCTTTCTAATATTGAGGTATTAAAATGAAAAAAATAATTTTACTCTTTTTATCGTTAAATCTTGTTTTTGCACAGCTTGATAGCCCTGCTAGATCGCTCACTATATATAAAGATAATTTTGCTTTAGTAAATGAGCCGATTGTTTGGAATTTGAAATTGGGAAGAAATATTTCTTCATTTACTAATATATCACAAAATATCCTTTTTGATTCGCCTGTACTTAATGTAGAAGGTGTTCAAGTATTATCTCAAACTTTAAATAGAAATTTTTCATCAACTGACGCATTTTTAAAAAATAATATTGGTGCTGTTGTTGAAGTAAAGCCTAATGATGGTTCCAATGTGCAAGGAATCCTAATGGATTATAATAGTTCAACTATTTCAATAAAGACAAACAAAGGATTCGTCGTATTTCAAAGATCGCAGTTGAGTTATTTCACATTAAAATCCTCAACTGTTCAAGATAAGTTTATGCCAGAAATTCGTTGGGAAATAATTTCAGATGAAGATAAATCAGTCAATGCTGATTTATCATATATTACATCAGGTTTTTCATGGAAACCAATTTATATATTGACAATCAACAATTCTGATTCCTCAGCTATGTTGTCGATAAATGCTGAAGTATCTAATAATTCTAATGTCAATTTGTTTGCTTTAGATCTAAGCGTAGTTGAAGGCAATGTGCCATTGCATTCTTCTAGAAAAAATTCTAGCTATCAAATGGTGGAATCTAGAGGGAGCGCCATGGAGAATCGTGCCATGCTTGGAGATTTCTATATTTTTAATTTAGGAAAAAATTTGAATTTAGATGCCATGCAAACAATTCAATTGCCTATGATGAAAACAAGAAATATTTCCTATGATAAAAAATATATCTATAAAAATTCGGAAAGAGAGCAAGGAGATGGACCATTAAGTGTTGAAGTGTCATTTGAAAATTCCATTGAAAATAACCTTGAAATTCCTCTTCCATCTGGTATTTTATATTTGTACGAAAAAAATATTTCAGGTGGATTGAGTTTTTTAGGTAGAAATGGATTGTCTCAATTGTATAAAGGTGGTACTGCTATTTTGGATGGAGGAAAAGCATTTGATGTCATAGGTAAAAGAAGGATTTTAAACTTTGATAGACAAACTAATAGTGAAGAATCAACTATTTCAATACAAATTATTAATACTAGCAATAAATCTATTAAAGTGAAGGCTATAGAAAATATTATTGGAGATTGGGTAATTAAAGAATCTTCATCAATGTATATTAAAGAAGATGCTTCTACTATCTATTTCCCAATTGAAATTGAAGCTGGAGCTTCCGAGCTTATCACATACACTTACAAAAAAGAATGGAAGTAATGTCTTTTGAGCGAAGCGTTACAAAATTCTAATTCGTTAGAAACACCAATACAGTATATTAAAGGAGTCGGTCCTAAAAGAGCTAATGCGCTTGAATCCCTTAATATTTTTACAATCAAAGATTTACTTTATTATTTTCCAAGAAAATATGTTGATAGAACATCTTTATCTACTATAAGGTCAATTAGGGAAGGGGAAGAAGTCAATCTTGTTGGTAGAGTAAAGTCTGTAAGTCTAAAAAGAATGAAAAAAGGGAATTTTGTTACATCAACTGTGGCTGATCATACTGGATCAGTACGATTAATGTGGTTTAATGCTGCAGACTATATTCACCAATCTTTAAAAGTAGGAGATTTGATTACTATTCATGGAAAAGTAGCGGCTTACAAGGGAAGCCCACAAATTGTCCATCCAGAATATGATAAACTAAATGCTAATGAAATTTCGTTAACAACGGGATTTATTATTCCCGTATATCCTTTAACAGAAGATTTAAAAAAATCGGGTCTAGATAATAGAAATTTAAGAAAGATAATATATCTAGCTTTGGAGTCGATTGATAATATTGACGATCATTTCAACCAAGAGTTAAGAAAGGAATTTGAAATCGAAGATTTAAATACATCTTTGCGCAATATTCATTATCCAAAAGATTTTAACTCATTAGACAATTCAATTCATAGGCTAAAATACGATGAACACTTTTTTCTTCAACTGCTATTAGCATTACGAAAAAACAAAATCAAAGAAAATAAATGTGATTCTATAAAGTTTAAAACAACTACTTATAATAAAATTTTAAACAATCTTCCTTTTGATTTAACAGGTAGTCAAAAACTTACGCTTAGAGAAATTGTGGATGATTTTTTATCCGAAAATCCAATGAATAGAATGATTCAAGGTGATGTTGGATGTGGTAAAACAATCGTATCAGTCCTTGCTTCTGCTATTGTAGTTGACAATAATTATCAAGTTGCTATTATGGCACCTACAGATTTACTATCAAAACAGCTCTATAAAAATTTTAAATCACATTTTGATCAATCTAATATTGAGTGCTCGTTGTTAGTTGGAAGTCTAAAGACAAATGAGAAAAAGAAAATATTGCAAAACATAAAAAGTGGTAAATCTAATATAGTCATTGGCACGCACGCACTATTCCAGAAGGATGTAGTTTTTAATAATCTTGGGTTTGTAGTTATTGATGAACAACATCGTTTTGGAGTAAACCAAAGAGAAAAATTATTATCAAAGAGTAAGAATCCAAATCTTATGGCAATGACAGCTACGCCAATACCAAGAACATTAGCTATTACTTATAATGGAGATATGGACCTTTCAATAATTGATGAATTACCAAAAAATAGGCCTGAAATACATACTTCATATATTGCAAAGGACAATCTTTCAACTGCATATAATTTTATTAGAGAAAAAGTTGATGATGGCGGTCAAACTATCATTGTATATCCACTAATCAATGAAAGTGATAAACAGGATCTTTCAGCTGCAGTTGAATCGTATGAATATTTAAGAGATAATATATTTCCTGATTTAAAAGTTGGACTGATGCATGGAAAACTAGAGAATGAGTTAAAAAATGATGAAATGAAAAAGTTTATGAATGGAGAAATCAATATTTTAGTTTCGACGACAGTTGTTGAGGTGGGCATAGATAATCCGAATGTAAACGTAATATTAATCAATAATACAGAAAGATTTGGTCTAAGTCAGATTCACCAATTAAGAGGTAGAGTTGGCAGAGGAGCATTGACAAGTTATTGTCTATTATGTAGTGATAGCGAATCTCCTAAAACAAAAGAAAGACTGCAAATTATAGTTAACTCAAGAAATGGTTTTGATATAGCAGATGAAGATTTAAAATTAAGAGGACCAGGAGAATTTTTTGGTGAAAAACAAAGTGGATTTATAAAGTTTAGAATTGCTGACTTAACTACAGATGGTCCAATTATTAGAAATGCTCGAATGAATGCTTTTGAAATTATTAAGAATGATGCAAATTTGATCCAAGAAAAACATTTAATTATCAAAGAAAAATTTGATGAGGAATATTTAAAATTATTTTTAAAAACAACAGTAAACTGAGGACGTTATGAAAGAAAAACCAACAGAAAAACAATTATTTGATGCTTTAATATCACAAACAGCATATGGTATTTGGGTATCATTAGGAAAGCTACAAAATCCAGTGAGCGGAGAAACTTCAATAGATCTTACGCAGGCTTCAATCCAAATAGATATGTTAGGAATGATTAATAACAAAATGCACGCAAGTCTAACAGATGAAGAAAGAGAATATATTGATAAAGTTTTAGCAGAAGCAAAAATGAATTACATCGAAGTAGAAAAAAATGAAGAAAATAATGCAAGTGAATCTTTAGAAGAAGAAAATAAAGATACTGAAAAATAAATTGAATTTTTTCACTTCCTATAGTAAAAAATTAGAGCATACAATAGCAGCAATATTATTTATAATTACTTTTGCTATTTATTTCTCTACCATGGCTCCAACTGTTTCTTTTTGGGACACAGGAGAGTTTATTGCAACTTCTCATATCCTTGGGGTTCCTCATCCCCCTGGTAGTCCATTATTCTTACTCATAGGAAAGTTTTTTACTTTAATACCTATCAGCAAGGATATTGCATTTAGATTCAATATTTTTTCACCAATAATTAGTGCATTAACTATCAGTCTATTATTCTTGATATGTAATCAATTTATCAACAGGCTTGATACAAATGATGAATCAAAGTTTTTTAAGATGTGGTCTTCAGTTACTGCTTCATTGACTTTTGCATTTACACATAGTCATTGGTTTAATGCAGTAGAAACAGAAGTGTATGCTTTTAGCGGTTTTATGACAGCACTGGTTGTGTATTTAATTATGCTTTGGTCTAAAAATATTCACAAGGACAATCATATTATTTATTTGATTGTCATTGCGTATATCATTGGACTGGCTACAGGACTTCACTTGCTTAATTTGCTAACAATTCCTTTTATTGGTTTAATTATATATTTTACTCTAGGACATTTAAGTAAGGTTAATTTTTTAATAACAATAATTATTTCGTTAGCTATTTTCTTTGGGATTCAGGATGGAATAATTAAAGGTATACCTATTTTAACAAATTCTATTGGCCTTTATGGTTTGTTAGTAACTCTAATATCACTATTAATTTTTACTGCTTATTCAATTAAGAATAACAAAATAATATTGTCTATTTTTTCAACATCCATAGTGTTAATTATTTTAGGTTATTCAACTTATTTTGCAATTTTTATCAGATCAGGTCAAGATCCTAATATAGATGAAAACAATCCTGAAACTATAGCTGAAGCTATATCATATTTAAACAGAGATCAATATGGGCAAATGACTATTTTCCCAAGAAAATTTAATTCACTTCCTTCTAAGATATCAATTGTTGGGTCTCCAGAAAATGGGAGTATTGATTTTTCCATGAATCAAAATATTGACTATATGTTATATGAAATTCCATCTCAAATGAGTTTTTTATGGAATTATCAAATCAAAAAAATGTATATAAGATATTTTCTTTGGCAATTTGCTGGAAAGGGAGATAGTGAAGATCCTTTTGTAGCAGCAATTGGTGCAAAGGAGACCGAAGATGGAGTTGATTGGAGACAATTTGGATTACCTTTGGCATTGATAATGGGTTTAATTGGAATGGTTTATCACTTTAGAAGAAATAAGTATGATGCTTTTTCTTTAATGGTATTGTTCTTAATGACCGGCTTAGCAATTATCTTTTATTTAAATCAAGATTCTCCTCAACCTAGAGAGAGAGATTATTCATACGTTGCAAGTTTCATGACGTTTTCTATTTGGATAGGTTTAGGGGTGTATGCATTCATTAATTTTATTTCTGATACCTTCTTGGAAAAATCTATTAAACTAAAATTTTCATATTTTATGATTTCTCTATTTATTCTATTTATGCCCATGAGAATGTTGTTAGCCAATTATGATGGGCATGATAGAACTGGAAATTACATTGCATGGGATATGGCTTATAATATGCTTCAAACATGTGAAAAAAACGCCATTTTATTTACAAATGGAGACAATGATACATTCCCATTATGGTATTTGCAAGAAGTAGAAGGTATTAGAAAGGATGTGGTAGTTGCAAATCTAAGTTTATTAAATACGCCTTGGTATGTTGAGCAATTAAGAGATAGATATCCTAGTAATCCATTTATAAAAATGAATAATTCTGAGATTAAACAGTTAGATTTTAAAAGATGGGAAGCTAAAACAATATCAATCAATGCGCCTAAAAATGAAAATAATTTTGAGGGGAAAATAGAGTGGCAATTAAATCCAACTTATTTAGGAGTAGCATTGAGGACTCAAGATATTATGGTATTAAGGATTATAAACGATAATAATTGGAATAGACCAGTTTATTTCGCAGTAACAGTTTCTCCTACAAGCATGCTAAATCTTGATAATTATTTACAAATGGAAGGGCTAGCTTATAGGCTGGTCAATAATTCTAAAGATGTTATAAATCAACAAAAAATGACTGAAAATCTTATGAATTATATAGGAGATAAGTCATGGTTTCAGGACTACGACGCAAATCAGAATGTCAAAACCAAAGATTCTATTTCAAAACAATATCAAAGAGGATATATCTACAGGAATCTAGCAAATCCAGGGGTCCACGTAGATCCACAGCTTGGAAGATTAATCCAAAACTATAGAACAGGTTTTGTAAGACTATCCATATCACACTATCTAGAAAAAAATTATCAGCAAGCAGAAAATGCTTTATTAAAAATGGAAGAGATAATGCCAAGCAGTGTAGTGCCAATACCATCAAAAGAGTTACAGTATCAGATTGCTCAAGTGTACAACGGAATAGGCAATCAAGAAAAAATGAAATATCATATGAAAGAGTTGGTTGCTCGTAAGGACTTGATGCTTTCTGATTATTTATTATATGGAAAAACATTTATTCAATCATTAGAAGATTTTGATGAATCAAGATTAATTTTTGAAACCATTTATCAGAACTATAAAATCATAGATCGGGCTATTTCTAAAAAAGGATTTGCCGCAACCAAAATTTCACAATCAGAATGGAATGAATGGCAAAAATCATTACCTGAAATCATTTATTTATTATACTTAAGCTATAAAAACTTAGAGATGTATGAAGAGGCTAAGATTTTGTTGAAAGAATGGATTGATAAAAATCCTTTAGATGACAACGCTCAAAAATTATTAGACGAGATTATTCTGTTAGAATCTTCATCATGACGGTTTCGATAATTATTCCACACCATAATGGTAAAAAGCTATTATTTGATTGTGTCGATTCTATATATAAAAACATTACCACTCAAGATTTTGAAGTAATTGTCGTTGATAATATGTCAAATGATAATTCTGCTGACGAGGTTAAAGAAAAATTTCCAACAATTAATCTTCTCAAAACAGGTTCAAATATAGGTTATAGTGGAGGGTGTAATTTTGGAGCAAAACATGCTCAAGGAGAATATATAATTTTCTTAAACAATGATACTTTACACACAAAAAATTGGATTGAAGAGTTGGTAAATTTTTTAGAAAACAATCCTCAAGTGGGAGCTGCTCAACCTAAAATCCTGAATGCAATTAACAGAGAGATGTTTGATTATGCAGGTGGTGCGGGAGGATTTATAGATAAATATTGTTTTCCGTTTGTTAGAGGAAGATTATTTAATACTCTTGAAAAAGATATTAACCAATATGGAAATCCTAAGAAAATATTTTGGGCTTCAGGCGCTGCTTTCATTATCAGAAAGCGTTTATTAGAGGAATTAGATTATTTTGATAATATCTATTTTGCGTACATGGAAGAAATTGATCTGTGTTGGAGATTACAGTCGTTAGGATGGAGCGTTTGGTATGTTCCTTCCTCTTTGGTGTATCATTATGGCAAGCAAACAATAAAAGAGAATTCTTTCAAATCACATTATTTTAATCACCGAAATTCTTGGATTTTATTCTTCAAGAATTCCCATTCATTTGAAAATGGATTATTAATTTTCAAGAGACATATCTTAGATCATATGGCTGCTATTTATTCTATTTTAATCTTAGACTTTAATAGATTTTTAGCAATTTTTGCTTCTCATTTATGGATAATTTATAATTGCAGAACTTTATTTCATTCTCGTAAAAATAATCATCTAAGAAATTCAAAAATAGATTTAATCTATGAAAATAGCATCGCTGTAGATTATTTTTTTAAAGGTAAAAAATATTTTTCTCAAATATTCGACTGAAAATCTTTATATATATTTGATCTTTGAGAATCCAAATATTGCATTTTAGTTAACATTTCTGTTTGTCCTAATTTTTCCATTATTTCTCCAATTTTAGGTCCATGATATTTCATAAACATGCTTGTATAGTTTTCCTGTGTATAATTATCATAAATTTCATCGAGGTTTTTAATTATTTCTTTTAAAGAAATAAGGCAGTCATCAATATTCCCATTATCAAATAATTCATAGGTAAGATATGTAGAGTACCTAAGTTTTCTTAAACCATTGTTTTCAGAAAGAATATTAATTTGCAATAGCCTTTGTTCCCAGCCTCGCGAGAAATTAGATGCATTAGAACGCACTGCGATGCTCCTTGCTTTTTCGTAGTGTTGATTTCCACCATAAAGACTCCAACTATCGAGCTCAGATCCTAAAATTATATTACCATAAAATCCAAGCAAGCTCGATAACGGATCATAATATACACTATCATAATAAAGAGATGAATTTTGACTTAAGGAAAACTGCGAACCTTTATCAAAAAAATGTAAATCTACATTATTGCTAAAAAGTGATTGGATTAAAAAAGCTTCAGAATTTCCCGTATTTGCATTGCCTTCAAAAATAATTTGAATATTTAAATTCAGTTCTAAGTCTCGGTATTCATCATTCCATACAGTATCAACATAAAATTTTTTAATACTATTATTCAAATTAAAAAGTGCAGATTTTTCATCATCTCTAAGCAGTCTGTCATCAAATGAAATCGTTACATCTTTAAATTGAGCATAAAGATTTGAGAAGAACATTAATATGATAATATATTTAATCACTTTTAATGCAAAAGTATATTTTATTAGTTTTCTTAGCATAATAGACCTATATATTTTTTAATTTACAAAATGACAATAATTAAAGACATAATTAACCAAAATAAACGCTTAAGCAAAATTGCAGAAGTTATTGCAGAGCTGAGTCATACAACTAAGACACCTTCTTTTTTAGTTGGTGGATGTGTTAGAGATCTCATGCTAGACCCTGAAAAAGAATCAATAGATATTGATATTATGGTTGAAGGAGATGGAATACAGTTTGCACAACAATTAGCCAAAAAGCTTAACGTAAGAAAGGTTGTCCCGTTTCCAAAATTTGCAACTGCTAAAATTCCATATAAAGAGTGTGAAATTGAAGTAGCTTCAGCGAGGCTAGAAATTTATGATAAAAGTTCAAGAAGTCCTTCATCGGTTACTTTAGCAGATATAAAAGATGATTTAATGAGGAGAGATTTTAGAGTAAATGCGATGGCAATATCTTTAAATAAGAATAATTATGGTGAATTTATAGATCCTTTTAAGGGGTTGGATGATTTAAGAAATAAAGTTTTGAGAACCCCTCTTGATCCAGATTCTACTTTCTCCGATGATCCATTAAGAATGGTAAGAGCTGCATACTTTGCTTCAAAATTATCACTTGAAATTAATGAAGAGTGCTTATTATCGATGCAAAGGAATTGTGAAAGAATTAAAATTGTCTCTCAAGAGAGAATTACCAATGAATTATTCAAAATTCTAGGTACAGATAAACCTTCTATTGGGTTGGATATTTTACAAAAAGTAGGACTAATGGAATTTGTATTTAATGAAATTTCAATAATGTATGGACTTGACCAGTCCAATGAATATCATCATAAAGATATTTTTTATCACACCTTAGAGGTTGTTGATAATGCAGCAACTTTATCTTCAAAAGTAGAACTTCGACTAGCAGCTCTCGTTCATGATATTGCTAAGCCAAAAACAAGAAGACTGAACAAGGTTAAGGGATATACATTTTATGGCCATGATGATGTGGGAGCCAGAATGTTAAAAGATATTTCCAGTAGAATGAAGTTTGCAAATATAACAAGAGACTATATATCCAAATTAACAGCTTTGCATTTAAGACCAATTAGTCTTGCTAAAAAGGAAGTCACTGATTCTGCAATAAGAAGACTCATAGTAGATGCAGGAGGAGAAATTGATGATTTAATGATTTTATGTAGAGCTGATATCACAACAAAGAATCCAAAAAATATTGCTAAATATTTAGGAAACTTTGATAGGGTGGAAAAAAGGATAAAAGAGGTTATCGAAATAGATCAATTGAAAGCTTTTCAGTCCCCAGTTAGAGGAGATGAAATAATGAAAATGTTTGACTTAAAACCAGGGAAAGAAGTAGGAAAAATTAAAAATATGATTGAAGAAGCAATCATTAATGGTAACATCAAAAACGATTATTCTGAATCTTTATCTTTTTTAGAAAAAATTAAACAAGAAAAAAACAAATAACTTTTTTGATAATTATTTTCAAAGATGAGCATTGTTATAACTATTAAAATTATATAAATTGCTAGCTTGTGAATAGTAAGAAATATTGAAACTTTTAGTCATAAATTGTGTCAAATAAATATCTAAGGATTAAAATGAAGAGAAAATTTTTATTTATATTATTACTTTGTGTAGCAAATGCCCAAACATTAAGCATTGATGAGGCAGTTAGAATTGCTCTTGAAAATAAGGCAGCAATTACTAATGCTGAAAAAGATGTTACTATTGCTAGACTAAACAGAAGCTCTTCTGCAGCATTATTGCTTCCATCTATCAGTGCAAGTAATTCTTACAGAGAAACAACATATGGTAGTTCACTGATTTCAGGTGGAGAATCATATTCTGGAGGAGTTAATTTATCTCAAAGCCTTTTTAATTTTGGAAATAGAGTCAATTCGGTTCGTCAGAGCGATAATACCTACCAGATTTCTAAGATTCAAAAAAGAGAAACAACCTCTAGAATTATTTTAAATGTATACACATTTTATTATCAGTATTTAAAAAATTCAGAACTTTTCGAAATTGCAAAAGAGGACTTATTGTTATCAAAAAAACAACTAAATCTTGTAAAGCAGCAATTTGAATTAGGCGCAGTAAGCAAGACAGACTATTTAAAAGCAACCGTTAGATATGGGACTGCAAAATCTACTCTTCTCAATAGAGAACTTAACTTCAATAATTCTGTAAAAAATTTAAGAAATAGTATGGGATTGATTGGTAAAGAGATTTCAATTAATCTACCAAAGAAAGTAGAAATTAACCTCATCATACCTTCTTTTGAAGAGGCTTTTCAGTTAATGTCCCAAAACAGTCCAAGTTTAAATATTTTAGATAGAAGGGTAGACTCTGCAAAAATTAGTGTTAAACAATCATGGGCTTCAAGCTTGCCAAGCTTAAGCATGAATGTGGGTTATAATGCGACTTCAGGCGATCAAATTACAAAACAATATTTTGAGGATAATTATATTAAAAGTGCTAATTTGACCTTAAGTATTCCAATATTTAATGGTTTTAGAAAAAGAAATGATGTTAAAATTTCTAAACTACAATTATCAAAACAAAAATCATCATATAGCACTGCATTAAAAGATGCTCAAGTAGAATTACATTCGACTATTAATAGGTTAAATAATTATGAAGAGTTAATCCCTATTCAAGAAGAAGTATTGTTATCTGCGGAGGAAGATTTGAAACTAGCACAACAAAAATATGAGTTAGGTTCAGCAAATATATTAGAATTATTAGATGCTCAATTAGCTGTTATCCAAGCTAGCTCATCATTGGTTGGTACAAAATATGATGCTGCAATTCAATTAGCTAGTTTAGATAATTTAATTGGTACACTTGATAGAAAATATAAATAAGGAGTTTTTGTGAAAAAGTTCATTGATTTAGTTATGCAAAATAAAATAAAAGCACTTGGTGCTTTAGTAGTTACAGCTTTAGGTTTCTCTTTTTTCGGCGGAAGCAATGATGAAAGTATGCTTGAAGTATCTGTGCAAGAGGTTATCACCAAAGATTTAAGCAGCAAGGTAGTAGCTGATGGAGTATTAACTCCAGAAACTGAAGTAAAGCTTAGTGCAAATAATACTACATATATCACAGCAATTGCTGTAAAAGAAGGTGATTTTGTTAAAAAAGGGGACTTTTTAATGTCATTAGATGATCGTCAACAAAAAGCAGCTACTGAAGCTTCAAGAGCAGGTTTAGAAGCAGCTAAAGTTCAGCTTGAACAAAGAAAAGCACAGCAAGAAAGACAATCAAAGCTATATAGCCAAGGATTAATTTCAGATCAGGAAATGGAGTCAACTAATTCTTCATACGCTTCAGCATTAAGTTCTTATAATGGTGCACAATCTAGATTAATACAAGATGAAGATGCATTAACTAAATTAAGATTGATTGCTCCCCAAGACGGTACAATAACTTTTATTGATGGCGAGGTTGGAGATTTAGCTCAAGGCGGTATGTTTAATCCAAGTGTACTGTTAAAGCTATCTGATTTATCAAAGATGGAAGTGTACGTTAATGTTAATGAGAATGATATTGCAGATATTTCATTAAATGACGTTGCATTAATTCAGGTGGATGCTTATCAAAATAAAAAATTTAAAGGAGTTGTAAAAGAGGTTGCATATGCAGCAACAACTTCTAGTGGAGGCTCTTCTCAGCAAGTAACAAATTTTCAAGTAAAAGTTCAAATGTTGGAAGTGTTAGATGGTATGCGCCCAGGAATGAGTGCCACCGTTGATATTGTTACAGAAGAAAGATTAGGAGTGATTGCTATACCAATTCAAGCACTAACAACTCCTAGACCTTCTAAAAAATCTGAGGGCAAAAAACCATCAATGTCTGTAGAAGTTTCATCGGGAGGAAAAGATTGGTCTCAAATGAGAGGAAATTCTGATAAAAAAGCTAAATCAACTGTTGTATTTGTATTAAAAGAAGATAATACTGTAGAAGAACGAGTTGTTGAAGCTGGTATTATTGGCGATAGAGATTATGAAATTCTCTCAGGGCTTGAAAAAGGTGAAAAAATTGTTACCGGAAGCTTTATTGCTATAAGTAGAGAGCTATATGATGGAGCAACAGTTAAAGTAAAAGAAAATTCCAGACCTAGTCGTAAACGTGGTTAAAAACAAAAAAGAAATTATAGAAATACAATCTGTTTCAAAAATTTATAACCTTGGACAGACTGTTGTTAAAGCCTTAAATAATATATCATTAAGTATTTATGAAAATGATTATATATCAATCATGGGTCCATCAGGATCAGGTAAATCAACTTTAATGAATATTATTGGATGTTTGGATGTTCCAACAAAAGGTGATTATAAATTTAATAGTGAATTGATATCAGAAATGAATGACAATCAGCTTGCGAATATTAGAAATCAAAAAATTGGCTTTGTCTTTCAGACATTTAATCTTTTGCCAAAATTAAATGCAATGCAAAATGTTGAAGTTCCTTTGATATATTCTTCTTTAGGTAAAAAAGATAGAACTGAAAGGGTTGAAGAAGCTCTGAGTATTGTTGGTTTACAAGATAGAATGACACATAAACCTAATGAGCTTTCAGGAGGTCAAAGACAGAGGGTTGCAATTGCTAGAGCGCTTGTCAATAAACCATCTATTATTCTAGCTGATGAGCCGACTGGTAATCTTGATTCAAAAAGTGGAAATGATATATTAAAATTCTTTTCAAAATTGCATAAAGCTGGAAATACTATCATTATGGTTACGCATGAAGAATCTGTTGCAAAACTTTCAAAGAGAAGAATAGATATTTTTGACGGGAAAATTGCAAGAGATGAATAGTTTTTTTAAAAATATTTTAATCGGTTTATTTTCAATCAGGTCTAATATGACCAGAGTTATTTTAACCTCAACTGGCTTAACTATTGGTATTTTTACAGTTAGTTTAGTGACAGCATCAATTTCGAGTATCGACAAAGAATTTGCAAAATCCATGGAATACTATGGAAATGATAAAATATATGTAGGTACGTGGCCTTGGTCTTTTGATTTTGATTGGTGGAAATATAGAAATCGCCCCAAAATTGATGAGTCATCTTTAGAGTATATAAATCAATACAGTGAATATATTACCGATGTAAGTATTAAAAAAAATACTTGGACTAGAGCAAGCTATGGGAATAAAGCTTCTTGGGTTCAATTAAATGGTGTATATCCTAGTTATCAAGATATGCTTAGCGGCACAAAGATTGTTAATGGACGATTCTTTTCGCAAAATGAGTGGGACTTACAACGAAGAGTAATTATTGTAGGTGGTACAGTAAGAGATGGTTTTTTTGAAGGGGAAGATCCTATTGGTAAAAAAATTAGACTAAATAATGTTACATTTGAAATCATTGGCGAGCTGAAAAAACAAGGGATGGGAATGGTACCAGGAGGAACTTTAGATAATTTAGTTATCATGCCTTCAACAACCTTTGAACGTATTTTGACTAGGTGGGGATTTGATGAACTAGTTCTTCAAACTAATGCTGATGAAATCCCTCAAGCAAAAGAAGAGGTAGGTATGATCATGCGTGTTGCTAGAAAAATACCCCCAGGAGATGATGATAATTTTGCTGTGAATTCTGCAGATGCTTATCAGGCTCAATTTAATGATATGAAAAATGCTATTGCAGGGATGGGATTTTTAGTCACAGGAATTTCTTTAGTTGTATCTGCTATTGGAATTATGAATGTAATGTTTGTTTCTGTTAGAGAAAGAACTAGAGAGATTGGTTTGAGAAAAGCAATGGGCGCTACAAATTTTAATATTTTAACTCAGTTTTTAAGTGAGGCTGTCGCTATTGCAATTATTGGAGGGTCTGTTGGAATTTTGCTTATACGACTAACAGTCTTTGGTATTTCTTCTTTTCCAATTGCAAGTTTTAATGGTTCTACTCTTCCGGTAAGCTTTGACGCTATTTTAATTTTTTATACTTTTATGGTTTGCGTAGTAATTGGCGTATTAGCTGGTATGATTCCTGCTAGAACTGCAGCAAATTTAAATCCAATAGATGCCTTAAGAGATGAATAGAATATTTAATTATCTTGTAGATGCCATTGGAGGTGTTTTATTCTATTTTGGTCAAACAAAATTACGCACTGCACTGACTTTGATGGGTATTACTGTTGGAGTTTCCTCAATCATTGCAATTATGACTGTCTTAGCTACCTTTGAAAAGCAAACTGAGATGCTGGTTAGCGACATGAAAACCAATATTTTTTATATCACAAAAGATAATCCTATTGATGTTCAATTTGGACCTAGTGTTGGTCGTAAAGGAAGAATTCCAAGAATTACATGGGATGAATACGAACAGTTAAAACGTACTCTTACTTTAACAACAAATATGGCTGCCACAACAACTGAGGAGCCTAGTGATAGAACGATATCTGTTGGAAAAGAAGAATTAAAAAGTAGACTTGCAAGTTTATGGGGGTCAGATGGAGATGTTTTATCTGTTTCCAAATATGATATTCTTGATGGCAGAAATATACAAGATATTGACATAGAAAATTCTCGTCGAGTCGCTATTGTAGGGTACTATATTAAAGAACAACTTTTTCCATATTCGAACCCGGTTGGTCAATCAATTGAAATTGATAATATTCCATTTGAAATAATTGCTTTAACAGAGCCAAAAGGTGAACTGCTGGGGCAAAATATGGACAGCATGATCGGTATCCCAATTAGTACCTTCTTGAAATATTTTGGCACAAAAGGCTGGAGAGGAAGACCTGATCTTCAACTTATTCTAGAAGCGGAATCGATGGATACCTTGGCAGATGCTACAGATGAAGCTATCGGGGTATTTAGAGCAATTAGAAAAATTCCTCCAGGTGAACCAAATAATTTTTACATCGCAACAAATGATCAACTAATGGATACTTTTGGAAGTTTTACTTCTTCACTATCAATTTTTGTTGGATTAATTGCAGGGATTTCATTGTTGGTTGCAGGAATAGGGATTGCTAACATCATGTTAGTATCTCTTACTGAAAGAATCAAAGAGATTGGTATTAGAAAAGCACTAGGTGCGAGAAGAATAGATATTTTCTTACAGTTCTTAATAGAAGCGATTTTGATTTCTCTTCTTGGTGGAATAGTTGGAATTATTTTAGGAT
>Ga0222719_10000982_pt1 | contig 28415 bp, 27 predicted proteins | sample C33_34DmetaG_FD_165039 | JGI IMG/M metagenome (GOLD analysis project Ga0222719, IMG submission 165039) | Estuarine water microbial communities from San Francisco Bay, California, United States - C33_34D | ecosystem: Environmental > Aquatic > Marine > Unclassified | place: USA: California...
TGTAAAATCAACCAAATTTTTTATTAATTTGCCCTGTCCAGTACCTATATCATAAATTCCAGACTCAAAATTGTTAACTAAAAATTTATTATAAATGTAAGCAACATCATCTATATGAATAAAATCTCTATAAGCTATGCCATTATTTATTAGTTTTAATTTTAATTTATTTTTTTTTATCTTAATTAATTTTTCTATAAACGAGAAATTATCATTTTCATCACCATATGTATTGAAGAGCCTCATAATATAAAATTTTATTTTATTTTTTCTACAAAAGTTTTCAAAAATTTTTTCTGAAGAATATTTTAATGATGAATAAATTTTTCGATTATATTTATCTTTTGCAAAATTTTTTAAATCTTCCTCAATGCCATAAACAGATGAACTACTTGTATATATCAACTTATTAATATTATTAATTTCTAAGTTTGATAAAATTTCAACTAATTTAATGACACTCAATTCCAAAAACTTTTTATATTGATTTAGCTTTAGACTGTTCAGTTTGTGTGACGGATAAAAATTATTAAATATATAATTTTTTTTTTTAATAGAATTTAATTTTTCATAATTTATATTTGAAGATGATATAACCTCATAGTTATAAATTTTTTTTATAATTGAATTTGTAAGATTGCTTCGCTTTCCAAATATAATATTTTTTATCATTATTTACTAATTTCCAAGTAAACTCGATATATTACAATTAATAATTATTATCATTTTTAAAAAATTTCTTTTAATATTTTATCCTTAAATTCGAAAACTTTATCACATATTTTTAAGTTTTCTTTATTATGTGAAATTATAATAATTGTTTTTATTTTTTTTAAATTTTTTAAATTTTCAAATATAGATTGTTCATTTTTTTCATCCAATGCATTTGTTGCCTCATCAAATATTAAAATTTCTCTATTGCTATAAAAGGTCCTTGCAATAGAAATTCTTTGTTTTTGTCCTGAAGACAATTGTTTAATAGTGGAACCAATAAATGTATCAAGTCCAAAGGTCAGTCCTTTTATCATTTTATCTAATTTTGCAAAATTTATTGCTTCAAAAATTTTTTTTTCTGAAAAATTATCCTTGGAACCAAAAATAATATTATCTTTAATAGTTCCTGCTACTAAGTATGGGTCTTGAGTGCTTATTGAAAACAAATTTTGATATCTTCTCAATTCAATTGGGTTCTCTATTACTTTTTTATCTAAAATAATTTTTCCCTTTTCTGGCTTTAATAAGCTAACTAATAAATTAACTATGGTGGATTTACCCGATCCACTTTCACCAAAAATTCCTATTATTTCATTTTTATTAATTTTAAAATTTAGATTTTCAATTATATTAATATTTTTTTTATAACTAAAACTTAAGTTTTTTAATTCAAGATTTTTTTCAAAAATTAATGGGTTGGTAATTTTTTCATTCTCAATAAATGTATCAGTGCTTAAATTGTAATATTCCATTATTTTAGGAATAGATGGTTTGCCAAATTTAATTGATTGATAAGATACAAAAATTTTATTTATTGAAGGTACTAATCTATATGAGGCCACCAAATAAAAACTTAATAAAATTATTATTTCATCATTAGGTGTATTGAAATAATTTAATATTAAAATGATTAATATAAAGATTAATATTACAATTTGCTCTAAAAGTATTTTTGGGTAGGTTGAAACTAGATTGTGTTTAATATCAATATCTCTTAGAGATTTTAATGAATAATCAAATTGGTCAATTAAAGTTTTAACCTTCCCATAAACTAAAATCTCTTTTATTCCATTTACTAAATTAAGGTTGTAATCTATAATTTTTTCATTTTCATTTATTCTTGTAAGAGACCAACTTTTAATGGATTGATTAATTTTTCTTAAAATTAATGCAACAATTATAATTATTGGAGACACTAAAATTAGTCCATTAATATTTCCAGTAGAAATTATTAAAATTAAAATTCCAAAACTTATCGATAATTCACATATCAAAATTATTATAGGTTTGACTATATTAATCGCAAAAACATCTACCTCATTAATAGTTGTATTAAAAATTTGAGATAAGCCCTTTTTAATGAAAAAAACATATTCTTGATTCATTATTTTGTTAATTAAATTTTTGAAAAGTTTGACTCTAAAATTGAAAATAAATTTATATGTTAATTTATTAGTAATGATTATTATTAAATTTTTTAATAAAAAAATTAAAAAAAAAATTATACAAAAAATTAATGTAATTTTATCGGTAAGTATAATATTGTCTAATTTTATGTAATTTGAAATAAAATTTATTTCAGATAATTTTTCTGGCTCAAGCAAGAATGTTACAAATGGTATGGCCGCAGCTATACCAATCATTTCAAGGATTGTTTGTATAATAGAGCAAAAAATTAAAACAAAAAATAAAACTTTTTGTTTTTTATCTAAAATGTTCCAAAAAAAATTAAAAACTTTCATATTTGTGAAATTTTAAAATCACAGAGGAGTAAATAATGAAAAATATCATTATAACCATAAAAAAATCTAATTTTAATATTTTAGAAGCAAAAATTGGCATAACTGCTAAAATTATCAAAATTAAATTGGTACAAAACAATGAATATCTTTTTATTAAAAGGTGATGAATGTGGTTCCTATCTCCAATAAAAGGATTTTTTCTTTGATATAGTCTAAAAATAGTTAATCTCAATAAATCTAAGCCTGGCAGTAATAAAAGTAAAAAAATTTCATCTGCAAAAATAAATTTATTATGGGCATTGTGTTCGTATATTATGGAAGCTGATAAAGTAATTCCTAGACTATAAATACCGTTATCTCCAAGAAATAACTTATTTTTAAAATTTAAAACAAGTAAAAAAATTAATATGATTAAAATGAAACCATAAAATTCATGTCTATTTGTTAAAAAAAATAAATATGAAAAAGTGAATATGAAATAAAGTAGAGACTGTCCATTAATTCCATCATAAAAATTTAATGCATTTATCAAAATAATAAAACAGAAAATTGTAAAAATAGTTGAATAATTATTAAAAAATATTTTATGATCATAAAAAGATAGTGTAACTTTTTTTATTAGCAAGTTTTGATCTAAAAAAATATATATAGCACTCATTAGTATTAATAGAAAAAATCTTAAATAGGAATTAAGATTTTTTTTATCATCGTAAAATCCTGCTATAAAAAAGAAAACTAAAATGATTAAAAAAATAAATTGCTTTTCTTGAATAAGAAAAATATCAAAAAAATTAATTGATATGAATTGATCAAAAATAAATAATAAAATAATATTAAAAACAAAAATAGTACCTCCAATCAAAGAAGTTTTTTTTTTATGAAGTTTAAGTTTTTGGTTTGGAAGATCATACAAATTTATTATTTTTGAAATTTTATCTAAATAATAAAAAATGATTAAATTTATCAAAATTACACTAAGAATTATAATAATCATTTTAACAATAATTTATTATGAGAAAATAGTAGAAGTCCAATTTTAAAATAAAAAAAAGAAGATATCCAGTTATTAAAAAAATTTCCACTAGGCAATAAAGGAAACATATGAACTATTAAACCAATTGCTATAATTATAAAACTATCTGCTTGTAAGTTTTTTATCTTATTGCGCTTAATTGTGAATGTTATTTTAATTAAATAATAGATAAATACTAAATAAAAAAGAAATCCAATTAAACCTAATTCTGACAATATTTGAGCTAAAATATTATGAGGATGTGTGGTGCAGAGACCAATATTTGAATTATAATTTACCGTTCTGCAGTAATGTCTAAAACCCTTGGGGCCAATACCAAAAACTAAATTTTTCATAAATAAATCTTTGGCTAAAACTATATGTTCTTGATGATCTCTTGAAAAAATTTTCAAAGATTTTAATCTTAAATTAAAATTAACATCCTTTTCTTCAATCTCTTGTAAATTAATTTTTTTTTGAATTTTTTGTATTTGTGTAATTTGATTGTAAGTTTTTAGAAACATTCTGTTAGTGATGTCAGTTTTTCCAAAATTAAATATGGCAAGAATTATAATAAAAAATGATAAATTAATTAAGGATATAATCAAAATTTTTTTTAAATCATAAATAAATATTATAAATAAAAAAATTTGGCAAATAAGCAGTGCAAAAGCTGTTCTCTCACCTGAGAGATAAACAGAAATAAAATATAATGAAAAAAAGGCAATTAAGTTAATGCTGTTTAATTTGATCCTAAAATCCAGATAGAATAAATACCAAATTATTATGGGCAAAAGTCTAATTAGAAAACTTCCTAAAATTAAATCATCTCCAAAAAAACTAGATACTCTATACTGAAATAATTTTTGACCAAAAATGTTTGATCCAACTAAAAATTGAAAAAAACTATCAAAGATAAGAACAAAAATTCCTGAAAATAATAATAAAAAAATAATTTTCCTATTAAATTTTATATGAGAGTATATTTCAAAAAATAGAAAAACAGAAACTGAAAAAAGTACATATCGAAAATGAAATATAGAGGAATATTTTAAACTACTTGGAATTTGTAAAAACGCGCTTGCCCCAACATATAGTGAAAATAGAAACAAAATTATAATTATTTTTTTATTTAAAAAAATTTTATCACTAAAATTTATGAATAAAAAAAACAAATAAAATAAAATTAAAAGCTCAACAATAGCGATACCAATAATATATGATAGGGGGAAAAAAAATAATATCAAAAAGAAATTACTTTTGATCAATTTAGTATTCATTTACGATAGTAATTAATCTTTCTTGAAAATTTTTTTTAGTAGGTATTATATTATTTTTCATTTCAATTTGAATTTTTTTGTAATTTTTCAAAATATAGATAATTGTCTTTTGTAAGGTTTTTCCATTTCTCTTTGTTACAAAAATACCTTTTAATTTTTTCTTTACATGCATAATTTCATCGAAAACAATTACTGGTCTTAATCGCGATAAACTTTCTAAAATAACCTTTGGTGATCCTTCCGTATAAGAGGGTAAAATAAAAATATTATTATTATCATAAAATTGAATAATTTTTTTTATATTTGATGTCTCGTCAATAAATTTGATTTTGTTATTATTAGTTAATGTTTTAATACCTCCTACTATTGACAAATTGTAATCAATACTAAAATCATCAATTAATTTAATAAGAGAAAATATTCCTTTTTCTTTCTTTATTCTCCCAACGTACAACAATCTGGCTTTTGACAAATTTGGTTTTTTTATATTCTTTTTCCAAATGGGAGTTATTTCAGAAGGGTGAATTTTTAAATAACTAAATGGCTTGATATTCTGTAGACTATCAGAAACAACTATAGGTTTAAGTTTATTTAAAATTTTATTAAAAAAAATACTATATAATTTTTTTGATAAAAAACCATACTTTAAAAAATATTCCTTAAAACCATCACTTCTTAATAAAACAAAACCAGTAATATTTTTATGGAAAATATTTATAATTATAAGCATAAGAAAATTAAATGGAGTAATTGAAATCATAAAAATTTTTTTATTTTTAAAATCGAAATTTTTTATTTCTGAAATTTTTATTTTAACCATATTTTTAATTAATGCTTTGTGATTCCCTCTTTTCTTAGATTTTCTTGATATAAAATTTAGGTAATTACTCTTGGATAAGCCCTCAATTATATTAATTGTATCATTAAATTCAGCAAAAACTCTATCTTTATCAAAATATAATTTATCATTAGAAATAATTACTAAATTTTTCATTTTCTAAAAAAATTAATTAATTTTAATGGCAAAAAAAAAGCTATCAAAAATTTTAGTTTTAATAAAAATTGTGGATATTTTAATATTTTAATAATTAGAGAAAAATTTTTTTTTTTATATAATAAATAAATAATTTCTAATTTAATTAAATTGTGTAAAAAAAAAATTTTGTTTTGTTGAAATTTTTTATCATTTGATCTTAATTGATTTTGAAACCAATCATTGTACTCATTAAAATACATTTCATTGTTTTGTTTTGAAAAATTTTTATTGTGAACTCTATAATAAATTAAAGGTTTGTTAAAAGATTTTGCATTGCAATACTTACTGATTCTCATTAACAAATCGTAATCTCCAATAATATTATATGTCTCATTAAAATAATTCTCTTTTACTAATATTTTTTTTTTTATTATTAATCCACTAATTATAACTAAATAATTATTTGCTAAGAAATTGTATATTCTTCCATTCGGCAATTTATAATTATAGTATTTTACACGTTTGTTATTTTTTTGATAAAAACAAAAAACATTACTATAAAAATAATCATATTTCTTATTTTGAAAAAAAATTTCTTTACTTGACAAATAACTCTCATCCCACCAATCATCAACGTCTAAAAAAGCTATTAACGAGCCAGTTGCTTTTTTAATAGCTTCATTTCTGGCTTTATAGAGGGGTATCAACTTACTGCTAAAATAATACTTTATTCTTTTATCATCAAACTTTCTTATTATTTTTTTGCTTTTATCTGATGAACAATTGTCAAAAAAAATAATTTCGAAATTTTGATATTTTTGTTTTAAAATACTTGAAATACAATTTTCAAGATATTCTTCGCCATTGTAACAATTTACAATTATACTTATTTTTGTCATAAATTTTTTTAATTATAAAATTTAAATTAATATATTTTTTTTTAAAGTGATGAATAGATTATTTTAGCCTTCATCTAAATTTTTTCTTTTTACAGATGTTGTTTTAGTCTAACACTTTTTTCCAACAATTCTTTATCTCTTAAAGTATCCATACATTGCCAAAAGCCATAATGCCTAAAAGCATACAATTGACCCATATTAGATAATTTTTCTAATGGATCTTGCTCCAAATAAGTTTTGTCATTTCTAAGGTATTTAAATATTTTTTTGTTAAAAATCATATATCCTCCATTAATCCAACCTCGGTCTAAGTTAGATTTTTCCCTGAAACAATTAACTTTATTTTTTTGTAATTTAATAAATCCAAATCTGGCGGGTGGTCTCACAGCTGAAATTGTTCCAATTTTATTATGCTTTTTATGGAACTTAAGCAGTTTATGTAAATTAATGTTGGAAAGGCCATCGCCATAAGTTAAAAAAAATGTTTTACTCTTATTTAATAATTTATTTAATCTTTTTAACCTTCCTCCTGTCATTGTGTTTTTGCCTGTATCAACAACATTAATTTTCCAATTTTTAAATTTATTTTCTTTAAAATACTTTTTGATTACATTTCCTTTGTATCCAGTTGCTATTATGAATTCATTGAACCCATAACTATAATAGTGCTTCATTATGTGAACTAATATTGGAGTTTGATTTACTAAGATCATTGGCTTAGGTATTCTTTTAGTGTATTCTGAAATCCTAGTTCCCAAACCACCCGCTAAAATAATTACTTTCATAAATTAAGTGAAATTCAAATCAATAATAAATATTTTTCACCATTTATAATTAAACATCTCATCATTAATATCTAATCTAACCATTTCTTTCTCGTTGTGGGGTAAATCTAAACAATTTGCAATAATAGACTCGCAATTAGCCAAACCTTTAAAACCATTCCAAATATTAGGAGGTATTGTAACTAAAAAATAATTTTCAGGTGCAAGAAAAATTTCCTCATATATTCCTCTACTATCACTATCTACTCTGTCGTCATATAAAACTAGTTTTACTTTGCCACTTACACAAACATAATTTAAAGTAGCCTCTTTATGTAAATGCCATGCTTTTATTACATCTTTATATATAGTTGAAAAATATATTTCCCCAAAACTTCGAAAAACTTTACTATCATTCCGCATCATATGCATTACTTTTCCTCTTTCATCTTTTATTATTTTTAATTTGTTTATTGTTACGTCTTTTATTTTCATACAAATTAATCTTTCATTAAAAAAATTTTTATTTTTCTAAATATAAAGAAAAAAATTGAGAACCAGGCGTATGGGTAAATTAAATTTTTTAAAAAATGTCTTCTAAAACTAATATAATGAAGACCACCTTTTTTACCTGCGAGTATAATTTTAAAAAAAAAATTAAAAAAATTTCTCATAGAATAGTTTTTAGAATAAACGTATTGAAAAAATCCCAAGCCTTTTGATCTATAATAATCAAGCGCCTCTGGCAACCTAACTATTTCCACTAATGGATATAGATCGGTCCATTCTCTGACACCACTCAAATTAACACTTAAAGGTTTAGAACAAAAATATGCTTTTGAATTTCCAAAAGCTTCACAAAAAACTTTTATAAAAAAAGCTGTGTTATCAAAATTTGACCAAACTCTTTTATCCCTCATTTTTTTTAAATTTATAATATGTAAATTTTTATTCCACATGTTTCTATTAAAACAATTTACATAAAAACCTATCAAAAAATCAAAACACAATCTATGATCAATCAATTCAAAAAAATTTAATATTTTATCTTTTTTTAATGGTGAATGTGTTTTCATGCCTCTTGGTAAAAATTTGATATTAAAAGGGCTAGGATATTTTTTTAAAAATGATGCATCTAAATAATACGAATTTATCCAAAAGAAATTTATATTATAATTTTTTTTAATTAGATTTAGAAGATAATTTATAGATTTATTTGTTAACAAATCATCATCTCCTAAAAACCAAATAAATTTACCTCTTGCCATTTTAGATACTTTTAAAACGTTCATGGCAAATCCTAAGTTTTTCTTATTTCGTTTAAAATTTATTTTAATTTTTTTTTTGAAAGGTTTTATAATTTTATAAATATTTGATTTTGATGCATTATCAGATATGCAAACTTCAAAATCTTTTGACTTTTGTTTTGAAATTGAATTTAAACAATTTTTTAAATTCTCTGGTCTATTGTAAGTCGGAATACATATCGATAGTAACATTTAAATATTTTTTTATTGTAGCTTTTTAACTATTCTATCAATTGCAATTTTATTTTTGTAATTTTTTAGATTACTTAAATCTTTTATGCTATCAATTGAATACCAAAAACCATCTATTAAACTAAATTTACATTTTTTCTGTTTTATAATTTTAGAATAAAAGCCTAATTCAAAATTTTCATAGTTAAGTATTTTTTTTGTCAAAAGTTCGCTTTTTATTATTGCCATACCTGAATAAATATAATTAATACTTTTATCTCTTGTTAATGAATGTATAACTGAGTCATAAACTACATTTCTCTTGAATGTTTGAACTAAACCATTCTTAATAGTTAAGGTTCCGTAGGGCAAACTTGCATGTGTGCCAAAGAAAGTAATTAAGTTATTTTTTAATTTATAATGATTTTTAAATATTTTTTTTAAATTGAAATCAAATATTGCATCGCCATTCAATAAAAGAAATTTTGGTGACTTGATTAAATTTTTAATTTTATAAATCCTATGACTGATAGGCGTATCTACACCCGTATTTACAATATCTATATCATAGTTTTTAAATTCATTTGATTTATTAATATAATTTGAAATTAATTTTCCTTTATAACCAATTGGTAAAATAAAATGATTAAATCCATTTTTTTTTAAATTTCTTAAAATATACCAAATAATTGGTTTGTTTTTTATATGCAATAATGATTTTGGTAATTTTTTTGATAGAGAGCCTAACCTGGAACCTTTTCCTCCACATAAAACAACGGCTGTTTTTGGAATTATTTTTTTAGTGGAACACATGATTATTTCTTAAAAAAAATTGGTTTAGCCAATTTTAAAAATTTTTTAGTAACTAATTCTATATCTTGAGTAGATAAATTTGCATGATTAGGCAAATATATGCCGTATTTGTCAGTAAAGTTAGCATTGTTGAAACTATCTTTTATATTTAAATATTTTTCTTTCATAAAGGGTTGTCTTGCAATATTTCCACATATGATAGGTCTACTTTCAATATTATTTTTTACTAAAATTTCATATACCTCATCTCTATTTTTTACAAAAGTTGAATAACCAAAGCTTGAAATTAATTTTGAATCACTTTTTTGAAACCAAAAATTTGATAGAAGTTTTTTATAGGTTAAATAATTCTTATAACGAATTTTGGATATAAAATTCAATTTTTTTAATTGATTTATGCCAAGTGTTGCATTGAAATCAGTAGATCTTAAATTAAAACCTTGATAATAAAATTTATAAAAAGATTCAAAAGGCGTTATGTTGTATTTTTTTTCTAACTTATTCTTAATCTTTTTTTGTAAATCTCTAGCCCATCCATGTGACCTTATAGATAATGCAATATTGTAAAATTTATAGTCATCCGTACAAACCATACCTCCTTCTATAGTTGAGATATGATGACCAAAATAAAACGAATGAGAAGAAGCAAAACCAATACTTCCTAAACTTTTATTTTTATACTTGCTACCTAAGCTTTCACAGTTATCTTCAACAAGATAAAAATTAAATCTTTTTTTTAAATATTGAATTTTATTGTAATCATTAGGATGCCCCAAAACATTGACTGCAACAACTAAACCAGGATTATATTTTTTACAAATTTTAGTTAAATGCTGAATATTCAATCCCAAATTAGAAGAATTAGAGTCACAAATTACCACATTGTATCCAAGTTGAACGAAAGGACTTACTGTAGTTGACCAAGAAACTGATGGAACAACAACAGTTTTATTTTTAAGATTTTTTCCCTCGAGTAAAGTTTGTGCTATTAGCAAATTTGCAGATGAACCAGAATTGACAAAAATAGAATATTTTTTTCCTATAATTTTTGAAAATTTCATTTCAAATTTTTTAGTAATTCTTGATTGATTTAAGTAACTTCTTTTTTGCAAAAATTTTATTAAAATTTTATAGTCAGAATCGCTTATTGTATCTGATGCTAACTTAATTTTTTTCATGTTAATACCACAAAGTTATAAACTCTATTATAAGATTATTTTAAATTTAAAAATTATATATAAACTAATATGTAATGAATAAAAATAATTTTTATAGACCTGAAATAGATGGCCTAAGGGCTATTTCTGTTCTATCAGTTTTAATTTATCATCTAGAAATATCAATTAATCATCGAGTTTTTTCAGGAGGCTTTTTGGGTGTTGATATTTTTTTTGTAATTTCTGGCTATCTAATAACAAAAATATTATTAATAGATTTAGAGTCAAAAACTTTTAGTTATTTTGATTTTATAAAAAGACGTATAAGAAGAATTCTTCCTGTTTTATTTGTGGTAATTTTATTATCAACTATAGGAGCTTGGTTTATTCTATTACCATCGAGTCTAACAAATTTTTCAAAGTCAGTTATATATACTGTCTTTTTTAATTCTAATTTTTTCTTTTGGCACGATATTTTTTTAAAATATAGTCACGAGCAAGCCCAATTATATCCATTGCTTCACACTTGGTCTTTGGCAATTGAAGAGCAATATTATCTAATTTTTCCAATAGTTTTATTGATTTTGATTAAGTTTTTAAAAGAGTTCAAATTGCTCATTCTTTCATTGACTGCAATTATTTCTCTAACTTTATCCCAAATATTTGTTTTTAAATATCCAAGTTTTGCTTTTTACTTGCTTCCATTTAGAGTATGGGAAATTTTAGTTGGATCAATTTGTGCATACTTAATCTTATACATGAATGACCATATCTATAAAAAAAATTTTATTGCTTTAATTGGATTAATATTAGTTTTACTTTCGTTTTTATTATTTAATAAAGATACACCTCATCCATCAATTTATACTTTAGTTCCTATTTTGGGAGTTTCCTTAATTATACTTTTTTATAATAAATCAAAAAAAAACTGGTTCACAAGAATCATGACTAGTAACCCGATGGTAAAACTAGGCTTAATTTCATATTCACTTTATTTAATTCATTTTCCAATTTTTTCTTTATCAAGAAGAATTCTTAATTTTGAAAATTATGATGTAAAAATTATGCTTATTATTATAAGTTTAATTGTATCATTTATTTTATTTAAATTTATAGAAATACCACTTAGAAAAAAAAATTTCAATTTTAAAATAGTATCATTCATTTGCATTTTTTTATTATTGATCATTTTTGGAATTAATTTTTCAATAATCAGAAATGAAGGATACATCAAAAGACTCGGATTAAATTCATTCCAGGAACGCTCCATATTAAAAAAAGATAATCCTATTATTGAAAACTATAATTTTGACAAATCAGATATAGTAATAATTGGAAATTCCCACGCTATTGATTTTGAAAGAATTTTGATAAATACAGATACATTTGCTAATAAAAATGTATCCAGACTGAATATTCAATTGTTTTGTTTAAAAGAGACGATACAAAAAAATTATTTGGCTTGCGAAAGATCTTTTAATATGAAGAAGAAAAAAATTTTTGAAAAACAAATAAAACTATTTAATAATGCAGAAAATATTATTTTAAAAACTAGATGGAGCAATGAGGATATAAGTGCATTAGAAGAAAATCTCGATTATCTAAAAAATTTAAATAAAAAAATTTTAATTATTGGTCCAAACCCTGAATTTTCTTGGTCAAGTTCAGAAATAAATTTAAACATTTTGCAAAACCAATTATATAAAAATTCTCAACCTTTTGATCAATTTATTTTGGAGAATAATAGATATCCAAATACTAAAGAGATAGAAGAATTGAAAAAAATATATTTTAATTTATTAAATTTAGAGGAAATTTTAGAAAAAAATGAAGAAATCAAAAACATTGCTAATAAGAACAAAATAGATTACCTAAATTTTTTTGAACTAATTTGCAGTGAAAAAGAAAAGAAGTGTGATTTTATGGATTCAAGTTTGAATAAAATTTACAGAACTCATCAAGGTCATTTTAAACAAGATAATTTAGATTATTTTTCAGCATTAATTAAAAATTCTAAATATTTTAAAAATTTAATCAATCAATAGTTAATTCTGGTCTCGTATAGTTAATCTTCCAATGATTTTGATTTAATGCTTGATAATTTTTTTTATCAAAAACTTTTATTTTAGAAAAGTAAATTTTGCTTTTAGGATTTATTCTTTTCCAAATCTTTTTAGCAAACTGCTTTACGGACATAGTTTTTCCAGAGCACATATCCCAAATTTGAGGAAATTTTTTATTTTTAATTTCAAAATTAGTTGCTTCAATCAATCCATCTATTACATCATCAATAAAATTAAAGTCAGTTTCTTGATCCCCAGAAGTCATTTTAAAATCTTGATTTTTTTTAGCCGCATGTATTAAAGCTGGCCATAATCTTGTTTTTTTTTCATTTTTCCCATAAACGTGGAAAAGTCGTATCACTCTTAATTTTAGTTTATTTTTTTTTGAAAAATTTACACAAAATTTAGTAAATATTGCTTTAGTTAAAGCATAAATATAATCAGGTTTCTTTTCATAAATCTTAATCAATCTTTTATTTATTCTTAAACTGTATATTTTTTTTTCTTTTTTAGAGGAAATTACAAGTATTTTTTTACAACCAAAATTTATTGCATTATTTATTAACTTTTTTGACTTAAGAACATTAAAGTTATAACACTTTTCAAAATTTGTGAACCTTGTGTACCCCCCTTCTGCAGCAAGGTGAACTAAAACGTCGGATTTTTTTAATTCAGCCCATTTTTTATCAATTGTACCTGTAAGCCATTTTACATTCTTAATTTTTTTGTTAACTTTTTTTCTGGTTAAGGCAAAAATTTTAAAATTTAATTTTGAGGCTCTTTTAATAAAGTTACTTCCAATATAACCATTAGCACCTGTTACAAACAAATTCATGAAGTTTAATAATATTTAATAATTCTTTTAAAATTTTTTATTTGTTTAAAAGTAAAATCAATTATTTTTTTTTTATTTTTTTTACTTGAATAAAAGACTTTGAACCAATCAAAAGTTAATTTTAATGAAATTTGAGGTTTCATATAAACTTTCCAATTTAATTTTTTAAGTGATTTTTTTGAATTTAACGAAAGATATTTTGCTTCATGTTTTCTATTATTTCTTTCCTTATCAATTATAATTTTTGATTTCGAATTAAATATCTTTTTACCCAATTTAGCTAAATTTATGACATTTAAATTGATATTATTTGGACCAAAGTTCCAGGATCCAATAAATTTTTCTCCATTTTTAGATGACAAACTCTCAGCAAGTTTTAGATATCCAAAAAGCGGTTCCATAACATGCTGCCATGGCCTTGTAGCTTTAGGATTTCTTATTAATAAATTTTTTTTTTTTATAAATGCTTCTACACAATCTTTAATGATCCTGTCTTCTGTCCAATCTCCACCCCCAATACAATTTCCTGAGCGTACTGTTGCAATTCTACATTTATTTTTTTTAATAAATGAACTCACATAACTTTGTGTAATAATTTCACAGCATGCTTTACTAGAGCTATATATATCATACCCTCCTAACTTTGAATCTTCATTAAAATTAATTTTTTTATCATCATTAAGATAAACTTTATCTGTAGTAACTATTATTGCAGACTTTACAGATTTACTAAATCTTATTGTCTTTAATAAATTAAAAGTACCAATTACATTTGTTTTTAAAGTTTCATCAGGATTTTTATAACTGACTAAAACGCTAGATTGAGCAGCCAAGTGAAAAATAATATCGGGCTCTGCTTTACTTACTGCGTTTTTCAAAGTTATAAAATTATTAATATCTTTTCGAAAATCTTTTTTTAAAAGTTTTGATAAATTTAAGTTGTCAAAAAAATTTGGTTTAGAAATAGGGTTTAAAGCATACCCTGTAATTTCAGCACCTAGAGACTTCAAGATTAATACTAGCCAACTACCTTTGAATCCGGTGTGACCAGTAATGAATACTTTTTTATTTTTCCAGAAAGAATTATTCATTATAGAAATTGTAATTTGAGTTAAATTTAAAATATAATCAGACCTAATTTATATCATGTTTTTTTGATTAAAAGATCAAAATTATAAAAAATTTAACTTATCTATTGTTTTTTTAAATATTTGCATTTAACGAATTACTAAATTTTTTATATATTTTCTTAAACTGTTGCTTTGATAAGTATTGTTTATTTGAAAACGATTCATAAATAAAATTATCTTTCACAATTATTGCCCCTTTATTTTTATAAAATTTTTGAAGTTTAAGATTTAAAGGATCTAAAATAAGATATTTATCTTTAAAATTAAAACAATTTCTACTTTCATGAATTGAAATTAATTCTTCATGAAGTTTTTCACCAGGACGAACCCCAATTACTTTTATTTTTGATTGAGGCGCTACTATTTTTGCTAAATCAGTAATTTTAATTGAAGGTATTTTTGGTATAATTATCTCTCCACCATAACTATTAAATATTGACCAAAGAACGAGATCTACTCCCTCTTCGACAGATAGTAAAAATCTAGTCATTGCTAGATCGGTTATTTTTATAATATTATCGTTTTCTTTTTGAGATAAAAAAGAATGGACTACTGAACCTCTACTTCCAAATATATTTCCATATCGCACAACACTAAATGAAATTTTTTTTCCACCTTTAAAATTATTTGCAGCTATAAAAAGTTTATCAGAGCATAATTTAGTTGCACCATATAAATTAATAGGGGATGATGCTTTGTCAGTCGATAGTGCAATTACTTTTTGAACATTATTATTTAATGATGCTTCAATTAAGTTTTGTGCGCCTAAAATATTTGTTTTAATAGCTTCAATTGGATTATATTCAGCGGCTGGCACTTGCTTAAGTGCCGCAGCATGTATAACTATGTCTACTTCCTTAAGTGCCCAATCCAATCTTTTATAATCTCTCACATCTCCAATAAAGAATCTTAAAAATTTATATTTTTTATTATTATATTGTTTAGAAAGATTAAATTGTTTTAGTTCATCCCTGCTAAAAATAATTAATTTCTTAATATTATTATGTTTTTTGATAATGCTATCTATGAAAGACTTTCCAAAAGATCCTGTGCCACCTGTTACCAGAATTGTTTTATTATTTAAGTTCATTGTAGTTGTTTTGTTATATTTAGAATTTTTTAATAATTATAATTCTAATATATTTTTTACAAACAAACTATCGTTAAAATTATTTCTTGCAAATAAAGTTTTTCTTAATTTGGTGTAGTATTTTGAACTAGTTAAATTGTCCCAATTTAAAATAATATTTTCAAAATTATTTTGCAAATATTTTGAGAGTTGTTTTTCGTCATTAAACCATAAATTTATCTTTTTTAAGCCATTTAATGTGTTCCAAAAACTTTTTTTGAAATTAACATTGGGTGCAGAATTAATGACTATAAATGGTTTCTTTAAATACATTAATTCGTAAAATGCAGTTGAAAAATCATCTACTATCACTAAATCAAATTCTTGAAAAATGCTACCTTTATATGAAATATTGCTATCTAAAATTTTAACACTCTGTCCAAAATGATCTTTCCATATTTTTTTCATATATTCATCATTTTGGTGATTAAAAAATTTTATACTTAAAAAAAATTTTTTTTTATTAATCAATAATTTTAATAATTTTAATAATTGATTTAAATAAATATGATTATTATTTGTTAGATTTTCCAGTTCTTGATTAAACAAAGTATGACATGGGAAAAATAAAATTTTATTTTCAAATTTTTTTAATTTTTGTTTAAATTCTGAAAAATATTGTGATCCAATATTTAATTTTTTATTATGCCATAATAAATTTAAATTACTCATCTTCTGATTAATATAATCTTCAGGTGTAAATATTCTTTGACCACTATAGGCTCCGTGTTGCAAATTAAATGTTTTTTTATTTTGTTTTTTTAAATTCAAAACAGCAAATTTAAAATTATCATCTGCCGCAAAGTGTATTGCGGTCCCAATTTTTGAAATATTTGAACATTTACTCTTATTTGTGAACAAATAATTATTAAAATTCTCTAAAAAAGAACTTGGTAAAACATTTTTTAAAAATTCATTATAAATTATATCAAAATCATCCTTAATTTTTATAGATATTTTTGATCTATATTTGATATTTTTTTTAAAAATAATTAGATTAAACGGTAAATCAAAGTAATCAATATTTGCAAATAAAATTTTAAATTTACTTTTTAGAGTAACCTTTAATGAGTTTTTTTTTCCAAAATATCCATCAAAAATTATTATAGGTTTCAATCGATTTAGTAGATTATCATAAATAAAATAAATAATTTTTTTGATGAGTGTTTTTTTTTTAAGTTTTTTAAAAAGAAAAACTTTTTTAATTTTATTGGATTTTAATATTTTAAAATTTAATCTTTTTGAAATTAAATAATTCACATAAGAATTAAATTTTGCATCTTCAAACTGAAAAATTTTATAAATAGAAGTATCTTCAAAAAAAAAATTATAGTTATCAGCATAAATAAAAGTATTTTCTTTATCTTTAATTTTTTTAAGTGTATCAAATCTTCTCTTAATATTTGAGATAGATATAAGTAAAAAATATTCAATTAAATATTCCCATTCTTTTTTTTTCAATTTAGAATTATTAAGTCTATTTAATATTGGAAATATTTCTTTGAGATATCTTTCAGTTTTTTTTTTACAAAAAAAGCGGTTATCTTTTTTTAGATATACTTGGCTTAAGCTTTCAATTGAAAAACATTTATAGCCACTCAATTGCCTATCTCTATATAACTTTTTTAAATATTCATTTTCAAAAATTATTTGAGTTTTTTTTGGAAGTTTAATTTTTTTAAAAGATGTAACTAAATATTTTTTTATCATTAAATTTTATATTTATTTAAATTATTTAATTAATTATGATATATAATTAATCAACTTTTATCAGATAATTTTTTTGCGAACTAAATTTGAACTAAAAATTTTATATTTTAATAAACCTTTTCATTTTAAAATTTATATTTTAACTTGATATTTTTAACAAATATAAATTTATAATTTAATTATGAAAATATCCGGCGTGTTTAATTTTTTTAAAATAGTTTTTTTTACGAAATATAGATTTAACATTCCTAATAATAAAGAAATAGTTGTTTTTGATGATGCGGGCATAGATCAATTAAAACCAATCATCAAAAATTTTAATTATTTTGTATTAGAAACAAGACCTGAGAGATTAAAAAAAATCTATATCACAAAAAAAATTATTTATTCAATGTTAAAAAATATTAAAATTGGTATTTTTAACTCTTATTTGTTAAGTGTAATAGATCAAGTAAATCCACAAGTGGTTCTAACTTTTATTGACAATAGTTACAAATTTAGTGTTTTTGCAAAAATTAGAAAAAATAAATATAAATTTGTAGCAGTGCAAAATGGTGCAAGATACGAACATAAAATTGTAAATTTATTAAAGAAAAGAAAAATAAAAGTAGAATTAGAGAAATTTTTTATACCTTATTTTTTTTGTTTTGGAAAAAATGAAATTAAGGACTATAAAAAAAATAATCAAGTTATTGGTGAATTTAATATTGTTGGCAGTTTAAGATTATCAAATTTTTTAATTAATCAAAAAAGTTTGAAAAAGATTGTATCAAGAAAAACTAATGACATATTGTTAATCTCTGACATTTATTGCTGGGACAATTTTTTAGAAAAACTAAATTTTCCAATTGAGGAAGGGCTTATAAATTTAATTAAATTTACTTTAAAATTTTCAAAGAAAAATAAATTTAAAATTAAAATTGCAGCAAGAAGCATGTCAAGCAACTTTAAAAGAGAAAAAGAGTTTTATAAAAAAAATTTAAATAAAAATGAATATCAATACCTTTTAAAAAATATTTTTTTTATGTCAGAAAATTATAAAACTTATAAAATTATGCAAAAAAGCAAAGTTGTTATTGGAACTATGTCTACGATGTTGAGAGAAAATTTTTCTTTAAACGGAAAAACTTTTGCATGTAATTTTACAAATACAAATATTTTTGATTTTCCTATCAAAGGTCTTTGTTTTTCAAAAGTTATGAATTACGAAAATTTTGAAAAAAAATTATTCCATATATACAATATTTCTTTAGAAAAATATTACAGTAAATTAAGTTATAAAAAGAATTATGTTTGTCAAAATAATTCTTATGAAACTCTAGAGCTTATAAATAAAAAGTTAAGGTTTATGATTAATTGATAGATGATTAAAAATATTATATTTGATATTGATGGAACTTTAGCAAATACATCCTCAGATATAATAAATTCTTTTAATTATTCTTTTAAGAAAAATAGAATTAAAAAAAAAATAGATTTTAAAAAATTTAAAGAATTTGCTAACAAAGGATCGTTGTACTTGGTTAAAAAAGTAGTTGGTAAAAAAAATATTCATTCAAAGAAAATTAATACTGATTTTTTAAAACATTATAGTGATAATATCTGCATAAAATCAAAATTAAAAAAAGGTATTAAACCTTTTTTAATATACTGCAGAAAAAATAATATAAAATTGTTCATTTCTACAAATAAATTAGAACAAAATGCAAAATTGCTTCTAAAAAAACTTAAAATTAATAATTTTTTTTTATTTATAGCTGGTTATGATACATTCAAGTATAAAAAACCAAACTTTCTTCACCTTCAACAATTAAAAAAAAGTTTGGTTTTTTAAAAAAAGAAACAATTTTTGTAGGTGACACAGAAATTGACTCAACTCTAGCTAAAAATTTTAAAATTAAGTTTGTTCTTTTTAAAGGTGGTTATACGAACGTTGATCCAAAAAAATTAGATTATACTATTGCTATATCAGATTATCATAAATTGCAGAGTTATATTAAAAAATCTCTTAAACCGAAGGATATAATTAAATTTTAAATACAACTATAGATTTTATTTAATTAATTGATTATAAGCAGAAAAAAATTAATTATTTTATGAAAAAAATCTTAAAAATTAATACTGATAAACTTTTTACTGACATTACAGACGAAATTAGCAAACAAGCAAGAAGCTGGGGTAAATCAGGAATAGTAAATATATTTTCTAAACATACAACTTTTTGTATTTGGTGTGGTGAAAATGAAATTCTGCATAAAGTAGATGTAAGATTTTTTTTAGATAAAATTGCACCTAAATGGAAGAATCCAGAAGGAGATCATCAAAATATAAAATACCTTCACGATTTAATAAGTTTAAGAGATGAAGCGCCTGTGGATGAAAGAGTGAATGGGCACTCTCATATAAGAAGTTTATTTTTTAATTCGTCAGAAACTATACCTATCGAAGATGGAAAATTAATATTAGGAAAATGGAAAAGGATATTAGGAGTTGAACTAGATCCATCCAGATCAAGAGAAATTGTGTGTTCTTTTATCAAATCTTAATATAAATGATTTTTTTTATAATCATCAAGCACAATTCGAAAAGAGTAAAAAAAAAAAATTTTAAAATATTAGGTAAGCACCAATTATGGGAACATATGATACTTAAATTAAAAGGCTTTAAAATTTTTATTGATACAGATAGCCCTTTAATTATCAATAGATGTAATAAATTTTATCCATGGGTTAGTGTCTACAAAAGAGAAAAAAGATTCATCACGCAAGAAAATAAAAATGACACTAGTCCTACTTTAAATATGATAAAAAACTTTTTAAAAAAATATATAAAAAATAGTAATGAAATAATTATTACCACTCATGTAACCTCTCCTTTTTTAAAATTAGATACAATTAAAAAAGCAATTAAAAAATTAAAAAATTTTGATAGTGTTCATTCGGTAACTAAAGATTATAATTTTGCATGGTTGGAAAATAGTAAACAAAAATTAATTCCAATTAATTTTAATCCAAAAGTAATTACAAAAACACAAAATTTGAAACCTATAGTTCAATCTAATGGTGCTTTCTTTATTTTTAAAAAAAAAACTTTTATGAAATATAATAATAGAATTGGTAAAAATCCATTTTATTATGAATTAAGCTTTCCAGAGTCAGTAGAAATTGATACTATTGAGGATCTTAATTTAGCAAGAAAATTATGCAAATAATAGATGTTACACTTAGAGATGGTGGTCATGTTAGAAAATTTAATTGGCCAATTAAATTTGCTAAAGATCATTATAAAGCTTTATCTAAAATTCCAGAGATAAAATATATTGAACTTGGATATTGGAAACAAACATCTAAAAGCAGCAATCCATTTTATAATTTGAATTTAGAAATAGTTAATAAAATAACTTCAAAAAAAGAGTTAAAGAATGTATCTATAATGATTGATTATCATTATTGCTCAAAAAATTTATTAGATTATCCAAGAAATGATCAAAAAGAAATTGCGATGATTAGAGTGTGTTCTAGAAAAGAAGATATTCCAAAAGCATTAAAGTTTTCAGAAAATTTAAAGAAATATACTGGGTTAAATGTAAGTTTTAATATTTTTAATACAACAAATTATAGAAATAATGAGTTGCTGAAAGTTTGTAAATTGGTTTCAAAATATAAAATTGATTATGTTTATTTTGCAGACACACACGGAGATATGGATTTAGAAAAAACATATAAAAAATTTGTTAAACCGCTCTCAGTTTTAAAAAAATCTGGAAAAAAAGTTGGCATGCATTTACATGATCACAGTGGAAAAGGTTATTTTAATTACAGACAACTTAAAAAATATAAAATTTTTAAATGCGACTCCTCAGTAAGAGGAATGGGCAAAGGTTTTGGCAATTTAAGAACTGAGCAAATAGTAAGACCAAAATATTTTAAGATAATAGGTACTTTGGTCAAGAAATATAATGATTTGCTTACAATGCCACAAAATATTTATACTCTTATTACTTCTCATTATGCAATAAGTGATAACTATGCATCTGAAGCCAAAAAAATTAAAATGGATTTCAACAATTTCTCAGATCTTTGCAAAAAAGTAAATGGTAAAGATAAAGATAATTTTAATAAAAAATATTTCAAAAAATTGAAAATTTGATAACTGGAAAAAAAATATTAATCACTGGTGGATCATCAGGATTGGGTAGATCCCTAGTAAAAAAACTTGCTAATAATAATGATATTTTTTGCATTGGTAAAACTCTAATTAAAGGTAATAGTATTATTTCAATTAAATGTGATTTTAATAACCTGAATAACATTAAAAAAAAACTTCAGTTATTAAAAATTAAAGAATTAGATTATGTTTTTTTAAATGCTGGGATTTTAGGGGATTTAAAAAGTATTTCTAAAATAAAGTCAAATGAAATATTTGAAATTTTAAAAATCAATGTTTTGGCGAATAAACAAATTTTAGATTTTTTCATTCAAAAAAAAATTCCTGTAAAATTAATAATAGGAATTTCATCCGGTGCAGCTTTATTACCTAAATATGGATGGTATTTATATTGTTCTTCAAAATCTGCATTTAAATTTTTATTGGAGTCATATGCAATAGAGGATCATCAAAGAAAATATATCAACATCTCACCTGGTTTAATTAAAACAAAGATGCAAAAAAAAATATGTAGTGTAAATGAAAAGAAGATTCCCTCTGTTAAAAAATTTAAATTTTTAAACAATAATAATAAAGTTCCATCACCAGATGAAGTGGCAGAAAATTTAATTGAAAAAGTTAAAAGATTAAATAAATTTCAAAGTGGATGCTACATCGATATTAGAAAAAAATAGGGTGTAAAAAAATTATGATAGGTCATGAAATTCACAATTTTGCTCGTGAACTTTGGGGTATAAATAGAAGTTTAACAGGAGAAGGTGTTAGAGAAACTTTAGATAAAATTCGCAATCATTTACCGAACTTAGTTATAAATTCTATTTCATCGGGAACTAAAGTTTTTGATTGGACTATACCTAAAGAATGGCATGTAAATGAGGCCTATATTATTACTCCGAATGGTGAAAAAATTTGTGATTATAGTAAAAACAATTTACACCTTCTTGGCTATAGTATCCCTTTTCAAGGTAAGCTCAATTTAAATGAACTAAAAAAATATCTTTTTACATTGCCAGAACAACCTGATGCAATTCCATATATTACTAGCTATTACAAAGAAGAATGGGGTTTTTGTCTTTCACAAAATGATTTTGATTCTTTAAAAGAAGGTGAATATATAATTAAAATTGACAGTAAGCTTTTTGATGGCAAACTAAATTATGGGGAACTTATAATACCAGGAAAATCTAAAAAAGAGGTTTTTTTAAGCACATATATTTGTCATCCATCCATGGCAAATAATGAACTATCTGGTATCACTGTTACAACATTTTTAGCAAAATGGTTAAATGGATTAGATAAAAGAGATTTTACTTATAGGATAATTTTTATCCCTGAAACAATTGGATCTTTAGCCTACCTAAGCAAAAATCACATAGAAATGAAAAAAAAAATAATTGCGGGTTTTAATATCTCTTGCGTTGGTGATAATAGAACTTTTTCATATTTACCATCTCGTAATGGAAAAACTATAAGTGATGAAGTGGCCAAACATGTTCTCAATTGGATCTATCCAAATTTTAAAAGTTACACGTGGCTTGACCGCGGAAGCGATGAAAGACAATATTGTTCGCCAGGAATCGATTTGCCTATAGCCTCAATTTTAAGGTCTAAATATGGAGAATATCCTGAATACCACACATCTTTAGATAACTTACAAGATGTTGTAACTCCAGAAGGACTTATGGGAGGATATTTGGCTATCCAGAAAGCGCTAGAGATAATTGAAAAAAATAAAACATACAAATTAAAAGTGCTTGGCGAACCCCATATGAGTAAAAGGAAATTATATCCGACAATTTCAACAAAAAAAATTGATCAAGAGATAAAATTAATGATGGATTTTATTAGTTTATGTGATGGAAATAACTCAGTTCTTAAAATCGCAAATGAAATCAATGTACCAATTTGGGATTTATACAATTTAATCGAAAAATTAAAATCAAATAATTTAATTATAGTTAAAAAGTAATTATGGAGAATGTTAAACATCAAATATCCTCAAGTTTAAATTACTAAATAATCAATCTAATTTGAAAAATCTTAAAAAAATCATACATATTGGTAAAATTTAGAATACATCCATAATTTTTTTTAAGAAAAAAATTTTGTAATAAATATTTTTTTATCTTTATACCTACCAACCTTACATAATTGGAATTCATAATTTTTATTTTTTAATAATATAAATTACTATGTTTAACATAATAATTAATATAATATAAAATTATAATGTTAAAATAAGCACATCTAATGACTAACCCTAAAATTTATTGGAGAAAGATAAAAATCAAAAAAGAACATTCTTGTCCCAATGTATCATTATTTCGTTTTATTTCAGATTTAAAATTTAATTATAAAAATAAAAAAATTTTAGAATTGGGTTTCGGTCATGGAGCAGATATCTATCAATTTAAAAAAAGAGGATCTGATGTGTATGGAATTGATATTAATAAATCCGCAGTTCAAACTTTAAAAGAAAAATATCGTATAAAAAATTCGAAATGTATGGATGTAGTTAAACAAACTGAATTTTTTAATAAAGTTAAATTTAATCTAATCTATCATAGAGATTTAATTTATTATTTATCTGATATCGAAATAAAAAAATTACAAAATAATGTTTATCAAAATCTTAAAAAAAATGGATTATATTTGTTTCAATTTATTGAAAACGATATGAAAATAAAAAAAAATGAAACTAGATTTAGAAAAATCAACAAAAATTATTTATCAAATTTTAATAACAAAAAATTTGCAGAAAAAAATAATCCTTTAAGATTTTTAAATGTTTCTGAAATATTCAAAATCACAAAAAAAGCAGGGTTTATTTTAATAGGGAAAAAAGTATTAATCGAAAGTTATGGTCAAAATGAGAGCAAGTTAAGAGTAAATAGATATTTAATGTTTAAAAAAAATGAAAATATTAACTAATCATAAAAAAAATTCTTTTTTATCCATAAAAAATATTAAAAAAAAAAAAATTTATACTTTTAAAATAATTATAACAAAAAAAATGCATTTCAATTTTATAAAACTTAGTGGTGATAATAGTCCAATACACTCTGATTTGAAATTCTGTAAAAAAAATAATTTCAAGAGTTTAGTTGGACACGCTTTTTTGATTACAACTATTTTATCTCAAATATATGGACTTTATATTCCAGGTGGAACAGAATTGTGCTTGCGGCAAACCTGCAATTTTAAAAAACCTTTTTTTATAGGTGATAAATTAATTATTAAAATTAAAATTCTAGAAATAAATAAATTTTCTAAAACTGCAATCTTGTCCACAAAAATTAAAAACCAAAAAAATTTAAATATTTTTGAAGGACAAGCTATTTTACTACTAAACTTAAAAAAATGACAATAGATCAAAAAAAACTTTTTGATTTATCATTTCAGAAACTTAAAAAAGTTATTAGAAATGGTGATTTGATCTATGTTGAATTAAATACATCTAAATTTTTAAAAATATTTAAACTGACAAAAAATAAGGATAAATTTGCAAATTTTTTTTATGAATTATTTAAAAAATTAATAGGAAAAAATGGGGTATTTGTAACACCTAGTTTTTCCTACAGCTGGGGTAAGGAAAATAAAAAAAAAATTTATGATAAAAGAAAAACTGAACCTAAAACAGGCATTCTGTCAAAATATTTATTACAAAATAAAAGAAATGAAGTTTTAAGAACAGATGATCCAATGTTTTCTGTTTTGGTTTATGGATATAAAAATAAAACATATATTGAAAATTGTAATGACTCATTTGGAAAAAAAAGCATTTTTGAGAAAATTTATAACAAAAATTTTAAACTTGTGTCCTTTGGAATAGATCAATTTGATCCAACATTTGTCCATTATGTTGAACAGTATTTTGATCAAAATATACACAAAATATACTATAGAAAGCTTTATAAACTAGTTGGAAAAATTATAACAAAAAATAAACAAACAAAAAAAAGTTACAATGTTTTTTTAAGAAATCTTAAATCAAATAGAACTTATTCAGAAAAAAATATTATAAGAGTTTTGAGGAAAAAAAAATTAATTAAAAGTATAAATTTATTTGGAGCAAGAATTCAAGTCTGTTACGCAAAGTCTTTTTTTGATGAAGGAATCAAAGGTATGAGAAAAAATAATTTTTTTTTTACCAGCAAGGAAGAAAAAAGTAATGTACTATAAAAATCTAGGAAACTATTTTGATGAGACTGTAAAGAAATATAAAGCAAAAATAGCTATTGACATATCAAGTCAAAAAATAACTTTTACACAATTAAAAATAGAGTCAGATAAAATAGTAAATTATTTTATTATAAACAATATAAGTAATAATGACTCAATTTGTTTATGCTTAAAAAAAGGATTATCATCTTTCGCAATTATAATTGCTTGTCTTAGGTTGGGAATTAACTATTGTTATCTCGATAGGCTTTCACCAAAAAAAAGATTACATAAGATTATAAATATAATTAAACCAAAAATAATAATTACTGATAAAAATTTAAAATTAAAAACAAAATATAAACAAATTGAAGTAAATAACTTAAAAAATAAAACAAAATCTAAAAATATTGGTTATCATAAAGAAAATATTGAGCCTAATGGAAATACAGTAGCGTACACCATGTTTACATCTGGTTCTACAGGGGAGCCAAAAGGGGTGGCCATAAACCATGGTCAATTATTAAATTTTACAATGTGGTCAAAAAAAGAATTTCTCATTGGAAAAAAATCTATTTCAACTAATCTTAACTCGCTTTTTTTTGATAATTCTGTGTTTGATATTTATGGTTGCTTATTTAATGGTTCAACAATGGTTTCATTTCACAGAAATGAAATTTTAAATGGAGCAGAGCTTTTAAAAAAAGTTTCTTTAAAAAAAATTAATATATGGTTTTCAGTTCCGTCTTTATTAATCTATTATTTAAATTTAAATTTATTGACAAAAATAAAAATCAAAAATATAAAAAAAATAATATTTGGTGGTGAAGGATTTCCAAAACTAAATTTATTGAAGCTTTTTAAACTAAAATCTACAAAGTCTGAACTAATAAATGTTTATGGACCTACAGAATGCACTTGTATTTGTTCAGCTTATAAAATAACTAAATTTGATTTTCAAAAAACAGAAATGACTAAATTTGCTCCATTAGGCAAAAAGTTAATAGAAAATTTTTACTTTAAAATTGTAAATGACAAACTTCAAGAGGTAAGCTTGGGAAGTTCAGGAGAACTTTTAATAGGTGGACCAAATGTTGGCTGTGGATACTTTGGTAATAAAATAGAGACTGGTAAAAAATTTATACAAAATCCATCTCATTCTAATTATAGAGACATAATGTATTTGAGTGGTGATATAGTAAAACAAGATAAGAAGACAAATTATATATATTTTTTATCAAGAAAAGATAGACAAATAAAGTTTATGGGACACAGAATTGAACTTGATGAAATAGAGTTGGCTATAAATAAAATTAAGGATGTTAAGCAAAATGTTACTTGTTTTGGAAAAATAAATGGTAGATACGAAATAGTAAGCTGGGTAGAACATAAAACTACCTTAAAAAAAATAATAAAAAATTTAAATTTGTTATTACCATCATATATGATACCAAAAAAAATAATTGAATTAAAAAAAATACCAAAAAACAGTAATGGAAAGCTAGATCGAAAAGTTTTACAAAAACACTATTATGATTGAAAAAAAATTAGAAGAAATATTTATAAATACAATAGGTATAGATAAAAAAAAGTTAAAATCCAAAGATTTAATTTCTGAAAATATATTAGACTCATTTAATTTAATTTTACTAACATCAGAAATAAAAAAAATATTTAAAATTAATATTAATGAAAAAAATTTTCAAATCAAAAATTTTAAAAATTTTTCATTAACCTTAAAATTCATTAAAACTAACCTTAAAAGACAATAAATATTTAAAAACTGTTAATTTTTATAAAAATATAAATCAAATTAAAAAGGAAAGCCTTGATAGAACAATATTTTGCGCTGTTTTTAGAGCATATGACTTAACTTCTAGATTACTTAGTGTTATGGAGCAAATGTCTATAAAAAGATGATTATCAATCGCACTCAATTCTTTGTGAAGAATGTCCTTATTGCAATTAATGTGGGATATATTGTAAGTGAAATTCCTTTTAAAATTCCAACAAATTTAAACTTTAGATAAATTCAAAATTATTAAAAAAATTTTATTTAAAGAAAACATTTTCATAGGTGAAAGAATAAGAGATTTGGATTATTTTAAAGGAAAAAATACGTTTCTTTTAACTTTAGAAAATAGTGGGTCACTTGGTGATTTAAAACCCTAATTTTTTTTATATCGATTTACCTATCTATCAATGAAAATTTTTTTCAGTGCATAAATCAAGCCAATTGAGCTATTAGTACCGGTCAGCTGCACGCATTACTGCGCTTCCACATCCGGCCTATCAACGTGGTGGTCTACCACGGCTCTATAGGAAGAACTAGTTTTGAGGTGAGTTTCCCGCTTAGATGCTTTCAGCAGTTATCTCGTCCATACT
>Ga0222719_10000987_pt1 | contig 28312 bp, 28 predicted proteins | sample C33_34DmetaG_FD_165039 | JGI IMG/M metagenome (GOLD analysis project Ga0222719, IMG submission 165039) | Estuarine water microbial communities from San Francisco Bay, California, United States - C33_34D | ecosystem: Environmental > Aquatic > Marine > Unclassified | place: USA: California...
ATTCACTGTCCCCGGACGAGGATGGCAATCTCTATGGCACTGACAATCAAGCTGGCAGGCCACAGAAGATGATCCCGGCGCGCGATGCCGATCCTGATCATCTGGTGCGTCGTCCTTATTTCGAACAGTAGGTTGGAACAATCGGTTCGAACAATAAATTCGAGCAATAAACCTCTGGGTGAGAAACATCACGCTTGCACCAACCACAGCGCCGCAGCAGAGAGTCAGGTTTGAATTAAAAACCCTGACTCTCAGCGGCTGCATTTTGCTGCTGCTCTGCAATGCCGTTCTGGCGCAGGGCATGCGCCCTCTCATACCCCCCGATCCAGCCATCCAAACGCAGTTCAATTCGGTGTTGTCTGACCCGAGCGTGCAGGAGGCTCTGCAGTTGATCCAGCAGCGGGAATCCCGCACAGTGGAGGAACAGCTGGAAATCACCGAAATCCCCGCACCGCCGTTCAAGGAAGAGCGCCGGGCCGAGGATTTTCTGCAGCGGGTGCGGGCACTGGGATTAAGCAATGCCTACATCGACAGTGAAGGCAATGTGGTTGCCGCCAGACCCGGTAGAGGCGATGGACCGACGCTGTTGATCGCAGCCCATCTGGATACCGTGTTTCCGGAAACTGTGGACACCACGGTTGAACTCCGCGATGGCCGGTACTATGCACCAGGCATCGGCGATGATACCCGCGGACTTGCCGTACTACTCTCCCTCATCGACACGCTCAATCAGAGTCAAATCGAAACAGTGGGCGATATTGTTTTCAGCGCCAATGTGGGAGAAGAAGGTCGCGGTGACCTGCGCGGCGTCAAAGCCCTGTTTCGCGACATGCCCGAAGTGGATGGGTTTATCTCCGTGGACGGCGTGCGACTGACAAGAATCACTGCGGGTGGCACCGGCAGCCGCCGCTTCGAGTTTGTCTTCAAGGGGCCCGGCGGCCATTCCTTTGGAGCATTTGGATTGCCCTCAGCCATTCACGCAATGGGAAGAGCAATCGCACTCATCGCTGAATTACGCACACCACAGTTTCCAAGAACTACTTTTACAGTCGGCACCGTAAGCGGTGGCACTTCGGTAAATTCCATCGCCGCCGAAGCGGCCTTTGCCATTGATATGCGCTCAAACGAAAGTAGCTCACTGGCAATTTTTGAACGCCAGGCCAAACAAGCGGCACTGAGAGCGGTAGACGAAGAAAACGCGCGCTGGAACAGCGAAGCAATCCGCGTTGAGTTCAACCTAATCGGTGATAGGCCAGTTGGATCCACGCCGGTTGCAAGTCCAGTCGTGCAGGTTGCCGCACTGTCCTATGCACAGCTTGGGGTTGAGATTTCAGGCGTAAACATTTCAAGTACAGACTCCAATGTCCCCATGTCCATGGGCATACCAGCTATCACCATCTCTGGCGGTGGCGATGGTGGCGGCGCCCACTCCCCCGACGAGTGGTTCGCACCAGTAGATTCGCATTTGGGCCCACAGGCAGCGTTGCTAAACTTGCTGACGCTTGTCGGCGTTGCGGGTGTCTCTGAACCGGTTTTGCTCAACCGCGCTGCACCCGCTGAAGCAGCAGTGTCGGACTGATTTGGCCTGACGGCTAACTACCCGCCCCTCACAATTTCTCACGCGTAAGTCTTCTACACCTCAAACCGCGCATTTCTGATTCTCACTAGCCGCAGACTGCGCGCCCGCGATCTCGGTGAATTCGTAATTTGTTGCTGCCTGGGCACACCAAGAGTTAGCCGCTCAGAAAACTAAGAGGATCAAGATGACAGCAGGGAATGTCCCAATGAGCGCGAATACGCGATCAAAGCGGGAATCAATGTCAGCAGCGCTGAGGCAAGCAACGCGCCAGCAATGTAGATCCAGATGCCGGTGGATGATGGCCATATGTCCACAACCAGCGCATAGGACTCACTGAGCCAATCCTGGGTGAGGCTGAAGCCGAGCACCACAACGAAGTAACCCAGCAGACTCGCCATAGCCACCATGGCGATTCCTTCCAACTCGATCAGCCAGACTATGAACGAAGGGTGAGCACCGATGGCCCGATACAGCGCCAATTCGCGCCGCCGCTCCCTTAAGGAAGACAGCAGCATGGTGCTCAGACCCAACAATGAGGCCGTGAGCACCAGTAGCGAGATCACCTGCAGCAGGTTTTCCAGTGTGCCGATAATCTGCCACAGCTCACCGAGGGCCACGGCGGGCAAAATCGCCGTCAGGGCTTCGGAGGGATAATTATTGATCGCGCGCTGCAAGCCGAATACGGCCATAGGCGTATCCAGTCCCAACAGAATCGCTGTGATCTGGGTGGGTTGGAGTTCAGCCAGCCTCGGGTCATCGGCATCCGGACTCAAGGCCGCTACCTGCACGCCGTTTTGCCATCCCAGGTGAATTGCCTCGACCCCCTGCAGGGTGACGTGGATGGTCCTGTCCACCGGCGTGCCAGTGGGCGCGAGTATACCGGACACCGTGAACGGCAAATTCTCATGATTCACAAAACTCGTGTTGCCAATCCCGTGTGACAGAACGATCTCGTCGCCCACGCTATAGCCAAGCGCTGTAGCAACTTCACTACCGACAACTGCCTGCAAAGGATTGTCAAAAGGCTCACCGTTTGCCAGTCGTAATGGCTGCTCATCGCCATAGCGGAAATACTCGAAGTAGTCCGTGTTGGTGCCAAGCACGCGGAAGCCACGGTGAGAATCCCCCAGGGAGAATGGAATACTCCAGGAGACACCCTGGCGCGCAGTAATGTCTTGATAGCTCTGCCAGCGGATATTGTTGGTGGCGTTACCAATGCGAAACACCGAGTACAGCAGCAGGTTTACCTGGCTGGTGCGGGCGCCGACCAGCAGGTCAACCCCCGACACTGTTCTGACGAAACTGTTCTCCGCCTGGGCTCGAACATGCTCGACACCAATCACGATTGCCATGCTGATTGTCAGCGAAGCCAGAGTTAGCATTACACTGCCGCGACGACTCCAGAGACTGCTGAGCGCAACTTCAAACATGGCTCAACTCTCTTGGCTTAATCAAATTTATATCTGCCAGCGCCACGCGGGTTTCGAAAAAATCGGCCAGGGAATCATCATGACTGGCAAACACCACCGCACATCCCGTGGTATCGCGGATCGACAACAGTAGGCGCACGAAATGGTCCCTGGCATCGGCATCCAGGGCTGAGGTGGGTTCATCCGCCAGGATGATCTCGGGCTGGTTGATAAACGCTCTCGCAATCGCCACCCGCTGCTGCTGTCCCACGCTGAGTCGTTCAGCTCCTTGTGCCAGCAAGTCTGGATGCAATTGCAGGGATTCGATCAGGGATCTGGCTCGCGCCTCTACATCTTGATTGGCATGTGGCACAAAACGCGCGGCGAGGCGCAGGTTAGCGCCAACGCTGAGAAAGGGAATGAGGTTAAACTGCTGAAATACGATGCCAATGTGTTCGGCACGAAAACGGTCTCGCTTGCGCACCGACAATTCAGACAGATCGGTATCCAGCACCTGCACACTGTTTGCCGGTGCCGCCAATATCCCTGACATCAAACTCAATAGCGTGGATTTGCCGCTACCGGAAGCGCCGCGCAAAAAAACCGATTCACCGCGCGCTACCTTGAACTCAGGCACCTTCAGGGTTGGCGCTGCTGCGCCGGGCCAGGTGTATTCAAGGCTGTTGATATTAATTGCTGTCATGTGACTTTCTTTGACGCGGGGTTTACATCGCTGGGCAATTCCAACAATCTACGAACCCTGTAATGACACATTATCCAGTTTGCACGGGAAACTCACGTAATTTTGTCCACACTCTTGCACATCCATGCATAAGTCACGTAACCCTCTAGACTCCATAAACATTGGCCTTACAATCTCTGGCTAATTCTTGAAAATTTAGCAACCTACCGCGAGCATTATCATGCAAAAGTTATTCATTCTTCTGTTTTTTCCGCTAGCACTCTGGTCGCCCCTGGCGGTGAGCCAGGAGCAGGATGAGGTGCTTGCGGTCGAGTGGGTAGACCTGCTGAGCCAGGCCGACCTTGATGCCATTTTGAACCCCCCCGAACTGACCCATGACGGCTACGGCTGGCAGGACCAGCTGGAGCAAAGCGGGGAAGGCGAAGATTACCTGAAAGCTATGCAGTCGGCGGACGTCAACCCAGATCTGGTGAACAAGCGCATCCTGATTCCTGGGTTTATCGTCCCAACTGCCTACAACGATGAACGCAAAGTCACCGAATTTTTCCTGGTGCCTTTCTTTGGCGCCTGTATCCATCTGCCGCCACCACCACCGAACCAGATCATCTATGTCACTTACGAGCGTGGCGTGCAGCTCGATAATTTCTATGATGCCCATGTGGTGAATGGCATGTTGACCAGAGAAATGGTCGAAAACGAGTTAGCGACATCAGCCTATCGCCTGGAAGCCGAAGGCGTTTCCCTCTACTCCTACTAGCTCAAGCGGCCGTTCCTACTAACTGCTCCTGCCAGTCCCTGGGAACTGCTCAGGCTTATTCCAGTTCGAGAATCGGCGCGCGCGCTGTTAGCTCACTGAAACCTGGCCTACCCTCAATAATCCACTGAGTCGCAATGCGATCGATAGCCGGAAAGTGTTGGAAAGCAGTTATTTGCAAGTTAGACGGCACCGTGCGGGAACAGTCGAATAGGTACTGGACTCGAAAATCAACGTGGGCATCATCAGCCAACTCTTCCTCATGATCGTCGTGTTTATCGCCGTGATCATGGCCTTCATGCCCGTCCCCGCCTGCGGCAAACGAGGGCACTTCCATGGCCTCGATGCGCATATCGCAATCTGCCATTTGATCCCCCAGCAACCAGGCGCTGGCTTCCATGTCCTCAACAACAGAAGCAAATCGCATCCACTCCTCGGCAGCGCCGGGCATACGTTCAAAACCCAATAGGTTCGCACCGGGGCTGAAAAACTCAATCTGTACTACCTGACCCTCACGTACGATATTGAGCTCCGCCACTCCATGCACATGGGCATCCTGCGCCAGTACTGATGAGCCAGAAACGAGCACTGTTAAACTCGCAAGGACGGATAAAATCGCTACGTATCCTGTCCCGCAGCTGCGTGCTATCAGGGCAAATTGAGATCGAGTGAATAGCATGGGTCTTTACCTAATTTGGCGTATCTGCCGGCACTCTGCCAATTACCACGATGTTATCACCTTCATTGACTGGCGGGGTTCCAAAAAGGATTAGGAGAATGCCAGAGGCAGGCGCAGTAATCGTCTCCAACTCATTACCATGATAGTCAGTAATCCTACCCAGACGGGTGCCTTCACTCACATAGTCACCGGCCTGCACTAATGCATCGGCATACCAGATGCCATCATGTGCGCTATAAACCCGGGCACGATCACTGATAAACAGAGGGTTTGGTGGCAAATCGGGTTCGCCAGCGATCATCTTCAGCTCGCGCATGACATTCAAGGCGCCGTCGGTAATCGGATCGACATAGGGGTCGTCGACACCGCCAAGTTCACCAGATTCCACATCCATAGCTGGGATGCCCAAGGTGACAGCCTGTGCACTTGTGTAGATCGCCTCATCCACGGAGTCATAGGAACCGGCAAACTGAACGATGGTCTCAAGGCCGAACGCCACTGCGATTCTTCTGGATTCTCGAACTACCTCGTTGCTACCAGCTTCCGCATAGTAAGCGCTAAATGAAGGGCGCAGGCTCTCGTTGGCATCACCAGAATGAATATCGATGACGTAGTCTGAGCGCATCATGACTTCATGAGTCAGGATATATGCAATTCGTTCTGTGATGGTGCCATCGGCATCACCTGGGAAAGATCTGTTCAGGTTTTTAAGGTCATTGGGACCAAAGTAAATCGTTCTTCCTTGAAAAGCCGGCATATTAGCGATGTGAACAATTACCAGCGTACCACTTAACTGAGCAGGATCAATCTTGGCAGCGAACTCCTGCATCGACAGGATGGGAGCATACTCTGAACCATGGATCCCGGCGATCAACGCCAGGATTGGCCCGTCTTGCACACCATTGTGCACCGTTATTGGTATAAGCGAACTGGTCCCGTCGCCACCCACCGGCACTTCGATCTCACCTCGATATGTCTCACCGGCAGAAACAACAACGCCGCCTATTTCAAAGGCGGCATTGTCGTCTGCACCTATAGCAGGATCATTCTGTGCCCAAGTGCTAGTTACTACCAGGAGTGGTAAGACAGCTAACATCATGCGGAGGTCTGACATGTCAATATTCGTAGCGAACACCAACCGTGACTCCGCGCCCTGGCTCCGGTGAGAATAGCTTGAGAAAGGAAGCGTGATTGCGGATCTGCTCATCCAGCAAATTGTCTCCGCGAGCGAATAGCTTCACTTCAGAGTCACCTACAGCGATGTGGTAGTCGGCATAGATTGAAACCAGGGTGTAGCCATCGGTAGCCAACTCCAGGCGACCCACGTCTTCCTGATCGTTAACACGTGTCACGTGCAGGTGGGTACTCCAACTGTCACCATAGAAGCGAATTTCAGATCCGAATTTAGAGGCCGGTATGCGCGGCACGTTGCCACCGGCATCCAGCTCTGCATTGACCCTGTCGCCGAACAGGGTCAACTCACCGTTGTAGCTGTCAGTCTGGGCCAGGGTGAAAGTTAGCTCTGCTTCAAAGCCTCTGAAGGTTGCATCCTGCTGCAGGTAGGCAGCAATCGGCGTCTCTTCGGCCTCTTCTCCAGTGATATCGAGATAGATGTAATCATTGATCGAATTGAAGTAGGCGCTGAACTCACCAGTGATGGAACCGGAATTGAGACGGTAGCCGAATTCGATGTTGTTGGATTTCTCGGTCTCCAGATTTGGATTACCGATTTCCAGCAGGCCAGTTGCTGCGTGCACAACCAGTCGCTCATCATCAGCATATCTGCCACAGGTATCCAGCGAAGTGTTGGAGAACAGCTCCTCTACCGAAGGCGCTCGCTCTGAGCGAGCCGCCGAAATCATCAGATTGCTGCTTTCATTTACATCGTAAAGCCCGCTGGCACTGACACTAAACACGCTGTCGTCATAAGCGCAACGACCGCCGGGATCCACATCAGCAGACTCGAATCGAAACCCCAGCTCACCAGTGAATCGGTCAGCACTGTATCGCTCAACACCGAACAAGCCGACGTTGCGAATATCGGAAGGTGCGATGAAGGCTTCTTCTCCGGTGGCACTAAACTCCGAGTCGCCAATTTGCAGGCCATAGACGCCGGACCAGTCGCCGGTTGGCCTGCGAGTCAGCACGAAGCGGGATTCCATCCCTTCATTACTGTAGAGCGTGCCTACTTCGGCGCCTCCGTCTTCGAAAAACTCGATTTCGCGATGTTCGTAATCGGTGATGCCCACGGTTCCGCGAATGCTTTCGATCCAGGAATTCTGGAATCTGTATTCGCCTTTGAAATCATAGCGCTCCTGGTCGAGGGCCAGGCGCACAAACTCTACTTCTTCTTCACCGTGCTCATCGCCGTGATCGTCATCATGATCCTCGTCGTGGTCTTCATCCTCATGCTCGTCACCATGACCATGGGCGTAGGAGTGCGTGCCTGGTGGCAGGCCGTAGTCGTTTTCTATCGTGTTGTAAGAAAAGCCGAAAAAGCCCTGTTCGCCAACAAATGAGAAACCGGCGGTACCGCCTTCAGCTTCACCATTGGAGTTACCGATGAAGCCGTTCGTGTTCTCAAACTCTTCTTCATCATGCTCATCGCCATGATCATCATCGTGGTCGTCGTCATGATCATCATGGTCGTCACCTATGAAGGCAGCGGTGAGTTCCTCGAGTCGCTCTACAGCAGCTTCGTCGATGGCGAAGCCATCGATCTCCACGTTTTCGTTCTCACGGGTGAAGTAATCCAGATGGATGCCCACGTTACCAATTGAGGAATCCAGTCGAAACACAGTCTTGTTTTCGTCGTTAACGGAGTTGTAGTTTTGCTCCAGCTTAAAATCTGTCTGACCGGATAAGGTTTCTGGAATGCGATTGTCGATGACGTTGACTACGCCGCCAATCGCGCCACTGCCGTAGAGCAGTGTCGATGGCCCGCGCACGATTTCCAGTCGATCGGCCAGCAGAGGCTCAACGCCATTGCCATGATCAGGACTGACATTCGAGGCATCGGTGAGGACGATCCCGTTTTGCAGCACTGATACCCGGTTGCCGGTTTGGCCGCGGATGATCGGCTGACCTACACCAGAGCCAAACGATGCACTGTTTACGCCGATCTCATTCTTCAGGGTGTCTCCCAGCGTGTTCGTCAATTTTTCCCGCAACTCTTCACCGGAAATTACATTGATAGGCAACATGGTTTCAGCCTGGGATTCGGCAAATGGCGCTGTGATGATTATTTCATCGATACGTTCATCTTCATGCAGTGGGGCATCATCCTGGGCAGCAGCCAGAGTGGATGCTGAACCAATGACAAGGGCGCTGGCGACTCGATATGGGAATACAATTTTCACGGAAGACCTCTCCAATAATTTCCAGATACTTCTATTGCACAGAGCTAGTGCAACGATTTTGTGCGAATACGAGCGCCACGAAGGCGCGCAACATCAATGCTGCGCATCCCTGGCGGCAAAACAAATCGAATGGAAATTAAGCGAGAGGTGGGGCTCGAGCTTGCGCCCGGAAATAGCCCTGGAAAATCCAGGAAGTGCTAGAAAACTCAGTCTCAATAGCTACCGGAGCGACGAACTTGGTGCTGTCGCTTGCAACAATGAGATCATCGTCGGAAGTGAGCTTGAGGCAAACGTCACAGTCAGCCTTAAGGCTGAGATCGCCCTCATGACTATGGGACAGGCCTACCGTCTGTGCTGCAATAAACAGCACGCATAGCAACGCCAACAGCGCTTTGACGCTGCGGTTGCCTAGATCAGGCGCACCATGCTGGACGGATAGTTTAACCATAGGACTGCGGAGTATTTAGCTTCTCGGTAATTCTGTCAAGAATTAAGAGACTGCAAGAAACTCGGAAAATGTTTCCAGGGCAGCTAGCCCCACTACATCCTGACCCACCAGGGTAAGCTCCTGCTGTGGCACATCGGCCAATTCTCCATCCAGCGTAGCCAGGTGCCTATCCTCTTGGGCCCGGCGGGCTTCCAGGAACTCGCCCTGCCCTTCTGGCGAGCGCTTGTTAACCACTAGTCCGCCTATATTTACGCCGGACCTGCCCAGTTGCTGGTGCAACTCGATTGTTTCCAGTACCGGCAGGCGCTCGGCGGCCAGTACGATAACGAAGCTGGTGAGATCGGCATCGGCCAGCGTGTCCCGCAGGTGAGAGAATTTGTGGCGTCGGCGCAATAGAATCTGGCGGATGCGACTTTCCTTTTCCTGTTCCGCCATGTCAGCACCACCAATGGTCTTGTCTTCCATGCTGGAATCCTGCCCCAGATCCCTAACGACTTCGGCAAAGCGATCAGCTTTCTCACGGCGCTTGATCAGACCCTCGGTCCAGGCTGACATCATTTCCGGCAACACCATCAACCGTGCGGTATGACCAGAAGGGGCCGTGTCGAACACTATGAGATCGTAGTCCTTAACCCCTTCTTCAGTGATGTCCGCAATTTTCTCCAGCAATGCAGCCTCATGCATGCCCGGCGCATCCCGTGAAAGCTCCATGTGCTTATCGATCTCACCATGCTGGGTAACCGGCATCATCTGATGCAAGGCATGGCTCACTTCCTTTATGTGCGTCGCCACGATGTCATCGGGATCTAACTCCATGGCATCGAGCCCAGCGGTGATGCGCACGGGACTGGGACCAATCGCGCGATCGAAGAGATGTCCCAGATTGTGAGCCGGATCCGTTGAGACCAGCAGCACCTTGCCGCCGGCATTGGCAACTGCGAGCGCTGTCGCGGCGGAGACGGTGGTCTTGCCGACGCCACCTTTACCACCGAAAAAGAGAATCTTGTGTGAACGCGCGAGTTCTAGCAGCAACTTATATGATCCAATGGCGAGCGCTCCATGCCCATACGGGTATGCCACTCATGAAAGCGGTCATAGACAATAGGCAGAAGCTCCATAGTGTAAAACGCGGCAGGGTTTGGAATGCCCAGGCTTTCGGCAAACACCAACAACATGAATAGATCATCCTCATCACGCTGTGCCCGTGCGAAGGAACGGCGATAGGGCGTGACGTAATAGTCATGCAGGCCCTCTTCCAACTTTGCGAGCCAGCTTTTACCCTTTTGGTTGTTCTTGTCGTGCTTGTCCATATTTGCCTGCCAGGAATTATTGCAGATTCAAGCTATTAATTAATTATGCGCGCTGTTCTTGCGAATGCCCAGCCCAGCAGCAACCCGCCTTCCGCAAATAGTCTCTATGTTGAACCCTTGCCCTGCTGCATTGCTTTGTTTTTAGCGCGATTCAGCCGTGCCTGCTTGGGATCGATCAGCAATGGTCGGTAGATCTCAATCCGATCCCCAGCCTGCAGGATGTAGTCGCTGGGCTCAGGCAAGACTTTGCCATTCAGTGGCTGCGAAAATATGCCCATTGGGTCTTGATAGATGTTAATTGTATCGAAGCGCTCGGCAATACCGGACTGTTCGACCGCCCCTAGCGCGGTGCAGCCCTCAGGCACTTCAACAGCGATGATTAACTGTTGATCCGGTGTGGCATAGGCCACTTCAACCTGAATTTGCTTTTTCACGCCTCTGTCCAATTTTGTCTAAATAGCCCTAATTGCCATAAACCGCCGCGGCGCGCTTGACAATAGCATCAACCTGCGCGTTGGCCATGGAAGAAAACAGGGTACTGGCAGCAAGATCCAGGAACGAACGCGAGAATTCAAAGTTCATGGATAAGGAAACTTTACAGGCTTGATCGCTAAGTGGCTCAAATTTCCACTCCGCAGAGAACTCGCGGAAATTCCCTTCGAGCAATGACATGGAAATCCGAGTTGGCCGTTCCAGAGCATTGCGCGTGGTGAAGCGCTGTTCAACGCCAGCAGCACCCAATTGCAGCTCACCCACCAATTCTTCATCCGACTTCTCGATTACCCTTGCACCGCGACAACCCGGCATGAAACTGGGGTAGGCCTCGATATCATTCACCAGGTCGAATAATTCGGCCGCGGAATGATTCACCAGTGCACTGCGCTCGATTTTCGGCACTGGAGCCCAGCTATCCCAGATAAATCTGGTTGACGGTGCTCAGGAAAACCACAAGCAGGACGATGGGGATCACGGTGCCGAGGGAAAAGTTGATATAGCGCTCGGTCATAGAACCAGAATACTTGTCATCCCCGACCACCAGCTCCTCCTTCAACCCACTCACCTTCCACTTATAGGCACAGAAGATACACACGGTGAAACCGACAAAAGGCAGGATGGTCTCATAAAAGACATCAGACACCAGGTCGAAGAAAGATTTAGTCACACCTCCGTAGCTGGTGAAATTGGTGAAGAAATCGGAAATGCCCAGGGACATGGTCGCAGGTACTGCGAAAATTGTTAGCAGCACCGCCTGCAGCATTACTGCCTTCTTGCGCGTCATGCCCAGCTCGTCGATCCAACAGGCAATGGGTATCTCGATTATTGACACCATGGAGGTCAAGGCAGCGAAGAACACCAGGGTGAAAAACACAATGGCTACAAAACTGGCGCCGCCGTAGCCAACAGCATCCTGCATAGACAGGAAAATCTGCGGCAAGAAGTCGAAGATCAGGCCAACACTGCTGGTAGAGAGATCATCGGTATTGGTATTCGGATCGAAGGCAAAGATGGCGGGAAGAATCAGCAGACCAGCACTAAAGGCAATGGCAGTATCTGCAATGGCCACCATACGGGTAGATTCAGCGATATTATCTTCGCGACTGAAGTAGGAACCATAGGTAATCAGGATTCCCATGCCTAGTGACAGGGAGAAAAATGCCTGGGACAGCGCACCGTTGACGGTGGCCAGGTTCACCCTGCTGAAATCCGGTACCAGATAGTAAGTCACCCCGGTGCTGGCATTGTCCAGGGTAAGCACAAAGCCAACCAGCAGGAGCAGCATCACCGCGAGGGTTGGCATCAACACCCGAGCCAGGCGCTCGATCCCCCCTTTCACGCCACCCAGCAGGATAAAGAACATGACGCCCAGTAATGCGAAGAGATAACCAAATAGCGAGGGTCTCGCCACGACTTCACTGAAATTTCCCGGCTGGGACAGCACGTCCAGATTGCCCCCGAAAATTTCTTTGATATACACGACCAGCCACACGGTGATGACGGTATAGAACACCGCGATCATAAAAGGCGTCAAAATAGCGAGCATCCCGGCAAGTCGCCAGATGAATTGGCCGCCTGACAATTCAGAAAATGCCCCTACGGGGTTTCTGGTGGTACGTCTGCCCATGGCAATCTCGGCCATCATGACCGGATAGCAGATGAACGCGATGAAGAAGAGGTAAATAATGAGAAACGCGGCACCACCGTTTTTTGATGCCATGACCGGGAAGGCAACAAGGTTACCCAGCCCCACGGCAGAACCGGCAGCAGCAAGGATGAATCCTAATTTCGAGCTGAACTGCCCTCTTTCCTGAGCCATTAAAACCCCTTATTTCTCAATAGATTAGCTTATTATTGCGGGCTTACGTGATCGGATTCTATCAACCGCTGGCCTAAAAGCACAATCGCCATAGCTACTCTATTTCCCTTGATCCCTGTCTAACTATCTTGAACAGGCTATAATCGCGCCCCATGGCGAAATCCAAGAAACCAAAAGTTCCCGACAACACCATCGTGCAGAATAAAAAAGCACGCCACGACTACTTCATTGAAGACACGTTTGAGACTGGTATTGCACTGCAAGGATGGGAGGTTAAGAGCCTGCGCGACAAGAAAGTGCAGCTGGTGGATAGCTATGTCCTGATAAAAGACGGCGAGGCTTTTTTATTGGGTTGCAACATCACGCCGCTGAACACTGCGAGCACCCACGTCGTCGCCGACCCGGGTCGTACCAAGAAACTGCTCCTGCATAAGAAGGAGTTGGCCAGGCTGTTCATTGCGACTCAACAAAAAGGCTACACCTGTGTCTGCACCAAGCTGTACTGGAAGAGCCACCTGATCAAGGCAGAAATTGCTCTCGCCAAAGGCAAGCAATCCCACGACAAACGCGCCACCATCAAGGATAGACAGTGGAATATTGAGAAGCAGAGAGCGGTACGACAGACTAATCGCTAGCTGCTGTTCCCAGGTCGCGGCCGCGATTGCAATAGCCAAGCCAAGCCTTGCGCTGGGTCACAGACCTTCTCTCAATATCGATTTTGCATAGAACCTTAATCGGTGTCTTTCAAACTTTCACGAAATTCAAGCCGCTTCGTTTGATCGCCTTCTGCATCGCCGCAAGCATCAAAATTTGCGTAGCGCCTATGAGTCCCAACCACTCTGCGCGCGTGCTTGATTGGGCACCAGTATTGTTCTGTTCTCGCAATAATCTCTCGGGTGTAGAAAATTACCCCATTGCCATAGCCACGATAAAGACAGTTGAATTTCTCGATACCATTGAGATAAGCCAGCTCGTGTCGGTCCATAACAACATACTTAGAGCGTTTTACCAGTGAAATACCATACAAGCGAAAGCAAATATTCTGGTAAATAGTCACGGTAAGATCCATAAAGGTGATTGGAAGTACCATCGAATAGATGAAGGGCGAAGAAATTACATTCCGTAGCGTATCGGACTTTAACCACGGCAGAATTGCGACTTTAAGTTTGCGATGGGTATCGAGAATTATTTGTTCAAACTTAATCTTATTATCTTCAACAGTGTAGTGAAATTCTTCCTGTTGCTTTTTTCATTCTTCGACAAGTTGATTTTCCAAGCGCGCTATCTTGTCCACGAGTTCAGTAATAGTTGTTGCCATGCCTAACGTCTCCAGGCGCAGATTTAAATAGAGTCATTTGTGGCATAGTGCGTCTTTCCGCTGCGTAACAACTGCTGCCTTTATATTTTTATCAGCGAAACCAACGAGCACAGCAATCATTGCTGCCACCGGTACCGAAATCTTCATACCGATTACTCCAACAAGGAAACGCGGCCAGGAGATACCCTCTCATGAATCCAGCAATCCGTTTAGTAATGAAGGAGATCTTGCAGATACTATCAGCCTTTTAAGATAAATGTAGGCTGTGAATGAGCAAGGCCACAATCGGGAAAACCAAGACGACCACAAGGCTTGGCCTTTCTGGTCCGCAATCGATACACTACGATCCTGTTAATCAATTTCCACAACAGAGCGACTGAAAAACTATGAATCCGAATCCAGTTGTAACTTACGAATTCTCGGATGGAGTCTCTACGATTTCCATGGATGATGGCAAAGCCAATGTCATGTCGGTAGAGATGATAGCCGGCATAAACGCTGCATTGGACCGGGCAGAGTCCAATGGAGGCGTGGTAATTATTACTGGTCGAGAGAAAATGTTTTCCGGGGGCTTCGACCTTGGCGTGTTCAAATCAGGAGATCAAGAGCAGACTTACTCCATGTTGAGTAGCGGCGCGCGCCTGTCTGAACGTCTGTTGAGCTTCCCCTTACCTACTATCGCCGCCTGCAGTGGACACGCAATCGCCATGGGTTGCTTCCTGTTGATGTCTACTGATTATCGAATTGGCGTTGACGGAGATTCGAAGTTCGCGGCAAATGAGGTGGCGATAGGTATGACCGTACCGCACTTTGCCATTCGCGCGCTCAGACAACGGCTAACCCCCCAACAGTTGAACAAGGCCGTTAACTTTGCCTACTACTTCTCTGCTAAAGAAGCGGTACACGCAGGGTTTCTGGACGAGCTATGCAGCTCGGAGCAATTAATGGAAGTCGCAATGACCCGGGCAACAGATGCCTTGAAGCTCGATGCAGCTGCCCATACCAACAGCAAACTGCGACTTCGAGAAGTCCTGCTGCAGGACATTGCCAAAGATATCGAAAAGGACTGCGAAGGCTGGCGCGCCAACAGTTAGATATGGGAGAAAGGCCACTAGTGACCCGCGCTACTCAATTCCGTGTCCTACCCCCTATTGCCTCAGTTCGAAATTCCGGCCCCCTATTCCCGGGAGCTTGATAATCAGCCCTGAGCCCCCATATCTACTCGTAACGGTATTTCTACCCGCACCACGGGTGCAAGCCAAACATGTTATAATTAGGGTTCACCTGGGGGCGATTAGGATTCGACGCCGGTATTGAGGCCTGAGGTGCATGCCGAGAGGGTAGTGACTCTCGTAAATCAATCGCTGCAACTTTATAGTTGCCAACGACGAAAGCTACGCCCTAGCAGCCTAAGAGCTTGCTAGCGATTGCCACAGGGATGTCCGTAAACTTGTGATCGCAATCGTCATCTAGAACGGAATCGCCAGTGGAGCGCGCTTGACGCGAAACGGCTAAAAAATATCAAGCTCGCCCAAATCACCCTGCCCGTCGGGCGGATGCGGGTTAACTCAGTAGACGACGCTATGCATGTAGATCCAAAGGAAGAGAGCTGACGGACGGGGGTTCAAATCCCCCCGCCTCCACCAATTCAATATCCTAGAAAGACCTAGAATGATCAAGAAAGCCCGCATTTTTGGCTAGATGCGGGCTTTTTTGATTCCCAAATGATTCATGTAAATCCTGCTAAATCCGACTTTTTTAGTAGTACAGGTAGTAGTACACTGACTAAACATCTTCACCCGGTACTACTACGATGCCTAGAGTCGCCAAGCCTTTAACTAATACTGAAGTCAGTAAGGCCAAACCGCGAGACAAGGTGTACTCCCTGTCTGATGGGAGCGGCTTGCAGCTCCGCATCAAGCCCAGCGGCTCTAAAACCTGGCTACTGGATTACTACCGCCCTTACACTAAGAAGCGCACTTCAATCAGCTTTGGTATGTTCCCAGAAGTCTCACTTGCAGAGGCTCGCATAAAGCGCGAGTCAGCCCGCAAGCTACTTGCACAACAGATTGATCCAAAGGAACACAGGGAAGAACATAAACGCACTGCAGAGTCAGCACACAGCAATACGTTACATGCTGTTGCTACGCAATGGTTGAAAATCAAGAAAAGCAAAGTAACGGAAGGCTATGCCACCGACACCTGGCGCTCGTTGGAACTGCATGTCTTTCCCGATCTGGGAAAGTTACCCATTCACAAGATCACAGCAATCAAGGCGATTGATACCATCAAACCCTTAGCAGCCAAAGGCAGTCTGGAAACTGTGAAGCGCCTATGCCAACGCCTCAATGAAATTATGACTTACGCTGTAAACTCCGGCCTCACTGACACCAATCCCTTGTCGGGTATTGCCAGCGCCTTCCAGGCGCCCAGAAGAACCAACCAATTAACCTTGTCTCCATCTGAACTGCCAGAACTGATGCAAAGACTCTCTGTCGCCAGCATCAAGCGCACAACGCGCTGCCTGATCGAATGGCAATTGCACACGATGGTGCGCCCGAGCGAAGCTGCTGGTACCCGTTGGGATGAAATTGATCTGGATAAACAAGTCTGGACTATTCCTGCCGAGCGCATGAAGAAGCGAAAGCCGCATGCAGTTCCGCTGTCAACACAGACTATGACCTTACTAGAAATCATGCGCCCTATCAGCGGTCGCGGTGAGTTCGTCTTTCCCTCAGATCGGAAACCGAGAACGCACATTAATTCGCAAACGGGCAACATGGCTTTGAAACGAATGGGCTATGGCCAGAGACTGGTAGCACATGGACTGCGCTCCCTTGCCAGCACGATTCTCAATGAACAGGGGTTCGATGCGGACATTATCGAAGCGGCTCTTGCGCACACAGGCAAGAACGAAGTGCGCAACGCCTACAATCGCGCCCAGTACATTGAAAGACGCAAACCTATGATGGACTGGTGGAGTCAACATATCGAGCGGGCTGCCGCTGGCAATATGAGCCTGACCGGCACGGCTGCTCTGAAAGTCATTAACGGTTAAACGACAGTCTCAGTGCTATTCAATTGGCGCAGGACTGCTGCGGCGATTTCTTCTGCCTGATTTGTCGATGACTTGCCACGGGGTTGTTTCAGTGTCTGGAAAATCTCGGACTGCCTGCTTTCCTGCACTTCACCATAGCTGTAAAACGTAGTCAGCACACCTTCGTGACCCAGATTCTGGCTCCACGCTTTGAATTCCTCTGGCGTCTGACACAGGGTTTGCCCTAATCGAACGAGCGTTTTCCGGAAGCTATGCGGATTAAAATATTCCAAACCCGCCGCCTGAAAAGCATCTTTGAATATCTTCCTGATAGGAGTGGCATTGCTCCAGTGTTCCCGCAATACACCAGATGCTTCAAAGACATGTCTTTTACCCCTAACCAATGCAGTTTTGGGGAACAATGGATCATCGTTACCAAAAAGCAACTCAGTTCTAAGAAATCCAATCCAGTCCAACACAATTTGTCGAAACTCAATATCGACAGGGAAGAAGTAGGTAGTAAAAGTTTTGCTTGCTTTGGTTTTCACTTCTCTTGCGTCCTGATAAACGCATTCCGATTCTGCCTCCGTATCCACATGCTTCAATTTAATGGAGGCTATCGCGCTATCCCTGGCCCCAGTTAGCAAGGTAAATGCAATTAGGGCTCTGTTACGCCTATCAATGACAGTTTCGTGCGGCATGGACGAAATGACTTTCCTGATCTGTTCCATGGTCGGTACGCGGCCACGACGCTTTGCAGTGGCGACGCGGGCATCTTTCTCGGACAGATTGAAATATTCCGCCTCAGAGTAGTTGATTCGGGATTTATATCCCGGCTCCCTTGCCAGCCACTGGAAAAAGGCTTTCAGACTGCGCAGGGTTGAGTTCATGGTGGCCTTACTCAGTCCTTTACCTGTCCTGGCATTCTGATGCTTGGCCAGAAACCCTTTGAATCCAACCGCCTGTTGAAAGTGAAAAGATTTGAAGTCTTTCCAACCAGTGTATTCTTCAAATCGGCTGATTGCCTTGGCCGCCGCATCTACAGAAGCATCGTCCTGGCGTTTAGCCTCCTTCAGAAAAGTGAAATATTTGCGTTTCACGCGCTCATTTTCAGGGTGGTGCTTTCTCATTGGCTCATGCCTCTAACTGAAGTCACTGTTTACGAGTAATAGATTGCTCTTGTTTATGTGTTGCAATGACCTCGGTACGCAAACTTCCAATTTCTCCTTAATCCGCTCCAAACTGGAATCGCTCGCAAACCGGTTCATGAGGGAGCCACAAGTTGGACAAAGCCCTGTGAGGCGATTAGCAGAAGCTGATACCGGAGAAAGATCGACCATGTCACCGGCTGGCCGTTTAGGGGAGCGGCAGCGCATACAGTACATTTCGTCGATACGACACTTCCGCTTGCGAGACTGTCGCTTCCCCTCAAGGAAGGCGCGAAGGTGAGCGCCCAGGATTAAAGTAGGTCGCCGCTCATCACAAATTGGCAGACCACCCTTTATCCAGGCACGTACCGTATTCTTATGAACGCCCAGTAGTATTGCCACTTCCTCCACCGTGTAATTCCGGTGAATTTTCGCCCGTTTGGGATTCAGGGTTTTTGGCATGACTCACCATTGCGACTGAACTCAATCTTGTCGGCAAGCCACTGGTCGATGTCAGATTTAGGCCACCCCACAGCTCTGCCGCCAAGCGAAACAGGCTTTGGGAACTCTTTGTTTGAAATTCTTAAATAGATGCTACTTCGAGATAATCCAGTGTGCTTAATGACGGCTGGAAGACGTAGAATTGTTTCAGTCATTTTGGTGCCTCCTAATTTGTTACTGAATGAAATAGGAGACTAGCTTGAGAAATTCTAACTTTGGGCTAAATAGGTTTTCGACAATCCGATTTCGGTTATTTGTTTCTGAGTGAGACTGCGTTTTCTATCTGATTCAAAATCTTTCTCACTGTATCATCAGTCAACGGAGCGCCTAGATTTTCTGTCATAGCAACCATAGCTGCTGCAATCCCGCGCTCCTTTGGATCAATTCCATTCTCCTTGCACAGGGCACCTATAAGGACAAGTAAGGAGTTTCTTTCCTTTGACGCTAAGGGTTTTTCAATCGCGGGGGAATCTTCTAACGATTGTATAAAGCGTGTAATTTCTTCTGTTCGGACTACTAATACATAATCATGCTCGCCTAGCCCCCCTGATGGATAGAATAGATTTTCTCTAGGAGTATTTTTCCTCTTCTCGAGGTACTCTGCCCTGTCTTTTTGATGCTTATTCCTTAACTCTTTTGCTTCTTCATCGGACAGCTTCTCTTCAAATATTTGTCTCTCCAAGTCCTTTTTTTCCGCCCTAGATCCAGTTTGAAACTCATTGTCATCAAAGTCTGTTTGCAACTGGCAGATTACATCTCCTTTCTTAACGAATGCGCCATCTATGGCAACCAATGTAACTTCTAGCCCTGATGTAGACTGTTGATATAAATGTTCAATATCCAATGTCTCGGCACCAACCATCGCAAGGTCCCACACACCCGAGATAGACACGACTGGCTTTTCCAAAGCTATCCAATTGTCATCAGAAACAAAAAGCTCATTGTTCAGAGGCATTGAAATTGGTTTTTCTAGTTTTTCCCCAGTGAATAAGTCTTTCTCAATTTGGTAAAATTGCACGTCATCGGTTTTAACCCACTTGCCTTTACACACCTGGGCATGGTTCACGAAGTTAACTGAGAGTGTTAAATGCCCATCCAAAGCAAACCTGAGCAAATCAGTCTCTGTCGCTGATTCGCCTAGAACGGTTGAAATATGGTTCACAGCCTCATCAAGAGTTAACCAGGCTTTGAGTTTGAATAACTTGCTCATTTATCAGGTATCCGAGGCTCTATTTGACTACTTAGTATATCCTCGGAACTACTGATATTAGTACGGTGTTAATCCATTTAGTGACAGTACGGTCGGCAATATGCGGTTTTCAGCGAGGTTTCAGCTCTTACAGCTCTTCACAGTCTGTAATTCGTTTCACAGCTGACGGAATCAATAGTTGATTTCAGTCAATACCACAACAAATCGTAAAGGATATGTTAGAATCTCGTAAACGGATGTAACTTAGCCTCCAAGCGTGATCTATGCTCCCTACAGCCACTAGCCAAAAACCCATGCTCCGCAGCGCGTTTGCTCTGCTGGCAGTTGCGCTGTTGGTAGTTACAAATTTTACCCATATTCATGTTAGATATTGCATGGATGGTAAAGAACCTCCTGTTTCAATACATTTTGAGACGGCGGAACTCCATGCTGAAGAGCATACAGACGACAATGATGTAGAAAACGAGCTGTCACTAGACACGCTCCTTTCCAAAGTATTCGACGACTCTGTTGATCATGCTCTAGCTAATTCGCTACTTCTCTTCACGTCTTCTAAAACCCTGGTCTCAGCCTTGCCTCGGGCTTCAGTAAGCCCGCTCAATGACGGGACCTACTATCTCCCCCCACCGCGCGCACCTCCTGCAAGAGCCTAACTTCAACTAAGACGAGACCAGCTCGGTTTTCTAAACCTCGCTGTAGATCTTAATGAATGTTTGCAGGAGACAAATTCATGAACACCAGATTTTTGGTGGTAGTGTTTTCCGTCACATGCTTGAGCGCCCAATCTCTGGCACAGGAATCCCTGACGGGCACAATATCACTTCGAGATGCGATGGAGGCCACTTTGGCCATTCACCCTCGATTACGCAGCTATCCATTGCGAAGTGAATCACTCGCGGGTGAAAGAGAAATCGCAAATCTGAGACCGGCCTATCAAATTCAAGCCTCTCTGGAAGACGCTTTAGGTACTGGCGATTTACGTGATTTTTCTGGTGCTGAGGCCACGTTCCAGCTATCCAATATTGTCGAAATGGGGGGCAAGCGCCCTGCTCGAGTAGGCGTGGTAAATCGAAGACTTGATGTATTAGATGCCGAGCAACGCGTAATTGAACTTGACCTCCTGGTGGAGGTGGTCAGGCGCTTCATCGATGTTGCATCAGCCCAAGCGAGGATCGAGCTGCAGGCACAGGCGACAGCGCTTGCAGAAAATACAGTAGTACTGCTTCAGCCGCTTGTGGCAGCAGGTCAGTCACCACAATTGGAAGTTGATAGGGCGAATGCTGCTTTGTTACGTGCGGAAATTGCAGAGCAATCCGCAATCGCAGCGCTGGACAGTGCGAGAATCCGCCTGGCCAATATGTGGACCAGCAGTTCGCCGCTATTTGATGATGTCGATAGCAATCTACTCACGGTCGGACAAGTTCAACCGATTGACTCGCTCCTTGCGACACTTGATGCAAATCCTGATATAGAAATCTTCGCTGCTGAGAGCAGGTTACGAGATGCTGAGATCGTACTTGCAGAATCCCGCCGCCAAGCAAATGTGCAGTGGTCCGCAGGGATAAGGCATCTTAAAGAACTGGATGATACTGGGCTTACTTTTGGCGTTAGTATGCCGCTTTTCAATACTTCGCGAGCGAGCGGCGCAGTAAGAGCTGCACGTGCTAATCAGCAAGAAGTCGAGATAAGACGCGTCACAGCACTCAACGCCATCGAAGGTGAAATTCGTTCACTGCACCGACAACTGGAACAAAGTGTTTCCGCAGTAAGCATTCTCCAGGAAGAAGTCATTCCTGCTCTGGAAGGAGTCCAACAACAAGTTCTGTCAGCGTACTCGGTAGGAAATTACAGCTACCTGGATCTGATTAGTGCCCAGCAGGAGTACCTTGACGCGCAATTAGCATTGATAGTTAACGCGAGCAATGCACACAGGTTACGGGCAGAAATAGAAAGGCTCAGTGGGTTAGCTCTCTCTGGACCACAATGAGGATCAACCGATGAACATTCATAGAAACGTTTTTGGCCAAAACCCTTGGCGACTGGTGCTGCACTTTTTAATTATAGCGATGCCATTTTCTCAAAGCCTTCAAGCTGCTGAAGCTAATACAGAGCATGAAGAAGAAGTAGTAGAAATCCCCTCTGCTCTTGCGCGCGAACTGGGTATTGGAACTGAAATAGCCGGACCAGGTACGATAAATCGCAGTCTCTTGCTCTATGGAAGGACCATGCCTGATCCTCAAGGCATCAGTCATGTCTCGGCTCGCTACCCGGGCATGATTGTATCAATGGATGTAGCACTAGGTGACAGAGTCGAAGAAGGGCAGATTGTTGCCACCATCGAAGCCAACAACAGTTTGCAAAATTATGAAATTCTGGCGCCTCTCAGTGGCATAGCAGTCGAAAAACACGCAAATCGTGGAGAGCTGGCATCAGGGCAGTCGCTACTCACCATTGCAAACTACGACAGTATTTGGGTGGATCTCACCATTTTTCCTGGTGACTCGCAACAGATTCGTTCGGGCATGTCTGTGACTATTCGGATGGATGATCGCGTGGCGGAAAGCACTATTCGTTATATCAATCCCAGCCAGGGTGAATCTCCTACAGTTATCGCCCGGGTGCCGTTAGAGAATCTGGACGGGCAGTGGACGCCAGGCTTGCTTGTCGAAGGATTTGTTCATTTTGAATCAGAACAGGTTGCTCTCACTGTTAAGAACAACGCATTGCAGACTTATGAAAACAATCAGGTGGTATTCGTGCTCGAAGGTGAGACCTATGAGCCTCGAATTGTCACGCTTGGCAGTTCTGATCCTTTTTCGACCGAAGTTCTGGCTGGCTTAGAGCCTGGCGAACGATACGTGGTTTCCAATAGCTACATTCTCAAGGCCGATCTCGAAAAAGAAGGCATTGAGGAAGATTAGGAGCAAATTTCATGCTTGAAAGAATAGTCAGGCAAATGATCCGAAGTCGTTGGATCGTAATGATGGCGGTACTTGCTATCTGTACTTTTGGGGTGTGGAATTTTCAAAACCTGCCCATCGATGCCGTTCCGGACATTACTAATGTACAGGTGCAGATCAATACCGAGGCGCCAGGATATTCACCTCTGGAATCGGAACAGCGCGTTACGTTTCCGATCGAAACGGCGCTTGCCGGACTACCGCAACTTTCCTATACCCGCTCGCTCTCCGCCTACGGCTTGTCCCAGGTAACGGTTGTGTTTGAGGAAGGCACGGATATTTATTTCGCACGTAACCTGGTCAACTCGCGACTCGGTTCTATCAAGAACCAATTGCCTGCTGACTTGGAGCCTGAAATGGGTCCCATCTCCGCCGGGCTTGGCGAAATATTCATGTACACAGTAAGGGCCGAAGAAGGTGCAGTTCAGCCCAATGGCGAGCCTTATGACCTGTTTGCACTGCGGGAGATACAGGATTGGATTATCAAGCGGCAATTGATTCTGGTAGATGGAGTCACCGAAGTGAATACCAGCGGAGGATTCGAGAAGCAATATCATGTAATGCCAGATCCCGCCAAGATGCTGCGCTGGGGAATAACCTTGCCAGAACTGTTATCTGCTTTATGGGATAACAATATCAACCAGGGCGCCGGTTACATCGAACGCAACGGCCAACAGTTAATGGTTCGCTCCCCGGGACAATTGAGAACGATAGAGGACATTGAACATGTAAGTATTGTTTCCCGCAACAGTATACCGGTGCTCGTCAAGGACGTAGCTGAAGTCTCTATCGGCAGGGAGTTACGAACTGGCGCGGGGACGCGCGCAGGCAAAGAAGCGGTAATTGGTACAGCATTTATGCTGCTGGGTGAAAACTCACGAACCGTAGCCAGAGATGTGGCTGAGACGCTTGAGGAAATCAACGCCACATTACCTGAAGGTGTGGTGGCCGAAGCACTCTATGACAGGACAGTTCTGGTAGACAATACCATTGCAACGGTTGAGGAAAATCTCGCTATTGGCGCACTTCTGGTCATCGTTGTTTTGTTTCTGTTGCTGGGCAATATTCGTGCCGCTCTTATAACAGCAACAGTCATTCCAATAAGCATGCTTGCGACTATTTCAGGCATGGTTGAAGCTGGAGTGTCTGCAAACTTGATGAGCCTGGGCGCACTCGATTTCGGATTAATCGTGGATGGTGCTGTGATAATTGTCGAGAATTCTATACGTAGACTTGGCATAGCAACTCAAGGGAAAGCAATCTTGACCCTGAAAGAGCGGCTCCAGGTAGTTTACGAGGCGACAAATGAAGTAATCAGACCCAGTCTATTCGGTGTGGCAATCATCACCTTGGTGTATACACCCATTTTTTCGCTCACTGGCATTGAAGGCAAGATGTTTCACCCAATGGCATTCACCGTCATTATTGCTTTGTTAGCCTCAATGGTTCTTTCGCTAACATTTGTGCCAGCGGCGGTAGCGATATTCATTCCCGGCAAAGTATCCGAAAAGAAAAATCCAATAATGCGAGGCTTTGAATGGATTTACAGACCTGTCTTGCAAACTGCATTGCGGTTTCGCTGGCTCATTGTGTTATTTGCAATATCTACGGTCGGGGGTGCCGGCTGGTTAGCCAGCACGATGGGATCGGAGTTTATCCCACAACTAAATGAAGGCGATGTGACAGTTCAGGCACTGCGCCCACCGGGTACCAGTCTGCAGCAATCGATTGAGATGCAGGACATCCTCGAGCGACGTCTGTTGGAATTTCCTGAAGTGCGTGATGTGTTCTCCAGAATCGGTACGCCAGAAATCGCATCCGACCCAATGCCGCCCAGTATTTCAGATACTTTTGTAATTCTCAAAGACAGAAGCGAATGGCCTGATCCATCAAGGGAAAAAAATGATTTGCTGGAAGAATGGGAAGAAACTCTGGAGGAATTACCCGGGCAAATCTATGAAGTCACGCAGCCTATACAGATGCGTTTCAATGAACTGATTTCTGGAGTGCGCTCAGACCTCGGCATCATGGTATTCGGGGAAGATCTCGATCAGCTCAGTTCTACGGCACAGGAAATTCTTGAGATCGTTGAGCAAATAGAAGGTGCTGAAGATGCCAGGGTCGAACAGACCGACGGACTACCAATGCTGACTCTCACTCCAAAGCGGGAAGTGCTATCGCGCTATGGCCTGAGTATTAGAGATGCTCAACACCTCATTAGCACAGCCATCGGAGGAGAAACTGTTGGGCTGATCTACGAAGGTGATCGCCGCTTTCCTCTCGTTGTTCGGCTTCCCGAAGAAATGCGCCTCGACATGGCTAGAATTGGCAGATTGCCTATTCCCGTGCCGGCGACCGCCAATGAAGCTGGCTACGTACTACTATCTGAGGTAGTGGAAACGGAATTAGTTATGTCCCCGAATCGTATTAGTCGCGAGAATGGGCAGCGTCGAGTAGTAGTCAGTGCCAATGTAAGAGAGCGCGATCTGGGGTCATTCGTTGCAGAAGTGCAAGACGCCATTAGTAGTGAGATCGACATACCACCCGGATATTTTGTTGAGTACGGTGGAACCTTTGAACAACTGGAATCTGCAAGTCAGCGATTGTCCCTTATAGTTCCTGTCACACTGGCATTGATTTTCGGATTGCTGCTCGTAGTTCTGGGTTCTGTTCGTGACTCGCTGATCATTTTCACTGGCGTACCTCTCGCCCTCACAGGTGGTGTGCTCGCGCTTTGGTTTAACAGTATGCCATTGTCAATCACTGCGGGTGTTGGGTTCATCGCTTTATCTGGTATTGCCATGCAAGACGGGCTGGTCATGCTAACTTTTATAAAGGCTCTGTGGAGGGAGCACGGTGAACTGAAACCGGCAATCATAGAGGGGGCAATGACTCGCCTGAGACCGGTTCTAATGACTTCTCTAGTTGCCAGTCTCGGATTTATTCCGATGGCGCTTAACACCGGGATTGGGGCTGAAGTTCAACGGCCGCTCGCAACAGTAGTTATTGGAGGCATAGTGTCATCAACCCTACTCACGCTCGTTTTGCTGCCTGCACTGTTTATGATAGTTAACAAGAACCGCCAATTGGAAATAGAGTAGATAGTCAAGATGCACGATCACTCACACATCAGCGATCAAAGCAGCCAAAGGATTGGCTGGGCTTTTGCCTTGAATGTTGGGTTCACGATAATAGAGTTTATCGGGGGCTTGCTTACCAATAGCACTGCCATCATGGCGGATGCTGTTCACGATCTGGGTGATAGCCTGTCTATTGGCTCTGCCTGGGTCTTGAATCGGTTAGCACGCAAGGGTGCAAACCCATCTTTTACTTATGGCTATAAACGCCTATCCATGCTCGGCGCGCTCATTAATGGAATGGTGCTGATATTAGGGTCTATCTGGGTGTTACTGCAGGCCATTCCCCGAATATTTGATCCAGTTTAGTGGCCAGCATGGGAATCATGGGTGGCCGCATGGCCTTCCTGATGCTCGTGCATGCTATCTTCACTGCCGATACTGAATGCGACGGAACCTTGCACGGCATGACCGTCGGCACCCATCACCGACCAGTCCACTCGATAATTACCCGAAGACAAAGCTGGTAGCGGAAGCGAATATTCAGCCTTGGCTACAGATTCAGGAGAAAAGCCTATGTCCACTTTTTTCTCCGCTGATTCCAATGCGGCCACAACATCAAGCCTGAGTAATCGAACTTCTTCGGTAAACGACAATTGAATATGTTCCGGAGATGCATTCAGCAGACTGCCCTCTGCGGGAACAGACTCTTTAAGAGCGGTATGAGCAAAAACCGTCCCGTTCAGTATTGCAAGCAAGAACAATGTATATCTAATCAACTTCATTTTTTATTCCTCACGTTAGTGTGTATTAAGGTCGGCTCTATTGACTCCAGCCGGATTCAAGTTTCAACTACAACTCTTCATTCTCAGACCGTAATCTATTGATTTCTTCGACCTGATGTATGCAAGTGAACAATCTTCCAATGTCCTTCAAGTTGTTCCAGTACGACGGTGCCCCTACCTTCTATATTGAGCTGGCTGCCATCGATAGCTGCGCTCAATTCGTAGCGAAAGGCTGCGAAGGCCATATCGCCACGAACAACGGGTTCTATTGCGAAGTAGCGGTACTCAAAGTTCTCAAAGGCTTCGAGTTCTGGCCGCAAGTGGTGGTCTCTATATTCTACCCAGCCATGGTTTACGCCAGCGCCTTCGATAATGTGGACACCAGGACCAGGCGCAAAGACATCATCCAGCAAGCCCAATTCACCTGACTCGAAAGATTCGGCAACTCGCTCCAGAGTCGATCGTATTTCTGCGGTTGCGCCATCTGTCTGAGCGGCCACTTGACCTGCGACAAACGATAGCGTGGCAACTAAAGTAAAAAATGTAATGTGTTTCATATTCATCTCCAAAGTGATGCACTAATTAGAATTCTGCAGCATTGCTCGTTTTTTCAGTGCTTTGTGTTAGAACCAAAATTTGAAACCAACGATCCAGTGATTGTCCGTTCTGTCTTCACCAACAGGCAGTAAGTCTGCCGTTTCTCCGTATTTGATCACTCGCTCGTACCCTAAATAGGGCGCCAATTGCCGATCAAATTCATAACGCAAACGGAAACCGGTTTTCAGCGTTGAAAGACCAGATCCACGACCCATCTCCTTGTCAGTTTTCCCATAGGAGTGAATATCAATTCGAGGCTGCATGACTAATCGTTGAGTCAATAGCAAGTCATACTCAGCCTCGATATCCAAAAGAGAATTGCCGTTCTCACCCAAAAATAAACTCGCATCAACCTCGAACCAATAGGGTGCCAGGCCACTGAGCCCAACGGACGCCCAGTTTCTCTCATCCTCTTCTCCAAATTCGCGCCGCAGCCCGAACTGCACATTCCAGAATGGCGATAATGCCCGCGTATGCAAAAGGTCTAGTTCAGCCGTTTCTATCGAGTCGTTGACGATCTCGATTTCGCTGCGCAACAGAAATCGATTGTAGCTATCGCCAATCCAGGCATGTCCTTCAAATTCAGTTGCGTCAAGATCGTGAGACTCGACATATTCAAACCTGTCTACCCATAACCCTGTGAAATAAGTTTCATCAGCGAGACCTATCTTGCTCCCTGATTCAAGCAAGTACGGCCCCGAAGTAAGCTCAAATCCATTTGAATAGGCGTGAGGATCACGCAGAGAACTTGCTCCTTCACTCTGCATCATGGATTCGGACATTGCGTCATGGTCCATGGCTTCCGGCATGTGCTGGTGCTCATCTTCACCCGTTTCAGGTTGAGATCCATGATGCTCGTGGTTTGTCGAGATCGCGGCCCCCGGCTCTCCAGACCGGTGCTGAGAATGATCGGAGGCTTCGTCACTATGCGCTGCTTCTTCGTTATGTTCATTCGCCATTTCTGTACTTGCATGTTCTGCTTGTTCTTCATGCTCTGCATGTTCTTCATGCTCTGCGTGTTCTGCATGCTCTGCGTGTTCTGCATGCTCTGCGTGTTCTGCATGCTCTGCGTGTTCTGCATGCTCTGCGTGTTCTGCATGCTCTGCGTGTTCTGCATGCTCTGC
>Ga0222719_10000990_pt1 | contig 28292 bp, 9 predicted proteins | sample C33_34DmetaG_FD_165039 | JGI IMG/M metagenome (GOLD analysis project Ga0222719, IMG submission 165039) | Estuarine water microbial communities from San Francisco Bay, California, United States - C33_34D | ecosystem: Environmental > Aquatic > Marine > Unclassified | place: USA: California...
GATCAGATTAACACATTGTCATTCCGCAATACTTAATACTAGGATCTAATGGCATTATCTCAACAGCAAAAGGTTGACTTTCTTCTAAAGAAGTTAGGATATTCATCAAGTAAAACTGGTATTGCTGAGGATTCCACTATTTCGGGGACTAAAAAAGCTCCGTTTGCGGAACCAATACCATCACCCATAATAATACCAAACAACGGTCTTTGGTTTGAGTCTGCTAGGATACCATCAACTCCACCGACAGGAGATTTGATCATTGTTCCTGGAGAAGGATATCCATCATATACTTTGATTGAAACATATGGAACATCCAATGCTTATCCAATGACAGAGGATAACACTGTTGGTGGTAGAAGAAGCTTTATTGCCAGAGAGATAGTTGGAGTAAATACTTCTGCCAATGTAACTAACTGGATTGATACTCAGTTTGGGTCAGATTATATTGTAGAAGTTTATGCAGGAAATCCAGCATCTGGGGGGACGAAACTTTCTGCTGGAGGTAGCGGTAATAATGATGAATGGTTTTTTGATTACTCATCTGGGATATTAAACTTTGCGGGAACAAATGTACCAACTTTAGTTACTGGCGGCGCAAGTGTTTATATTAAAGGATGGAGGTATGTTGGAACAGTAGGAGCAATCACAGATTTTGATGGCGGTGCTTTTTAATAAATAGAATTACGGTAAAGGTATAAGAAAATGAGTGCATCTGTTGTTAACCTAACAATAGAAAAAGGTGCAGATTTTGAAGCATCATTCTATCTAACTGGTGATGACGGCGACATCCTCAACTTGCTATATACTACTGCATTTGCAAAGATCAAAAAACATCCAACAGCAACTAAGTCGCATAGTTTTGTTGTTGGTATTACTACAGCAGATGCAGAGGTAAATATCTCCATGGGGAGATCCATGACAACGGAGTTGACCTCTGGAAGAAACTATTTTGATGTGTTTATTCAAAATAGTGAGTTAGATTTTGTCACTAGAGTTGTAACTGGAACAATAATTGTCGAGGATACTACCATATGACAATCAAAGTCAGAGTAAGAAAAAAACTATTTAATATAAAAAGTAAACTCCCATTAGGAAATATTAAAGTAGTTACTAAATCAGGAATAATAATGGCAAGGAAACTTTCCGATCTTCAGGATGTTGACGTATCCAACACATTGGATAAATATGTGTTAATGTTTAATGAGAATACTGAAAAATATGAATCAGTTAACCCTGATGAGATTTTTAGTGCTGCTGCTTTAACTGAAACTACTCAACCAGGATTACCTGAAGATTTCTTAGCATACTTAAGATCTAACTTACAACTAGACTCATCTAACCAGCTTCTGGAAGCTATCCTTGATAAACTTAGTAGTCTTCGTCTATCCGATCTTGTCGATACTGATGTCGATGATGCTAGAGATAGATACACTCTCATGTATAATGAACTACTCAATAAGTGGAGAGCGGAAAACCCAGACAACGTTCTTACTGCTGCTGTTGAAGAACCCGAGAATCCAGGTCTACCAGAAGTCTTTATTGATCAACTTGACACAGATCTTGATAACCGTATCGATTTTGATGGTGGGGAATATTAAGAACATTATTTTCCTAAATAACTTTACGGTCAAGAAGGGTTATTTCTAAATGGCAAAATATTTAAGTCCCACTCAAAGGGAGTTAACACTTGGTGTTCAGGGATACACTGACTTTGAAACTGTACTAACAGTTATTGGTAATGCCAATATTACTGGTGATTTGCTTATTGATGGTGGAAGATTCCTTGTAGATTCTGAAACTTTCACGCTCAGAGATCCTTTAATCGAACTTGGTTTAGTATTAGATGAGGGTACTGGAGAGTTAGTTCCTCCTACACAGGATTTAGGAAATGACGTTGGTATCGTCCTAAACTATTTTGATACTGCTACTAACTCTGCAGAGAAAGCTGCAATGTATTATGATAATGATGATGATAGAATGAAGTTTGCTCAGAGAACTACATTAAATAGTAATAGTGTTCTTGCAGAAGCATATGCTGCTCTTGAAATTGGAGCACTATGGTTGAATGATTGCGCTGGTCAGTCTCAAGTCATCACCTGTGAAGATGGTGAGAGATTGATGGAGAATATTACTGTTGATTGTGGACTCTACGGACTTTAAAGATTTATAATATTGTAATGTAACTTAATAAAGATATTTCATAAATAAAGTAAAAGTACCGAAAATTTTTCTGGATGGGTTAATGGCAAGTCCTAAAATTAGATTCAAAAGGTCTTCAGTACCTAACAAAAAACCTACAGTCTCTGATCTTCCTCTAGGGGAAATCGCCATTAATACTAATGATGGCGAAGTTTACATGGCCAGAAATAGGCCAGGTATTGGAACAGACATTGTAAGAGTTGGTGCTGGTGCGACCGTTATTAATGTCCTATATGTAACACAAGATGGTAACGACAACAACACAGGTAAGAAACTCGGAGACGCAAAAAGAACCGTTAAGGCTGCCGTCGCAGAGTCTGTCCCAGGAACAGTTATTAAAATTAGTGCTGGAGTTTATCTAGAAGATAACCCAATCGTACTTCCCGACAATGTGTCAGTCGTTGGCGACTCACTTCGTGAAGTTACGGTTACACCAAAAAATCAAGGAGACTTGTTCTGGTTAGACAATGGATGCTACATCGCAGAGATGTCATTCATTGGACCTGAGCAAAAATCTGACGGTGCTATTGTTACATTTAACCCAGAAGTTGTTCCTTATATTGATCAGTCGCCATATATTCAAAACTGTACTAACTTTATTCCAGGCACCATTGGTCTAAACATTGATGGTAAGTATGCCATTGGACCTATTAAGTCCATGGTTCTTGACTCCTATACCCAGATTAACCCAGGTGGTTTAGGTGCTAAGATCTTCAACGAAGCATTCGCTCAGTTGGTGTCCATGTTCACCATCTGTTCAGATACCGCAATCCTCTGTCAGTCAGGTGGTGCTTGCGACCTTACCAACTCTAACTCATCATTCGGCAACTTCGGTCTTGTCGCTGATGGCGTCGGACCTCTCAAATATGTTGGTGTCGTAACATCAAATGCAGGTGTAGATGCATCTACTTTTGAGATTAAAGTTGATGCAAACGCTCCTGTAATGAATGTTGTTGACGCTGTTTATGATCATGTAACAGGAGTTACTTCATTCACACTCGACAGACAACACCAACTAAGTGTTGGTATGGGTGTTACCATTGCAGGTTTAGGATTTACTTGCACTTCAGACGGTGGTCAGGAGACACTTCTATATCCAACAGGTAACTACGGTACTATTTTTGAAGTTAAGTCTGTTGCTCCTGGTAGATATAGTGATGCTAGTGAGTCAATCGAAGCAAACAGAACTGAGATTCTTGACAAGGCACTTGCTTCTATCTCTTATAAGCATCCTGATTTTGTATTCCCAGGTGAAGAAGAGACTAACTCAAGATCAAGATTCTTTGATTCATATCGTCTAATCCAACAGAATAAGCAAGAGATCATTGATAGATCACTTGCAGAGATTGCTGTTGAGCATCCTGATTTCTACTTCCCTAATGATAATCAGACAAACGCAAGATCAAGATTCTTTGATTCATATCGTCTGATCCAGAAGAACAGACAGGAAGTTATTGATAAGTCACTTGCTGCTATTTCATTAGAGCATCCAGACTTTTATTTCCCAGATACTTCAAGAAACAGATTTAAAGATTCATTTAATCTTATTAACTCAAATAAAGATGAAATCATTGATAAGTCTCTTGCGACTATCGGTCTATATCACCCAGATTTCTACTTCCCTGATGATGCAGAGACGACTGATAGATCTAGATTCTATGATTCTTATCGTCTAATCCTTCAGAACAAGCAAGAAATTGTTGATAAGTCCCTTGCTTCTATCTCATTAGATTATGACAACTATGACGATTTCTTCTTCCCTGGCGATACAGAGACCAATGCAAGATCAAGATTCTATGATGCATATCGTCTAATCAATGAGAACAAGCAAGAGATTATTGATAAGTCACTTGCTTCTATTGCAACTAAGTATGATCAATTCTACTTCCCTGGAGATCTTGAGACCAATGCTCGCTCAAGATATTTCGATTCATATCGCCTAATCCAGCAGAACAGACAAGAAGTTATTGATAAGTCACTTGCTGCTATTTCATTAGAGCATCCAGACTTTTATTTCCCAGGCGATTCTCAAACTACAGCAAGATCCAGATACTATGATTCATATCGTCTAATCCAACAGAATAGACAGGAGATTATTGATAAGTCACTGGCATCTATCTCTATCACTTATCCTGATTTCTACTTCCCTAACGATCTTCAAACTAATGAAAGATCAAGATTCTTCGATTCATATCGTCTAATCCAACAGAACAGAAGAGAAATTATTGATAGATCTATTGGTAACATCACTGTTAACTATAATCTTTATCCAACTGATTGGGTATTCCCTGGTGATGAAGAGACAAATGCACGTTCCAGATACTATGATTCATATCGTCTGATCCAGAAAAACAAAGATGAGATTATTAATGGTTCTTGGAATGCTACAAGAACTCAGTATCCTGGTATCCTTAGCACTGAAACTAAGTGTAAGAGAGACCTTGGTTACTTTATTGATGCCATTTCTCTTGACATTCTAACTGGTGGTAACGCATATTCTCAAGACTTTACTCTACAATATTTTGAGAATGGTGCTATCTATGATAATGGTATTGGTGGCGAAGAGGTTCAATCCATCTACGCTTTCAATGAAGCAAGAGACAGAATGGAGTTAGCTATTGCTAACAACCTAACCTATACTGATGTTGGTATTACAACTGATCCTCTAGCATCTTCAAATACTGATACTGGTGCTTGTGCTAACGTACAAACAAACATTGAAAACCTAGTTACAATCGTAACTGATGCTATTACTGAGGCAAATACAATCTCCTTCGCTGGTACAAGAAATCTCGGTATCTTCAACCAAGCAGGTATCGGAACCACTGCAACTCCAGGCGGATTCAAGTGTGCTAGAGACATCGGATTCCTAATCGATTCAGTTTCAACTGACGTATTTACTGGCGGTAACCTCTATTCTAGAGAGTTTATCCTTGAGTACTTCGATGATGGAACTGGTAATCCAATCAGTGAGGGTCTATACGAAGAAGAACTACAGTCTCTATATGGATTCATCGGAGCTGGTGAGTTCATGAAGGACGCAATCACTAACCAACTCTATACTAAGGATCTTGGTATTTCATCTGGTCCTGCTTCTTATGGTGGTGGTGGAGGTGATATTGCTGTTCTAAGATCTGGTAACGAAGCTTCATGTATTGACGTTCAGAACAACATTGATAACCTAATCGGTATCGTTACTTCAGTTGTTGGTCTAGGAACCACTGCAACTGCATCTGATGTAACGGCAACTATCAACTATGGTTACTTCAACCAGTCTGTTGGTGTTGGTACTACTTCATCACCAGGTGGTTATAAGTGTGCAAGAGACCTTGGTTTCTTCATCGATTCTATTTCAACTGACTTATTCACTGCTGGTAACTACTATGCAGATGGATTTGCATTGCAGTATTTTGATAATGCTGCTCCAATCATTAATGGTCTTCTAGGTGAAGAAGGTCCTTCAGTCGTCGCATTTGAATCTGCTGGCGAATACATGAAGGATGCAGTAACTAACCAACTCTTCAATAAGGATGTTGGCATTTCTTCGGGTAAAGCATACTTCGGAGGTGGCGGTTCTGACATTGAGGTTCTAAGATCTGGTAATGCAAATGCATGTCTAGATGTTCAGGATAGTATTGATGCACTAGTCGGAATTGTTACTTACGCTGTAGGTATCGGTACAACTTCAGAACTACCTACAAGTCAAGGAACTCTAGACGTAGGTGAGTTTAACCAGGCACTTGGTATTAGCTCCTATTCTCCTGGTGGACTTAAGTGTGCTAGAGATCTTGGATTCTTAGTTGACGCTGTTTCAACTGACGTATTTACTGGAGGTAACTCCTACGCTGTTGGTTATCTACAAAATAACTTCCAAGAGGCAGCAGGTTGGACACCAACTTCTGCAACTTATGATCCTGCAACTGGCGACTTCACGATGATTGTTGGTGCAGGTCACCCACTACAACTAAATGATGTTATCTCCCTAGACAAGGAAAGCTTCACTTTCACTTGTGCAATGGATGGCAATAAGAGTGAGCACTCTCTACCAGCAAAAGGTCAAGTTGCATATAACTCTCCTCTAACGATTACTGGAACTAGTGCAACATCAGTGACTGTTAATGTTGGTGCTTCTGGTACTGACTGGTCATTCAACCCAACTGCAGCAACATATGATCCTGCAACTGGTGACTTCACCGTTACTGTTGGTCAACACACACTGAGTGTTGGAGAGGGTATTATTATCGAGGACAACTCTTTCACCTTCACTTGTGCATTTGATAATAATCAAGCACAGAAGACATATCCACGTCCAGGAATCGATCCATACGCAGGCAGATCAATCAAGATTACTGGTGTTGCAGATGATTCTCTAACCGTCAATGTAGGTAAGTCTGGTCCTAACAAGTACTTTGATCCAACTGCTGCTACTTATAATGCAGCAACTGGTGATCTAACTGTTACTGTTGGTCAGCATGGTCTTGGCGTTGGTCGTGCAGTCATTATTGAAGATGAGTCAATGATCTTCACTTGTGACCAGGATGGAAATGCTACTGAACATGCATATCCTGCAGCAGGCAACCCAATCTCAGGTATCGCAACTGCGATCAATGAAGTTGGCGTTTCCACTCATACTGTAACTGCAGCAACTTATGACCCTGCAACTGGAGATGTTGTTCTAACAGTTGCTTCTCATGGATTTGCTAATGAAGATTATATTAAACTTGATGATGGTTCACTAACCTTCACTTGCGAACTAGATGGTAACACAGTATCTAAGTCATATCCACGCGCTGGATATGATTATCCATCAGGTCGCTGGTTAAAGATCAGTGAGAAGACTGATAACACCTTCAAGATTAATATTGGTGCTGCTGACTACACTGGAACTCACACATTTGTAAGTGCATCTGCAAACGGTCTTGAGAGGCAGACTGGTACATTCACAGTTAATGTTGGAAATGCTGGTTCTGCATCAGGTTCTGTACACACATTTGTACGTGCTGAGTGTAATGCTATTAGACATGAACCACAAATAGCACATACATTTGTAAGTGCAATCGCTGGAGCAATCAAGCATCTTCCACAGTCTGCACATACATTCGTAAGAACAACAATCGATTCTGTCAAGTCATATGAACCAACCTATCGTGGATGGATTAAGACAGGTCTACTAGGCGAAGAAGCTCCTTCAAACACTGCATTCATTGCTGCTGGTGAGTTCATGAAGGACGCAATCACCAACCAACTTTATAGAAAGGATGTTGGCATTTCTTCTGGTGCTGCTACTTATGGTGGTGCTGGTGGAGATATTGCAGTTCTTCCTTCGGGTAATGCAGCAGCATGTATTGATGTTCAGGATAACATTGATACTCTGGTTGGAGTTGTTACTGCAGTTGTTTCTATTGGTACAACCGCAACATTCGCAGACATTCCTACATCAATCAATGAGGGTTACTTCTCACAATCTGGTATTGGTACTACTTCATCCCCAGGTGGATTCAAGTGTGCTAGAGATATTGGATTCTTAGTTGATGCAGTTTCAACTGACGTATTTACTGGAGGCAACAGCTATTCTAGAGAGTTCGTTCTTCAATACTTTGATGGCGCTGGACTTCCAATCAGCAATGGTCTGGTTGGTGAAGAAGCACAATCACTTGTAGCATTTGATTCTGCAGAAACCTTCATGAAGAAGGCAGTTACCAACCAACTTAACTCTAAGGATGTTGGCATTTCTTCTGGTACTGCTAGATACGGTATCAGTGATACTAAACTACCTGTGTTACTCTCTGGTAATGCTAATGCTTGTATTGATGTTCAGTCTGCTATTGAGAACTTAGTTGGTATCGTAACAGTTGCAGTTGGTCTCGGAACCACTACACAACTACCTTCTGGCGATGCTCTCAATACTGGTAACTTTGTAGTCAACACTGATCCATTCACCAAGTTATCACTCCAGATGGAAGACTTCGGTACTCTATCTCCTGGTGGTACTAAGTGTGCAAGAGATATTGGTTACCTTGTTGATGCCGTTGCAACTGACGTATTTACAGGTGGTAATAGCTACACAAGAGATTTCACTCTATTCTACTTTGATGGGGCAGGTTCACCAACAGCAAGTCTGACTGGCGAAGAGTCTCCAAGTGTTGTTTCCTTCGATTACGCAGGATTCTATGCAAGAAAGGCAATCACTAACCAACTCAACGTCAAAGATCTAACAATCTCACCAGGTAAAGCGATTTATGCAGGCGCTGGTTCTTCCATCCCTGTACTACCTTCTGGTAATCCTGAAGCTTGTGTTGATGTCCAAGCAAACATTGAAAACCTAGTTGGAGTGGTTACCACTGCAGTAGGATTTGGATCAACCAATAGTCTTCCAACATTAAATGATGGTTACTTTAACCAGTCGGGTGTTGGTACTGTATCATCCCCAGGCGGATTTAAGTGTGCTAGAGATCTTGGTTATCTACACTCCGCACTCGCAGAGGATGTATGGGCAGGTTCTAACGATAATGTTGTTGGATTCGCTCTATCATACTTTGATGGTAATGGTAATCCAATCTCTGATGGTCTACTCGGTGAAGAGTCTGAGTCAGTTACCGCATTCACTGCACTTGGCGATCTCGCAAGAGGAGCAGTAACTAACCAACTCAATGCTCAAGACCTAACTATTTCTCCCGATTACGTCACTAATGATAACAGAAGCGCATCATCTTGTGCAGATGTTCAAGACCTAATCGAGAACCTAGTTGGTATTGCAACTGTTGCAGTTGGTCTAGGAACCACTTCACAACTCCCAACTCTTAACACTGGATTTGATGAGAGAGATGATGAGCAGTACAGATACTTCGATTCATATCGTCTAATCCAACAGAACAAGCAAGAAGTTATCGATAGATCTATCGGTTCTATTGCTCAAGGTTATGATGCTTATGATGCATTCTACTTCCCAGGTGACGGACAGTCTAACGGAAGATCAAGATATTATGATGCTTACAGAATGATTCAACTCAATAAGGAGGTAATCGTTGGCGCAGCGTTCACCGATGCAGTCAATAACCCACTATTCAGTTCATTCAACTTCGCTTCAGTTGAAGAGAAGTGTAAGAGAGATACTGGATTCTTCATTGATGCAGTTGCTCTTGATGTACTAACTGGTGGTAATACTTATGCTTCTGAGTTCACCTTCCAATATTTTGAAAATGGTTCACTAATCTCTAATGGTCTACAGGGTGAGATTGATGAGTCACTCTATGTCTTTGATCAAGCAAGAGGGTACATGCTCAATGCAGTTACTAACTCTTTAGTTGGCGCTGCATACTCTGATCTAACAATCTCAGTTGGTAACCCAACATATAATGCAGGAAATGAGGGTTCAGACGTTGCTAACACTTCTTCAACTGCATGTCAGGATATTCAAGATACCATTGATACTCTCGCTGGAATCGTAACATCTTCTCTTGGTGCTGGAAGCACTGCTTCTATTACATTCCCACTCAACACTGGTCTATTTGATCAATCAGTTGGTGTTGGTACAACTAACACTCCAGGTGGTTATAAGTGTGCAAGAGACGTTGGATTCTTTGTTGATGCCGTCACAACCGACGTATTCACTTCTGGTAACAGATACTCACAAGAGTTTACCAAGCAATACTTCAACCAGTCTGGTGCTATTCACATTGATGGAAATGAAGTTGCTCCAACAATCGTTGGTTTAATGGGTGGCGGTGAGTGGATGAAGGATGCAATCACTAACCAACTCTATACTAAGGATCTTGGTATTTCATCTGGTCCTCAGTACTATGGTATCGGTTCCTCTATCCCTGTTCTACAGTCTGGAAACGAGAATTCCTGCTTAGATGTTCAGGATAACATTGATACTCTGGTTGGTATTGTAACTGTTGCTCTTGGTGCTGGAAGCACTGCTTCATTCGGCGCTCTAACTTATGATACTGGAATCTTCGACAGAGGAACTGGTATCGGAACCACTGAGAACCCTGGCGGTTACAAGTGTGCTAGAGACCTTGGATTCTTAGTTGATGCAGTATCAACTGACGTGTTTACTGGTGGTAATAGATATTCCAGAGGATTCTCTGAGCAATACTACTACGCTGATGGATCAGTAATCAGAGGCGGACTAGACGGTGAACTCGCACCTTCACTAACCGCATTTGAAGCTGCTGAACCTCTCATGAAGCAAGCAGTAACTAACCAACTATATTCTAAGGATCTAACTTTATCCTTCGGTCCTGCATCTTACAATGGTGCTGGTGGTAATATCCAGTATAATGCTTCGGGTAATGGTGAAACCTGTGCAGATGTTCAGGCAAACATTGAAAACCTAGTTGGTATTGTAACAGTCGTAGTTGCCGCAGGTAACACTGCAGCACTTTATGATGGAACATACGGTATCAACAATGGTTATTTCTACTTACAACCAGGCGAGTTTGGTCAGACAGTTGGTTATGGAACTGATGCAGATGACTTCGTTGGTCTCGGAACTACTTCTTCCCCAGGTGGTTATAAGTGTGCAAGAGACATTGGATACCTAGTTGACGCTGTTTCAACTGACGTATTCCTCGGAGGTAATACTTATTCAAGAGACTTCACTAAGCAATACTTCACTGGAACTGGTCAACCACTAACTCCAGGTCTGTATGGTGAAAGATCTGAATCTGTAACTGCTTTCGGTAAGGCAGGTGATTACATGAAGGGTGCTCTAACTAACCAACTCTATACTAAGGATCTAACTCTATCCTTCGGTGGTGCAAACTACGGTGTTGGTCCAGTAATCACTTATACAAGATCGGGTAATCCTGAAACCTGTCAAGATGTTCAGGACGTAGTTGACAATAGAATCGGAATCGTTACAACTGTAATCGGAATCGGTACTCTAACTGAACTAGATAACTTCTTACCTAATGCAGGTAGACTCCTAGATCAAGAGACTAAGTGCAGAAGAGACATTGGTTACATCGTTGATGCAGTTAAGAATGATATTCTTAACTTCACTAATAAAAATATCACTAGTGCAACCAACTACTACTTCGATCAAGAGACTGGCAAGCCACTCTCTGATGCACTAATCGGTGAAGAAGTTGAAACCGTAACTGCTTTCCGTGCATCTGCTGACTATATGCAACTTGCTATCAATAATCAACTAAATAGCAAGAACTTCAAGCTCGCTCCTGATCCTGTTCTTAACTCCAATAACGATCCAGACGCTTGCCAAAATGTTCAAGATACTATTGATAACCTCATTGGTATCGCAACTGACGCAATCGTTAAGGGTCAACCAACCACATGCTCGGTTGCTACAACTTCAACAGACTTTACCGCTAACGTAGGTAAAGGTCCATTCCCACACTTCTATACTTCTGGTGGTACAGTACAGATTAATCCACAGAGACCATTCGACGGTCAAGTAACTGTGTTTGATAAGTTATACTATCAGGTTGACAAGATTAGAGTAACAAGTAAAGGTTCTGGTTATACCAGTACTCCAGAAGTTACTATTGGTAATCCAACAACTGATTGGGGCGTACCTGCACAGGCAATCGCAACAGTCGAGAATGGTCAGGTAACTGGAGTTGAAGTTGTTTCTAGCGGTAGAGGATTCATTGTTCCTCCAACCGTTACAATCGGTGCTCCTATAGGTGGAGGAACACCTGCAAGAATCGTGATTGATATGTATCCAAGTTACTACACAGTTAATAAGGCAACATATCCTTCTGCAGGAATCTCAACAATCACCCTTGACGCACAGGTTCCATATGAAGTAACCGCTGGAATGGAAGTTGAGTTCTACAAGCAAAGTAGAGTTCTCGCATCATCTCATGCATTTGAATACATTGGTTCTGGTATTAATGTAAAGGCTGCACTTCCTCAGAATGGTGGCGTTACTATTGCTGAAAATGAAACTGTGAATCTGAATGGTGGTCTGGTCGTATTCACCAGTACTGATCAGTCAGGTAACTTCAAGATTGGTGACGGACTAATCATTAACCAGAATACTGGTACTATCTCTGGAACGGCATATTCCAAGTCGTTGTTCTCAACCCTAACCCCATTCATTCTAGCACTCGGAGGAGAGTAATCCATGGCATTAGCCCTTAACGTATTCAAGACAATCACTAATGTTGTCTCAGCAGAACCAGTAGGAATTTATACTGCTCCCGTGGGTTACACGGGAGTACTCCTCCTGGCACAAGCATCAAACGTAGGAACATCTAGTCAAGATATTAGCGTTTCTCATGTAAGAACCAAATCTGGTATTGCGGTAACAACCGAACTATTCCGTGAGTTTCCAATCCCATCAAATGATTCTGTCAATCTATTGGCAGGAAAACTAGTTATGGAGCAGGGAGATTCCCTCAAGGTTAAAGGAAGTACAAGTAGTGATGTCAAGTTTATCGTTTCAGTTCTTGAGACCCTAAACTGATTTAAAAAAATAATATAATCAAATCCACATAAATAGGTGTATTATTACACCTATTTTTTATGTCTAGAAATAAAGAAGATGAGTTTCAGTATATCTCTGAGGATGACTATAAAACTTTAATCTCAGTATATCAACAAAAAACTTTTAAGTTGTTTAATGAAAACATCTCATTGGAAGCTAAGGTAGCAACTCTTAGTTCTATGGTAGAAAATCTCAACGAAACTATTGGAGATATTGCTAAAGAACAAGAAAAACTGAAAAAAAGAACCTCCAGAAAAACTAAAGTAACGTCAGCAAAACAAGACGAAGAAGAAAGTATTTTGGATAATGAAGAAACATTTAATTGAATAAATATTATTATATTCAGTTATATAACTGGATCTGCGGTATATACCACAAATGTATAGGTTGACTAATGCCAAAGTTTTTAAGCGAACGTAAAAGGAATCTTAGTGTCGGTATATCTTCTTATACCGAAAACTCTACTGTACTTGAGGTAACTGGTAGGGTTGGCATTCGTACAACATATGCATCCGCAGATCTAACCGTTACAGGAGATGTTTTAGTATCTGGGGCACTAACTGCCTCAGATATTAATGTATCTAATGATATCACCGTTGATGGTGATGCCATAGTATCTGGATTTATTACTGCAACGGAATATTATGGTGATGGATCCACATTATCTAATGTTTTATCAAATAAACTAGCAGATCCCACTGGTAATGATGCTAGGTATGTTGGGTTTTTAACAGCAACTTCTGGTATTATTACATCATTATCTGTTGATCCTTTATTTGTTTTTTCTCCTTCTACAAATAGTGTAGGTATTGGAACATCTTTTCCCTTACCAGATCATAGATTATCTATTATTGATGACGTAAAAGTAACTGGATTTGTAACAGCTTCAGAGTTTTATGGTGATCAAGTCATTGGAACTCCTAGCGGAGGATTCCTTCCAGGAGCAGTTGGCATTGAGACTGCAGATTATACAAAAGATTCTGTTAATGAAATCAACTTTATTTTAGGAAAACTAGTACCAAAACCACCCGATAATATTTCAAACGTAGTATTTACTATGACTGGATTGACAGGTGTTGGTAGATTATGTGCTGGTTTTGCGCCAACAAATAGTACTAGTGGAGAGTTGACTCCATCAGCAGGTACACAATATGCTAGGAACATCACTAACTCAGTAACTTCAAACTACATTACAGAGTATGGTCCTGGTGATGCAGGGACTGTAACGGGGTATATAAATGATGGTTCTGTTGGAGTAGTTACTCTGACAACTGGATCAAATGACGGCATTTACGGTGCGTTACAGATTTCAAATGATAAGGATGCGTTTTTCTCAACTAGAAATCCTGGTATTAACTCAGAGTTTTATGAAGTTTATGATGCCAGATTGATTAATGCCACATCTCCAAATGGGTTTAATAGAGGATATATTCAGCAGTTTGGATATAAAACTCAACGTGCTTTTTGGTATGAAGATCCAAGTACAGTCTCTGCACCCGTATTAAGTGCTACTACTCCAGTAACACCACCTTCACCAACCTTAAATTATTCTTCAGGTGTACCACATTACACACAATCTTCTAGCAATGCATTCACTTATGTAATAACTTGTGAGAATGCTAGTGGTGATATGTATACTCAGAGCACTTTCCTGGCATCTAGTGGTCAAACTACAGGATTCCAAAATGGAGGTACTAAGAGTTATACAGATTTTGATGGTGGGACGAATCCACCAGTCCAGAATTATGGTGTAGGTACTGGTGTAACCTGCTTAGTTTCTCAGGCACCCAGAGATCTCCATCAAACTGTTAATACTGATGCGACAAGGTTCTCTAACTATACTGCAACTACTCCTTATGGATCAAATTCTGTCAGAGCAACTATAACTCAGGCAGTTAATATAATGGGAACAACTGCAAGAACTAATAAAATTGATGAGGATAACATCTTAGTGAGTTCTTTAGGAACTGGTTCTGGTAACGCTAAAAGAGTAAATGCAGGTTCTACTGGTGATAATCCATCACCAGTCTTTACAACATTTACAGCATCTAACACTGCTGCTACATATGAATCTATCGTTAGAGGTGCTGTACTGCGTCATGATGTAACTGATTATTCAAATGGATCTTGGTTACCAGTAGGACCAGATTATTCTTCTGGTAGAACTGGAGCACAGTATTTTCAAATGGATTTTATTAGATCTCAGGTATCTGAGTTTAAAATTGTCGTAACTGGTTCTTATGCTGGTTGTTGGGTTTGTATGCCAAACAACTCTACTTGGACATCATCTTTGTCAGGAACAAATGGTTGGGCAAATATGTTCCAAGCATACAGAGGTGCTGGTGTGCCAACATCAGCAGAACCAGGATGTTCTTCAGGTGGAGCGATGAATGGTAATAGTGGAACATTTACTTGCGTATTTGGTACAGAATCTTCATCTAATGATTCGAATAATCGCATTTTGATTCGTTGGAGATTGAACTCTGGGCAGTCAATAACTGCCATGTCATTCACGTCTACATAAGTTAAGGGAAAGTAAGATCTGTGGCAGCATCTCAAGAACAAAAGCTAGATTTTCTATTAAAAAAGATAGGTTATACCGCATCCAAAACTGGTATAGCTGAGGATTCTACTTTATCAGGTACTAAAAAAGCTCCTTTCGCAGAAGCTATACCCTCCCCTATAGTAACACGCGCAGATACTATTTGGGCAGAATCTAATCTTATTCCTTCTACACCGCCTTCATCATCTGGTCCTGTTATACAGGTGTATGGCACTAGTAGTGCCCTTAGAATGACAGTAGACCCTACTGTTAGTGGTAATAGAGCATTTATTGCAAGATCAATATACGGAAATAATAGTTCAAGTACTGTTAATAACTGGATTGATCCTAGCTTTGGTCCAGATTACATTGTTAAAGTTTATAGAGGGAATCCTGCATCTGGTGGGGTGCAGCTATCTGCTGCTGGTGCAGGATCAAACGATACTTGGTTTTTTGATTATTCATCGGGCATCCTAAACTTTAATGGATCAGTTGTTCCGAGTGGAGTAACTTCAAGTAATATTTACATTGTTGCCTATCGCTACATTGGCGACTTTGGTGTAGTTACCTCTGGATCTAGTCCATCATTTGAAAACGTAGTTTCTGGTATTCTAACTGCAGATGCATTTTATACTGGATTTGATACTACTGCATCACTAAGTATTACTCAAACAAGGATTACTGGTCCTGCTTCTATTACTCTCGCACCATTCTCAGATGGTTTGGTATATATTGAAGGTGACTTGTCTATTAAAGGAACACCTATTGGATTTAACAGTAGTGGCATTAGTTTCTTTAATGATGACGTTATTTTAACTACTGATTCTATTATCTTTAATGCTCAGGAAACTGTGCTACAGAATCTTGATGGTAATGTTATTGGTATTGGTTCTACAAGTATTAGAAAAGAACTCAGATATTCATTTCCTATTGATGCATGGCAATCTAGTGTAAATTTTGGTGTACAAGATCCAAATGATGGTTTTTATGTTGGTAGTGATGAAGTTTTAAATGCAACTACTCTTGGTTTAGGGGTTACAAATTCAAATCTTAGATCTGCAAATCCTGGATTTATTAATGATAGGGTTGAAGAACAAGCACAACCAGAAGATTTTATTCTTTTCTATGATCAGGATGATGGTCAACTTAAGAAAGATACTATCTCAAGTGCTGCCCTGCAAGGTATGCAGGGTCTACAAGGTAACCAAGGTAACCAAGGTTTACAAGGCAACCAGGGTTTACAGGGTCTACAAGGTAACCAAGGTTTACAAGGTCTACAGGGTTTGCAAGGTGTTGCAGGTCCAGTAGAAGGTGATGTTGATCAAATCATATACAAAAATGCTTCTAATCTACCTGTAGGTAATGATAACCTAAGATTCTTTAATAATCAAGACTTATATGTTGCAGGTATTGTCAGTGCATCTTCTCTTGAGTTAGGTGAAGAGGGACAAGCAATCATAGTTACCAGTAACTCTATTACTGGTCCAGGAACTATTCTTATTGACCCAGCAGGAGTTGGTGATAATACAGGTCTTGTTAGGATTAAGGGTAACCTAGTTGTTGACGGTGAAACTATTACAATTAGTAGTGGTACACTTGATATTCCCGACTTCAAAGTTGCTATTGCAAAAAGTGTTAGTAGTGAAGTTTTACTTGATGGCGCTGGTATTGGTATCGGTTCAACCAATATTGAGAAAACTATTGTCTGGGAATATGCAACCGAATCTATTGGTATCAATGCAAATGTAAATATTCCTGCTACAGAAGCTTATAAGATTGACGATAATGTTGTAGTAGATTCAACCTCTCTTGGAACTGGAGTCACTGATTCTAATCTAAGAAATGTCAATCCAAATCTTATTTTTGATAGGCCACAGTTAACTGGCGACATTCAAGGAGCTGATTATTTACTCTTATATGATACGAGTGCTGGTAACTTAAAGAAAGCAACTATCACCGATGTATCTATTCAGGGTGTTCAGGGAACACAAGGTCGTCAGGGAAATCAAGGTAATCAAGGACGCCAAGGTTTACAAGGTAATCAAGGTAATCAAGGTAACCAAGGTAACCAGGGACTACAGGGTAACCAAGGACGCCAAGGAAACCAAGGTAACCAGGGTAATCAAGGCAATCAAGGTCTCCAAGGTTTACAGGGTAATCAAGGTCTACAGGGTGTTGGAGATCAAGGTTTACAAGGTAACCAAGGCAACCAGGGCAACCAGGGCAACCAAGGTCTCCAAGGTGTAGGTTCTCAGGGTCTTCAAGGTCTGCAAGGTGGTATTGGTGACCGTGGTGGTATTAGATACCAGTATGTTTCATCAACTACCGATGCTGATCCAGGATTAGGAAACTTTGCATATAACAACTCTTCAATCAGCGCAGTAACAGAAATCTATATTGATAATGAAGATGATTTAGGTAACAACCAAACTAACTGGTATGATGTTTGGGATGATACCGAGAACCCAGATAGAGGATACTTATACTTTATCTCTGCAGATATTCTATCTGGAACTACAGTAAATATTTTCAGAATTAATGGTGCAAGCCAAGTAGCATCTGGTTACTATAAGATTGCTGTAGAGTATGTAACTGGTACTTTACCATCTAATGGAGACATCTTAACCCTGTTCCATACCAGAACAGGTATTCAAGGTGTTCAAGGTAACCAGGGTAACCAAGGCAACCAGGGTAACCAAGGAAACCAGGGCAATCAAGGCAACCAAGGTCTTCAAGGTTTACAAGGCAACCAAGGTCTTCAAGGTTTACAAGGCAATCAAGGTAACCAGGGTAACCAGGGTAATCAAGGAAACCAGGGCAATCAAGGTTTGCAAGGTAAGCTTGGAGATCGTGGTGGTGTTCGTTATGACTTTGATTCTACTACCACAGCAGGTACTAGCGGACAAGGATCTCTAAGATATAATAACACGACTGCTGCAAGCATTACAGAAATTTATTTTGACGATACTGATTCATTTGGATCAGATCAAACTGGTTGGTATGATACTTTTGATGACACTATTCTTAATAGTGGTTTAAATCGTGGTTACATTTATGTAACATCAGCAGATTCTGGTGGAAATGTAACCTCAATATTCTATGTTGATGGTGCTGTAACTGATAATACTACCTACTGGACTGTTCCTGTTACATATGTAAGTGGAGATATTCCCTCAAATGGTCAAGAAATAACAGTTCTATTCACTAAGAGTGGTACTCAAGGTGTTCAGGGCAACCAAGGACGCCAAGGTAATCAAGGCAACCAGGGTAACCAAGGTAACCAGGGTAATCAGGGTAACCAAGGTCTACAGGGTCTCCAAGGTCTCCAAGGTAACCAGGGTAACCAGGGTAATCAAGGAAACCAAGGTAATCAGGGTAACCAAGGCAACCAGGGATTACAAGGACTCCAAGGTAACCAAGGAAACCAAGGCAACCAGGGCAACCAAGGAAACCAAGGTCTGCAGGGTAACCAAGGTCTCCAAGGTTTGCAAGGTATGCTTGGAGATCGTGGTGGTATTCCTTATAACTTTGACACTTCGACTACTGCTGGTACAACATCAGACGGAGACTTAAGATTTAATAATAGTAATCTATCAAATATTACTGCTCTATATTTTAATGATAATGATTTATTCGGTATTGATCAATCACTTTGGTATGATACTTGGGACGATACACAAGTATCTGCTGGAGAAAATCGTGGTTATATCTATCTAACTTCTGCAGATAGTGCTAATAATATTAGTATGATCTTCTCCGTCAATGGAGCAGTGACAAGTAATGGAACATATTATACTGTTCCTGTTGAATATTTGACTGGTACTGCACCTACTAACGGGCAAGATTTAACAGCATTTTTTACCAAGAGTGGTACTCAAGGTCTACAAGGTCTACAAGGTTTAAGTGGTAGAAATGCTGAAACTACTTATGTTTATACTTTTACATCACAAACTGCATCTGCCAATCCAGGTTCAGGTAACTTAAGATTTGATAACTTTACAACTCAGTCAAGTGCTACTGAGGTGTATGTTTCAAATAGTGATGCAGGCGGAACATCTCTAGCAGATTTCTTTGCTGATATTTCGGCATATGGCATTCCAACAAGACAGGCACTATGTAAGATTGTAGATCCTGTTGATTCGTCTCAGTATCATCTGTTTGTTGTTGGTAATACAACACTACAAACTGGTGGTGCTACTGGATGGTTCTCATTTGATATTGAATCATTCTATGCAACTTCTGGCAACTTCAGTGCAAATGATACGGTATTCTTATCATTCTCACTGATTGGTCCACAAGGCGTACAAGGTCTACAGGGTCTACAGGGTAACCAAGGACGCCAAGGAAACCAAGGTAACCAGGGTAATCAAGGCAATCAAGGTCTCCAAGGTCTCCAAGGTTTACAAGGCAACCAAGGACGCCAAGGAAACCAGGGTAATCAAGGCAATCAAGGTCTCCAAGGTTTACAAGGTCTACAAGGTAACCAAGGAAATCAAGGTAACCAAGGCAACCAAGGTTTGCAAGGAAATCAGGGTAACCAGGGCAATCAAGGCAATCAGGGTAACCAAGGTAACCAAGGCAATCAAGGTCTACAGGGTAACTACGGCAACCGTGGTGGGGTTCCTTATATCTTCTCTACAACTACAACTAATGCAGATCCTGGTAATGGTAATTTTAGATATAACAATGCAACCATTGGTTCTGTAACCGAAATTTATATTGATAACTTAGATGACCTAGGTAATGATCAGACCGCTTGGTATGATGTTTGGGATGATACTCAACTAAATGCAGGTTTAAGTCGTGGTAATCTTGTAATAACATCTGCAGATAGTGCAGATACTAATGTAAATATCTTTAATGTTGTAGGAGCAGTTACAGCAGAAACTGGATATTACAGAGTTCCTGTTGCATATGTATCTGGATCTTTACCAACCAACTCTGAAAAGTTAGTATTTAACTTTACAAGATCTGGTGTACAAGGTCTTCAGGGTTTACAAGGTCTTCAAGGTCCAGATGGTGTAAGTTCTGGAGATACTTTTGAATACTTCTATTCAACAAGCACTACATCAGGAGATCCTGGAAGCGGATACTTTAGATTTGATAATACTACTATTGAAAACTCTACAGAAATGTATCTGGACCACGCAGATCAAAATGGTTCAGATTTAAGTGACTTTTATAGCTTTGTTAATGCATATGGATCACCAGGCAACAAAGGATTTATTAAAATCCAGTCTCAAGTAAATGCAAATAACTTCTATATTTTTAGACTTGGTGGAGTTACTCTAGAGTCTGCTGGTATTAATGGATGGAGTACTTTAGATTTAACTGATTCTGTTTCAGTTGGATCTGGATTTAGTAATAATGATGAGATCTTTATTAGTTTTGGTTTAGCAGGCATTCAAGGTACTCAAGGCAACCAAGGTAACCAGGGTAACCAAGGCAATCAGGGATTACAAGGTAATCAGGGCAATCAAGGTAATCAGGGTAACCAAGGAAACCAGGGCAACCAAGGAAACCAAGGTCTCCAAGGTTTACAAGGCAACCAAGGTAACCAGGGCAACCAAGGAAATCAAGGTAACCAAGGAAACCAGGGCAATCAAGGCAACCAAGGTCTTCAAGGTTTACAAGGCAACCAAGGAAACCAGGGCAATCAAGGCAACCAAGGAAACCAGGGCAATCAAGGCAACCAAGGTCTTCAAGGTTTACAAGGCAACCAAGGACGCCAAGGAAACCAGGGTAATCAAGGCAATCAAGGTCTACAGGGAAATCAAGGAAACCAAGGTAACCAGGGCAACCAAGGTAACCAGGGCAACCAAGGTAATCAAGGCAACCAAGGTCTACAGGGTCTACAAGGCAATCAAGGAAACCAAGGTAACCAGGGTCTGCAAGGTAACCAAGGAAACCAGGGTAACCAAGGAAACCAGGGTAACCAGGGTATGCTTGGAGATCGTGGTGGTATTCCTTATCTCTTTGACACAACAACTACAGCAGGTTCTGGTGGTCAAGGAAGACTTAGATTCAACAACTCTACTATTGGATCAGTAACTCAACTTTATATTGATGACACCGACTTATTTGGTGTAGATCAAACTGCTTGGTATGACACTTGGGATGATACGATTGTCAACTCAGGTCTTAATAGAGGTTACGTTTATATAACTTCTGCTGATGCATCAACTAATGTATCTGCCGTATTTTTTGTAGATGATCCTGTAGTTGATAATGGAACATATTATACAGTTCCAGTTACTCATTTGACGGGTGTTCTACCAACAAATAACCAAGAGTTAACTATATTCTTCACTAAAACGGGTATTCAGGGTGTTCAGGGTAACCAAGGAAATCAAGGTAACCAGGGCAACCAGGGTAATCAAGGTCTTCAAGGTTTACAAGGCAACCAAGGACGCCAAGGAAACCAGGGCAACCAAGGTCTTCAAGGTTTACAAGGCAACCAAGGACGCCAAGGAAACCAGGGTAATCAAGGCAATCAAGGTCTCCAAGGTTTACAAGGTCTACAAGGTAACCAGGGCAACCAAGGAAACCAGGGTCTACAAGGCAATCAAGGAAACCAGGGTCTACAAGGCAATCAAGGAAACCAAGGTAACCAGGGCAACCAAGGAAACCAGGGTCTACAAGGCAATCAAGGAAACCAAGGTAACCAGGGCAACCAAGGTAACCAGGGCAACCAAGGTAATCAAGGCAACCAAGGTCTACAGGGTCTACAAGGCAATCAAGGAAACCAAGGTAACCAGGGTAACCAAGGCAACCAAGGAAATCAAGGCAACCAAGGTCTACAGGGTCTTCAAGGTATGCTTGGAGATCGTGGTGGTGTTCCTTATCTCTTTGATACCACTACCACTGCGGGATCTGGTGGTCAAGGAAGACTTAGATTCAATAATGGAACAATTGCCAATGTTACAAACATGTATTTTGATGACACTGATGAATTCGGTGTTGATCAGACTGGATGGTATGACACTTGGGACGATACGGTAGTTAATGCGGGACTTAATAGAGGATATATTTACATTACTTCTGCAGATTCTGCAACTAATGTTACAGCAGTATTCTATGTAAACAATACTGTTGAAAACAATACTTCATATTATAGAGTACCAGTTACCTACCTAAGTGGAAATCTTCCCACAGACGGTCAAGTTGTAACAGTATTCTTTACAAAAACTGGTATTCAAGGTCTCCAAGGCAACCAAGGTAATCAAGGTAATCAAGGACTCCAAGGTAACCAAGGTAATCAGGGGAACCAAGGCAATCAAGGTAACCAAGGACTTCAAGGTAACCAGGGCAACCAAGGTAACCAAGGCAATCAGGGTAACCAAGGTAATCAAGGACTCCAAGGACTTCAAGGCAACCAAGGCAACCAAGGCAATCAGGGCAATCAAGGTAATCAAGGTAATCAGGGTAACCAAGGTCTACAAGGTCTACAAGGTCTACAAGGAAACCAAGGTAACCAAGGTAACCAGGGTAACCAAGGTAACCAAGGTCTACAAGGTCTACAAGGTCTACAAGGAAACCAAGGTAACCAAGGTAACCAGGGTAACCAAGGTAACCAGGGCAATCAAGGACTCCAAGGACTTCAAGGTAACCAAGGCAATCAAGGTAACCAAGGCAACCAAGGCAACCAAGGTAATCAAGGACTCCAAGGACTCCAAGGTAACCAAGGCAACCAAGGTAATCAAGGCAACCAAGGTAATCAAGGACTCCAAGGACTTCAAGGTAACCAAGGCAATCAAGGTAACCAAGGCAATCAAGGTAACCAAGGACTCCAAGGACTCCAAGGCAACCAAGGTAACCAAGGAAACCAAGGTAACCAAGGCAATCAAGGTAACCAAGGTCTTCAAGGTAACCAAGGCAACCAAGGTAACCAAGGTAACCAGGGTATGTTGGGTGATCGTGGTGGTGTTAGGTATTCCTTTGATACTACTACAACTGCAGGAACAGGTGGACAAGGTGTTATCAGATTTAATGATTCTAACGTTGCAAACGTAAGTACTCTTTATTTTGATGATACAGATTCATTTGGTGTTGATCAAACTGCTTGGTATGATACTTTTGATGATACAGCAGTAAATAATGGTCTTAATAGAGGTTACATTTACATTAGTAGTGCTGATAGTACATCAAATGTAACAGCAGTGTTCTTTGTCGATGGTCCAGTAGTTGATAATGGAACATACTACAGCGTACCTGTAAACAATCTTACTGGTTCTTTACCATCAAATGGGCAAGATTTGAGTATTGTCTTTACTAAGAGTGGACAACAAGGTGTTCAAGGCAATCAAGGCAACCAAGGTACTCAGGGACTTCAAGGTAACCAAGGACTTCAAGGTAACCAAGGTAACCAAGGTCTCCAGGGTAATACTGGTAGTCGTGGGGGAAATCCATATGTGTTCTCTACAACTACAACTAATGCAGATCCTGGTAATGGTACATTAAGATATAATAATAGTACGATTTCATCTGTTACTGAATTTTATATTGATAACTTAGATGATCTTGGTAACAATCAAACTGCATGGTATCAGACATGGGATGATACAGCAACAAATACTGGATTAGTTAGAGGATATCTATACATAACTTCTTCAGATGCCAATCAAACCACAGTAAATGCCTTTTCAGTTAGTGGAGATGTTGTTGCTGAAAGTGGATATTATAGAATACCTGTTCAGCATATTTCTGGTACTTTACCTGGAAATAATGAACAGTTATCAATTAACTTTACTCCTGCAGGTGCTCAAGGTTTACAAGGTAACCAAGGTCTTCAAGGAAACCAGGGCATTAAAGGTAGAGATTCTGAAAATAGTTATAACTATTTTTACAGCAATTCAACCACTGCAAGTGATCCTGGAAGTGGCAGTTTAAGATTTAATAACTCAAATACTTCTACTGCAACAGCAATTTATATTGACAATACTAATAGTGATAGTATCAATCTTGATACATTCTTACAAACAATTACTGAATATGGATCAGTAAATAAGAGAGGATTTATAAGAGTTGGTCTTGCAAATGATTTAACTGCATATAATGTATATGAAATTACAGGAGTTACTCAAAATGCTTCTGGTGCTGGTGGATGGCACACTATTTCAATTGCTAATGTTATATCGACAACCACATCTATCGTTAATGGCAGTGAACTAATCGTAAGTATTTCTGTTGCTGGACCTCAAGGCACTCAAGGTCTTCAAGGTAACCAAGGTAATCAGGGCAATCAAGGTAACCAAGGCAATCAGGGTAACCAGGGCAACCAAGGAAACCAAGGTCTGCAGGGTAACTATGGTAGTCGCGGTGGTACTCCATATACCTTCAGTACAACAACTGGAGATTCTGATCCTGGAAATGGAACTATAAGATATAATAATAGCACTATTGGATCTGTAACACAGATCTTTATCGATAACTTAGATGGTTTAGGAAACAATCAGACAGGATGGTATAACACTTGGGATGATACTCAGGTCAACCCAGGTCTTGTTAGAGGTTACTTATATCTAACATCATCTGATAGTAATGAAACAACTGCTGATGTATTCCAGATTACTGGTGCAGTAACAGTTGCTTCTGGATATTATAAGATTTCAGTCAGTCATGTATCTGGTTCATTACCAGCAAATAATGAAGAACTTTCATTAAATTTTGCTGCTTCTGGAACACAAGGTCTACAAGGCAATCAAGGTAATCAGGGTAACCAAGGCAATCAGGGTAATCAGGGTAACCAGGGTAACCAAGGTCTGCAAGGTAATCAAGGAAACCAGGGTAACCAAGGTAATCAGGGTAATCAAGGTAACCAAGGATTACAGGGTAACCAAGGTAATCAAGGCAACCAGGGTAACCAAGGCAACCAGGGTAATCAAGGTAACCAAGGATTACAGGGTAACCAAGGTAATCAGGGTAATCAAGGAAACCAAGGAAACCAGGGTAATCAGGGTAATCAGGGTAACCAAGGTCTTCAAGGTCTTCAGGGTATTGCTGCTGCAAGATCTCTCGGATCAACATTTGAATATACTACTTCTACTGCAAACTCTGACCCAGGAACAGGACATCTTGGATTCAATGCTGCAGTAACTTCAAACTTCACAACATTCAGAATCAGTGAAACTGATATTAACTTAAGTGATGTTGAGGGTATTCTCGCTTCTCTGGATTATTCCGATAACATTCCCAGATCCATTGTTACTGTTCAAAGAGAAGTTAATAACTTAGATTATGTTATCTTCTCAATTGAAAGTGCTAGAACAGATAATGGTGGATGGAGAAGTTATTCATGTACAAAGATTGCACAGACTGGAACATTCTCCGATGGTGATAAGGTTTTTGCTGTTATTCAGCCAGTTGGTAACCAAGGTGTTCAGGGTCTGCAAGGAAACATTGGTAACCGTGGTGGAGTTCCTTACGACTTCCAAGGATCGACTGGTGGAGTTCCTGCATCTGGATCTGTTACCTATAACAACTCAACCTTCTCTAGTATTACTCAACTTAGAATTAATGATATCGACCAGTTAAGTAATGACCAAACTAACTGGATTGCAAGTTGGGATGATACCACATTAACTGGTGGATTGAATAGGGGTTATATCTATCTAATCTCCGCATCATCTGCTGCAAATACGGTTAATATCTTTGAAGTTGATGGTACTGCGACAAATAATGGAACATATTGGACCATCCCAGTCAATCCTATTAGTGGTACTGTTCCCTCAAATGGAACAGAACTTACCTTAGCGTTCACAAGATCTGGTGTTCAAGGTGTTCAAGGCAACCAAGGTAACCAAGGCAACCAAGGTAACCAGGGTCTACAGGGTAACCAAGGTAACCAAGGTAATCAAGGTAACCAAGGCAATCAAGGTAATCAAGGTAACCAGGGACTTCAGGGTAACCAAGGTAATCAGGGCAATCAGGGTAACCAGGGTAATCAAGGTAACCAAGGACTCCAGGGTAACCAAGGCAACCAGGGTAATCAAGGAAACCAAGGTAACCAAGGTAATCAAGGTAACCAAGGACTTCAGGGTAACTATGGTAATCGTGGTGGTGTTCCTTACTTATTCTCACAAACAACTACAGATTCTGATCCAGGAAATGGTAACGTAAGATATAACAATGCAACAATGAGCTCTGTGAGCTTTATTTACATTGATAACTTAGATGTACTTGGAAATACTCAAACTGCATGGTATGCATCTTGGGATGATACACAACTAAATGCGGGACTTACAAGAGGAAATCTTGTAATCACTTCGGCAGATAGTGCGGATAATAATGTAAATGTCTTTAATGTTACTGGTGCTGTTACAGTTGCTGCTGGTTATTATAAGATTTCCAGTATCTTACGTCTCTGGTTCTAGACCTGCTAATGCAGAGAAGTTAGTATTTAACTTTAATAGAGCAGGTACTCAAGGCGTTCAAGGTAGCCAGGGCAACCAAGGTAATCAAGGTAATCAAGGAAACCAAGGTAACCAAGGTCTACAAGGACTTCAGGGTAACCAAGGTCGTCAAGGTAATCAAGGTAACCAAGGACTCCAGGGTAACCAAGGTCGCCAAGGTAACCAAGGTAACCAGGGCAACCAAGGTCTTCAAGGACTTCAGGGAAATCAGGGTAATCAAGGTCGTCAGGGTAACCAAGGAAACCAAGGTCTTCAAGGACTTCAGGGAAATCAGGGTAATCAAGGTCGTCAGGGTAACCAAGGAAACCAAGGTCTTCAAGGACTTCAGGGAGTTAATGGTGTTAGCTCTGATAGTACATTCGAATATATATTCAGTACTTCAACTACTGCAAGTGATCCTGGAGCAGGATTCTTAAGAGTTAATAATGCAACTATAGGAAGTGCTACAAAGATCTATATTGATAATAAAGATAATAGAGGTGCTAACTTAGAAGGTCTATTCGATCTTATTGGATTCTATGGATCACCAAACCAGAAAGGTTTGATTAAGATTGCAGATATCAACAATCCAGCAAACTATTATATTTGGGAGCTTGCTGATTCTACTGTAAATACAATAGGTTCTGGTGGTTGGGCGACTATTGATCTGAATGCTGCTGTAACAAGTGGTACTGGATTAGTAAATAATAATGGACTTTTACTGAGTATTGCTCTTGCTGGTACACAGGGCGTTCAGGGTCTACAAGGTAATCAAGGTCGTCAAGGAAATCAGGGTAACCAGGGTAACCAAGGACTCCAGGGTAACCAAGGTCGTCAAGGTAATCAAGGTAATCAAGGTAACCAAGGACTTCAGGGTAACCAAGGTAATCAAGGTAATCAAGGTAATCAAGGAAACCAAGGTAACCAAGGTCTACAAGGACTTCAGGGTAACCAAGGTAATCAAGGTAATCAAGGTAACCAAGGACTCCAGGGTAATCAAGGTCGTCAAGGCAACCAAGGCAACCAAGGCAACCAGGGTAATCAAGGTCTCCAAGGTAATATCGGTAACCGTGGTGGAGTTCCTTATGCTTATGGTGGTACTGGTGCTCCTACATCTGGACAAGTAAGGTTTAATAATGCAACTGCATCTTCAGTAACTTCTATTACTGTCAATGATCTTGATGCTCTAGGTAACAACCAATCTGGATGGATTGCAAGTTGGGATGATACAACATTAACTGGTGGATTAAACAGAGGTTATATTTACATAATCTCATCTTTATCTACAGATAATACTGTTGTTATTTTTGAAGTTGATGGAAATATTACAGATAACGGCACTTATTACACTATCCCAGTTAACTATTTGACTGGTGCTTCTCCATCAGCAAGTGAAGAAATTACTCTTGCGTTTACAAGATCTGGTGTCCAAGGTCTCCAAGGTAATCAAGGTAACCAAGGCAATCAGGGTAATCAAGGAAATCAAGGTCTTCAAGGAAATCAGGGTCGTCAAGGTAATCAAGGTGTTCAAGGTAACCAAGGCAATCAAGGAAACCAAGGTAATCAAGGACTTCAGGGTAATCAAGGTCGTCAAGGTTTACAAGGTCGTCAAGGTTTACAAGGTCGTCAAGGTACTCAAGGAACTCAAGGTAACCAAGGATTACAAGGTAATCAAGGTCGTCAAGGTTTACAAGGTCGT
>Ga0222719_10000991_pt1 | contig 28276 bp, 26 predicted proteins | sample C33_34DmetaG_FD_165039 | JGI IMG/M metagenome (GOLD analysis project Ga0222719, IMG submission 165039) | Estuarine water microbial communities from San Francisco Bay, California, United States - C33_34D | ecosystem: Environmental > Aquatic > Marine > Unclassified | place: USA: California...
GTGATGGTTTTAACATGACGGTTACCGGGGGATACAATTTAACCTCTACCGGTAATATGTCAATGACTACTTTACAGTCATACAATCTCACTTCACTGTTAAATATGACACAAACTGCGGTTGGTAATTACCGAGCATCAGGCACAAGTATGTCATTGTTAGGTATTGCACAGCAGAAACTTGTAGGTGGTGCAGCACAATTGCTGGAAACAGGCGGAATGCAAACTATCAATGCTGGTTATCAAAAGACAACAGCAGGGGCAAGAAGTATTACTACAGGTATTACACAGCACACAGGTATGTATAGTATTACAGGACAGCTTACAGCCACTTCTGTGTTTACTGTTACTGGTGTTGGACTTGCTACACACAAACACATAGCAATATCTCTCGGTAAACCTACTACACCTTCTATACCATAGGATAATATATGAGCTGCGGACTAAACGATCAACAACAAGAAGTTTTAGACAAACTCACAAGTCTTTCTTCTGCTGATGGTATCCTTGGATTATTAGATGCTTTTCCCATGCCTTTTCCCACAACTGGCCAAGGTATTGCTGAGGCACTTGGTGTTGGTGCGCAGTACGCTACACTTATAACTGAAATACAAAAGGTAGAACAGTTTATTACCGATATTGAAAATGGTATGTTGCCTATACCTGACAATTTGATACCGCCAGAATTAAAGTCATTACAAAGTGATGTACAGGGCCTCGTTGATAAAATAAAACCTTTGGCGTCTTCTGCAACAGATGTTGTATTGTCAGCAGAACAAATAAAAAATGAAGTAAAGAATTTAAAAACTAAGTGGGGTGATATTGATGCTGGCGCCGGCGGTATAGAGAACTTGCCAAATCTTATTAAAGAAGGTGCTGTTACTTTAGAAAATTTGTGTAAGAAAGTAGAGAACCTTCAAAAATCTGCCGAGGATTTTTCTAATGTAATCAAAGGAACTCCTATTACCGCACCAAAAGAAGCGCCTGAAAATATAGAAGAAGGTGACCCTGTACCCGAAATACCCAAGCCAAGCGTAACACAAGATTTTGAGAGGCGGGCCAAAGAGATAGCAGATGAGTTTGCAGATATTGAACCACCTAAGTTATTTGATAAATTAGAAGCCAACGAGAGAATGAAAATTTTACAGCAAATTGCTGGTGCAATAGACATTTAATGGTATAAATACTAACATGGCTATTTTAAAAGGTAAAATCAGTAAACTTTACAGCGATCTGGATTTAGAATTTACTAGAAATCCAGTTACCAATGATGTCTCAAAAAAGACGGATACTGCGGCTGTAAAACAATCACTAAGAATTTTGGTGCTATCAAACTTTTATGAAAGACCTTTTGCACATAAAAAGGCAGGTAATCTCAGAGGATATTTATTTCAGCCAATAGATGTTCTTGCTGCTCAAAGCATAAAGAAAAACCTCGAAAACTTAATTACAACTTACGATAAAAGAGTAAGAATTGTAGACATAGATGTACCTCTAGCAAGTGGTAATATAGATAGAAATGTTTTAAGTATTACTCTTTCTTATTATGTGGTAGGTATTCCAACTAAACAAGACTTGACTCTAAATTTAGAAAGGTTAAGATAAAATGGCACAGTTAGACGTCACTGAATTAGATTTCACAACAATTAAGAATAATCTTAAAACATATTTGCAGGCGCAAGATGAGTTTTCAGATTATAATTTTGAGGGATCTGCTCTCAGTGTTCTCTTAGATACCTTGGCATATAATACACACTATAATGCTATGCTAGCACACTTAGTTGCCAATGAATCTTTCTTAGACACAGCAATAAAAAGATCCTCAGTAGTTTCTTTAGCTAAGGCTCTCGGCTATACTCCTCGTTCCGCTAGAGGTGCTACTGCTACAATTAACTATAACGTCATACCACCAGACAGTGATAATAGAACCACACTAGATTTACCCAGAGATACTCCTTTTACAAGTAATGTCGGTGGCACTAACTATGTTTTTTATCCTAGGGCAACAACTACAGTTCAAAAAGAAATCAGAAATGGTGTAGCCGGATTTTACTTTGACAATATACAAATAACAGAAGGTACTAGAGTATCCAATAGTTTTGTAGTAACAAGCTCAACAGTTTCAGGCCCATTTAGTATTCCTAATGCAAATGTAGACACTGGCACATTAAGAGTGAGAGTACAAGAGTCTGCAACAGAACTGACACTTAGTACGTATCTAAACTATCCAAGGATTACAGACGTAGGGGTTACTACAAAAGCATATTTTTTTGAAGAAGATGTGGATGGATTGTATGTTGTTCGTTTTGGTGATGATTATATAGGCAAAAAATTAACAGCGGGTAACATTGTTGTTATAGATTATATAACTACTAATGGCACTGGTGCAAACGGTGCTTCTACTTTTTCTAATGCAACTACTTTTATATCCGCAAATGAAAGCAAAACACTTACTGTAGTTAATAATTCAGCAGGGGGACAAGATAAAGAAGGTATAGATTCTATTAGGAAGACTGCTCCTCGTTATAATCAGACAAAAAATAGGGCAGTAACCTCGTCAGACTATCAGAGTCTTATCTTAGCAAGTAATTCTAATGTTCAATCTGTTTCTGTTTGGGGCGGAGAAGAAAATGATCCTCCTATATACGGAAAAGTATTTATTTCTTTAGATCCAATAGCTGGGCAAGTTATTACACAGGCTGACAAAGATGCAATACAAACTGGAATTATTGATCCTAAAGCACCCTTAGGTATTTTGGCCGAATTTGTAGATCCTACTTATATGTACATTCAGTTAAGAGTGGGTATAGAGTACGATCCTAAAGTCACTACTTTTACTCAAACCGAAATACAAACGGCAGTCACTTCTTCTATTAATGATTATTTTGAAGCTGATCTAAACGTATTGAACAAAAACTTTTATTTGTCAAAACTACACAAGTACATAAAAGATACTTCACCTGCCATAATTTCTGCTAATATTAATCCGAAGTTACAAAAGAGAATATCAGCAACAACATTAGGCAAAGCAGAAACTTTTACTGTTCAGTTTCACAATAAACTAGAACCTAGGACCTTACACACAACTTGGTTCAATGCTACTGTTGACGCAGGAACCTCAAAACTTAAACTAATAGACACCCCTAATACAGGGGTCGTTCCTCCAGATTATATCGGAAGCGGTGTTGTTAGTCTTCAAGATGAATTAGGCAAATCTTTAGGCAATGTCGGTACGATAAATTATGATACTGGTGTGCTAACATTTACAGTTACTATTAGCAGTTATTTAAATTCAGAAACCTTTGTCAGAGTAAACTTTAAGCCACACGACAATGTGAAGGATATTAAAACACAGATTTTAACTAGAACTGCTGCTCCTTCTGGATCTAATGCTGTAGTGGCAACTCCCTCAAAGAATACAGTATTGTCTTTAGATGATACTGCCTTCAATTCAACTACAGGTGCTAGAAAAGGTTTAGAAATAATCACAACTCAATACGTAGAAAATGATTAATGTCCCATAATAACACAATACCTAGTTATTACAGGTACGTACAGTCAATAACAATTGACAATGCGGGAAGCGGATATGATTCTGCTAATCCTCCTGCCATTACAATTTCAGGTGGGGGAGGTTCCGGTGCAACTGCAACGTGTACTGTAGTTGGTGGACAGATATCTACTGTTACAGTTACAAATATAGGTAATGGATATACTTCTGCACCGACAGTTACCGTTGCAGGATCCGGCGGCGCCTCTCTTACTGCTGTTTTATCTTTTGCCTCAGGACCATCAAGCCATTACCTTGCTGTTAACGGAACAGTTACAGATAAATTACCTGAGTTTATAAAGGAAGAGTACACTACCTTTGTATCATTTATAGAAAAATATTATGCGTGGATGGACCAAGAAGATAATCCTATTCACATTCTTTTAAACCGGCATTATAATGATATTGACGACTCTACTGACACTGAGTTAGAAAAATGGCGACTATTGCTAGCTGAAAAGTGGCCGACAAAAATACCAGCTGACAAAAGATTTTTCTACAAAAGAATTAAAGATATCTATGAGAGCAAAGGGACAAAATCTTCTATTGAAACTTTTTTCCGTTTGTTTTATGCTGAAGATGTAGATGTACTATATCCTAGTAAAAATATTCTTAGAACCTCTGATGGTAGATGGCAACAAAAACAATCAGTAAAAGCTACTTCAGCTAATAATTATGAAGTGTTACAGTTACAAGGTTCATTGATAGACATTTACTATTATACTACAACAGGATCTATTACTAAAACAGAAAAAATAGAAGCAACTGTTTCTGAAGTATTGAAACTTGCATATACTTCTCCTCAACAATATGAAGTTTTCCTAAACTTTAATACACTCAGGAGCACTATACCAGGTGCTGGCACTGATGGTGAGGCTAGTATTGTTTTCGAGGGTCCTATTGCTACTGTAGATACAGTGAGTGCTGCTGATGCAAGTCGTTTGGCAGGCACGTATGCAATTGGAGCCTCTGATTGGTCTTCAGATGGCGCAGGCTCAAATGCTGAGTTTAGCGTTGTTGTCGATGGATCGGGTGCTGCTACTGTTACTATTACCACTGATGGTGAAGGATTTGTAATAGATGAAACTATTACTATTACAGACGCGAACTTAGGTGCCGGCGGTGCTGCAAATCTCACCTTTGATGTTGCCACTCTTTTAGATGGTGAGTTAAAGATTAATGATATTACTTTACTAGATGCCGGACAAGATTATCTTGCAGCGCCTGTTGTTACGATTACAGATCCGAGCGGAGGAAGTGGAGTAGAGGCAAGAGCTACTGTTGAAAATAGTCTGATAAGTGATTTTGTTATCACTGAAAAAGGCTCAGGCTATGATTCTACTACCACTACAATCTCACTTGAGACTGATACAGTAAGATCTTATATTACATTAAGAGGTGAGGAGACTGTAAGAGCGTATTTAGATAGAAGTTTAACGTCTATTTCTTCTACTACATATTCAGGTTCTAATGCAGGGTTTAATGTTGGTGAAATTTACGTTATTAACGAACTAGGTGATGATGCTAGAGGATATGCTTTAGATTATTTTGCTGAAGATTATGTTCTTATAGGTGGAGCAAATAATGCTTTTGGTAGGGTAACTGCCATCAAGAGTACAAATGTACCTGATAAGTGGTCTATTGTTAATCCTGGTTATGGTTTTAATATTGGAAGCACAAATATAAATTTGACTTCTTCTACCGGTGTAATTATAACAGTTACAATTGAAACAGGGTACTTATTCTCATACGAGGGGCAGTATTTAGATGACAGAGGAAAGTTATCAGACGTAAATAGATTACAAGACAATGATAAGTATCAAGTATATTCCTACGTAATCAAATCTACAAATCCTCAAAGTGATTGGAATCAAATTCTAAAAGAAACAATTCACCCGGCTGGATGGGAAGTATTTGGTGAACTTAGTATTACAAATGAAATTTCTTTTGCAAGTAATCTTGAAATTGTTTCACCTGGTTATCACATCAGGTTCTTTGAAGAAGATATATTTGCAGGTGAAGGCGGAGAAACCTCTGAAGCCGTAGCAATAGAATATAATTTGACTATACCTACAGATACTGCAACAGCTACAGAAGCAGATGTTAAGAATGTAGGAAAAACTTTATCAGACGGTTTGGTTAATGGCGTAGATGATACAGGTGATCAAACATATTTTGCTGAAGATTATATGTTGTTACCCGAAACTTATGTTTCTGAAGGCGGCTTCATAAAATTATTTAGAGGAGTCCAATCAGACGTTTCGTCGGTTGTAGATAATCTTGTTCCTGTAACTACATGGGACAGAGAATTTACCGATAGTGTTACTGTATCTGAAGTTGTTACAACAGAATTGTTGTTACAAAGAGCTTTTTCTGATTCGACAAATATAGTAGATAATGGATTTACTTTAAGATGGAATAAAGACTTTAGTGATACAGCATCAGCTGCGGAAAATTTAAATAGTATTGATACTGAAATAAATAAATCAGATACTGCTACAACTTCACAAACTTTAGTTATAAATACAAGTAGCGGGATTTCAGACACAGGCACTGCCTCTGAATCATCAGCTAAGAATTTTACAACATCACGGTCTGACAGTGCAACAACATCAGACAGTGGAACAATAAACGGGCCTCAAGATTATGTAGATGCTACCTACTTTGCAGAAGACTACATGGTAGGAACTACATTAGGCACATTCTAATTTTGGAGAAACAAAATGTTTAATAAAGAAAAAATGAAAGCGACAGGGCAGGTAAATGTCGTAGTACGTGATGATAGCGGTAATGTTAAGCAGGAGTTTACCGTACCGAACCTTGTTGTTGATACGGGTCTTGATTTCATTGCCTCACGTATGAAAGATGCAACTGCCACTGCTATGTCGCATATGGAAGTTGGTACTGATACCACAGCAGCAGGTGCTTCTGATACAGCTCTCGGTGCTGCAGTTGCCGCTTCTCGGGTAACTTTAGACTCTACTACTGTTACTGATAACGCTGTTGCATATGTAGCAACATTCCCTGCAGGAACAGGTACTGATGCACTTACAGAAGCAGGTATTTTCAATGCTTCTTCAGGCGGCACAATGCTTTGTCGTACTGTATTTTCAGTAATCAACAAAGGTGCTTCTGACAGCATGACTATTACTTGGACTATTACTATTTCTTAATAGGAAAAAATAGTGGCTATTATTCTTACAAGACAGGGCAGGCTTGGGTTGACAAGATCTTTTCGCAGGGATCTTGTCAATGCCAACGACTATTTTTATCTAGCTGTGGGCAAAACTACTGCCTGGGATGATGAAGAAAATCCTGATACTCCTGTGGACAGTGTGTATAATTTAAATGAAGTTAAAAGAAATATTATATTTGTACAAAACGCAGACAGTGCTGATATATGTCATCTTGCAAGAAGAATAAACTGGGTATCAGGCACAGTATATGACGCATATGATGATTCTTATGGTAGGTCATATGTAGACGTAAAAGGTTCAGCAGACCCTTTAGGTAGTGTTACTTATTCTGCTGCGTCAGGGGCAACTTCTTTAGCTGATGCAAACTTTTATGTAATGACAGATGAGTATAAAGTGTACAAGTGCTTAGATAATAATTTAGGTGCAGCTAGCACAGTTAAACCTACAAGCACAGGAACTTCTGCTTTAACACTTTCTGATGATTACAAGTGGAAGTTTATGTTTCAAATCTCTTCATCAGATCAGACAAAATTTTTAACCACACAATATATTCCTGTCAGAAAGTTTACCACAGAGCCTTACGGTGATGTTAACGGTGAGCTAGATAGTATCACTGTCACTAATGGAGGAAGCGGATATACATCTGCTCCAACAGTCACTATTGCAGGTGACGGTACAGGTGCAACAGCTACAGCAGATCCTGCAAAAATTACAGCAGGAGTTCTTGATGCAGATGCTATTACTGTAACCAATGCAGGTTCAGGTTATTCATATGCGCGAGTCACAATATCTGGCGGAGGCGCGACTACAGACGGTACTGCAACTGCAAACGTAGGAGATATTGATTCTCTTCCCGCATTACAAGCAGCAGTCGAAAGTACAACCGTTGGTGGTACTATTGATAAGATTGAAATTTTAGACGCTGGTGCTGATTATATTCCAAACAATGTAAAAGTTGTCATAACAGGTGATGGCCTCGGAGCAGAAGCATCTGCTACTGTAGATGCCAACACAGGACAAATTACAAAAGTGGACGTAACAGACGCGGGTGTAGGGTATTCTTTTGCAGATATTACTTTCACCGATTTAGCAGGAGCAGAAAATCCAGCAGATACAAAATGTTTGGCTAGAAGTATTGTTTCGCCTACAGATGGACATGGCGCGCATCCTATAAATGAGTTGTATGCAAATAGAATTGCTATTGTAGTGAATTTAGACGACAATTTAAATTCAGATCTTTTTTTAGATAATGATTTTAGACAGGTGTCATTAATAAGAAATTTAAAACAATATGATAGTGAAACAGTTAATTATACTGCGAATACAGGAACGAACACCCATAGAATTGAAGTAGGATCATCTACAGAACACGCAAAATATACTGAAGATGATATTATAACTACTGATGACGGCGGCAAATTTAGAGTGATTCAAAAGAAAGTAGACGGTTCAAATTACTATGTTTACTTACAACCAATTATAGACATTATATCCGCTGTTAGTACATTAACAAATAATAATACGAGTGTTACTGGGTTGAGTATAAATAGTTATACTGCTGCAACAGACGCTCCAGAAATAAATGTGTTTTCAGGTGAATTAGTGTATGTTGAAAACAGAGCTAAGATAAACCGACAAGAAGATCAAGTAGAAACTATCAAGGCAATTATTACTTTTTAGGAATAAAAGATGGCACTTAACTTAAATACATCACCGTATTTTGATGACTTTGATTCAACAAAAAATTACAACAGGATTCTTTTTAAGCCTGGTGTCGCTGTACAAGCAAGAGAACTAACGCAGCTTCAAACTATTCTTCAGAATCAAATTACATCTTTAGGAAGTTTCTCGTTAAAAAACGGTGCCATTATCAGTGGGTGCGAAGAATCCCAAAGCCTTGTTTCATATATTAAAATCACAGACGATTATTATATTCAGGGTGCTTCTACTTCATCTGCTCTCTCCAATGGTGATCTTTCAAAATATATTGGCGAAAAACTACAAGGTGTTTCTTCAGGTATTACAGGAAGAATTGTAGAGATAGCTGAGGGTAGTTTAGCCGGAAGACCAGCACTTAAAGCTTTTTATATTGCTTATGATGGTTTAAATGCAGGTTCAACGACTCATTTTACTGCTGGAGAAAGATTAAAAGTAATATCCAATGGTAACTACAAAGATACTGAGTTTGTTGCTAGCAGTTTAGTTTCATCGCCAGAAACTCTTTCAGATAGATATTACGGAAAAGCTACAAAAATACAGCTTTCACCTGGTGTAATTTATATTAAAGATCAGTTTGTTACTACTGAAAAAATTTCTACTTTTGTACATCCTTTTAGTAATTCAGTAAAACAAAGAATAGGATTTGAAGTTACCGAAGCAGTAAAAACTTCAGTAGACGATTCCTCATTGCTTGATCCTGCAAGTGGTTCTTATAATTATAATGCTCCGGGCGCTGACAGATACAATCTTTCAGTTGCGTTGAAGTCATATGCAGCAAGTGCCAAGGTTCCGGAGACATTTTTTGAATATGCGATGTTTGAATATGGAGCCTTGATCAGGCACAAGATACAAGAGGATCCCTTAAATAAAATAAGCGATATAATTGCTCAAAAGTTTTATGATACCCATGGTAACTATGTTATCAATGGAATGAAAATAAAACTTAGAGAACATTTGAATCAGAACAATAACGGTGGCGTATATACATCAGCCCAGGGCGGAGATATAGACAAACTTGTAGTTGAAATTTCTCCAGGTATCGCAGAAGTTGCAGGTTATAGGCGAGAACTAAAGGCACCGAAACTCATTGCATTTGATAAACCTACAGAAACTTTTAATGTACAAGATCAAACTCTTACTACTTCATATGGTAACTATGTTCTTGTAGATGAAGTGTGTGGCGTTTGGGATATTGCAGACTCCTCTACAGTAAATCTATACGACACCGCGGCTGACGCTGTAACATCAGGCACATATTCTGCAACCTCACCGACTGGTAATATTATTGGTACTGCTAGAGTAAGACACCTAGTACATGAATCAGGTACAGCAGGCGCCGCAGCTGCCCAGTTTAGGTTATACTTGTATGATATTGATATGACCTCAGGTGAATTTGCAGATGTAAAAACAATTTACTATAACGATACAAATGCTGATGGGTTTGCAGACTGTGTGCTAGAAAGCTCAAAAGCAGTCCTAAAGGAAACTGACTACAATAGATTAGTGTTTCCTTTGTCCACAAGCTACACAAAAACATTAATTCCTTACGATTACGATTTCCAATACACAAAAGAATTTGGTCCTAGTACAGTCGCAGATGCCGATGGTACAGTAGGTATTTCAGTATCAGGTAATGAAACATTCCCATATAGCACAGGTGCTATGAATGATACTACAATTCTTGCAAACATTACAGTAGTAGCTTTAGATAGTTTCTCAACAACTAGCCCATCTGAAAGCATTACTGCAGGACAAGTTATTGACCTAACAGCTTCTGGTAGAAGTGTTACTGTAGATAGTTCTACACAAATTACAATTGATTTAGGTGCTACTGCTTCAGGTGCCGCGAGACGGGTAAAAATTTACGCTAATGTTCAAGTAGCTGATGAAACACCTATTAGTAAGAACTTAATAACAAACCAATATGTTAAATTTTTAGTAGACGGCACAGACACTTACGCTACTTCGGATACAGATTTTTGTTTAGGTGTAGCAGATATTTTACGTATTTCTGAGATTAGAGTACATAGTTCTGCATTTTCAACTGGGTCAGAAGGTACTGATGTTACCTCTCAGTTTAGATTTGATAACGGACAAAAAGATAATTACTACGGTTTAGGATATATTCGTAAGAAGGCAACTTCTACTGTAGATTTCTCTACTACTCCTTATATGTTAGTTAAATTTGATTACTTTGACGTACAGCCTAATGGAGCGTCTTTTGCTTGTGTTGATTCATACGCATCAGGTATTTCTGATGGCAATATGACAATACAAGAAATTCCTTTGTTTACACGATCAAATGGTATTGTAGTAGATCTAAGAGATTACCTTGACTTTAGGCCTTACGCAACAAACACGGCGACACCTACAGGAACATTGGGATCAGCTACATCCAACCCTTCAAGTGTTAGAACAATTGTGGGTGGATTGACAAATCCAGTACCAGTGCAAGAATTTACTACAGATATAACAGCATATTTAGCACAGGCATTTAGACTTGCTCTTGGATCTTCACAAGGCCATTTTAAACTAATAGAAGGAACGCCTGCATTAAGGGTAATTGTTCCTCCTATAGACAATGTTAAAGATATGACATTGGCCACATTTAAGTTGAAACCGTATCCTAGCTTAGCACCTCAAGCAGCTAAAGTAGCTAATCGCCCAGACTTGAGTTCAAAATTAACTCAGGTAGAAAATCCTCGTTACACTATGCGCCAAATTGGAGCGTTAGAAAAGAGAATACAAAATCTTGAGTATTACACTTCGCTTTCCATTTTAGAAGAACAAGCAAGAAATGAAAAATTCTTTGATTCTACAGGCGTTGATAGATTTAAAAATGGTCTGTTGGTAGATCCTTTTAATTCGTTTGCTGTTTCAGCAGTAATGAATCCTGATTACAATTGTTCATTAGACTTAACTAAGTCAGAAATGCGAGCATATTACACAGACGATAGTATTCAGTGGGTACCAAATAGATCAGGTGCCACAAACGAGGCAGCTCAAACAGGGAAAATACATCACATTCCTTTTGTAGATGTAGTGTATACTCAAAATCTACAAGCTAGCAAATTTGAAAGTATTGTTACAGAGTTGCTGTATGACACGGTTGAAGAGACACCTCCACCACCTCCGCCACCGCCACCGTCTCCAGAGGCCATATATAGCTTAATTAGATCTGCAACAGCTGTAGATGAAGGCGGCACAATTAGTATTGATATTCAAACTGAAAGAGTTCCTCCTGGGGCAACTGTAACCTGGACACTGACAGGATCTGGATACACATTGCTTGTTGGGGATCTTGCATCAGGAGCACTTTCAGGTACCGCTACAGTAGGTGATTCAGGTACTACTACTGTTAGTTGGGCTTTTGCAAACGACACAGGAATTACGTCGGACACTACCCTCACTTTCCAGTTAGCAGCTACAGACAGTGACGGTAATTCTACACTTGTTGACGGTAGTGCTTTATCTACAACATTTACTTTAAATAATACCACCACAGCCGCCGGACCTTGTGCAGCACCTTACGTACTAAACGCAGCAGGAACAGCTTGTGTACCACCTCCGTGTGCGGCTGGTTATTCATGGGATGCCGCATCTCAAACTTGTAAGAAAGATATTATCAGAGATGATAAGACTTATTTTGGTAATTTGCATTTATCACCTGCATCGGACTCTTGGTCAGACACTGAGTACGCAGACCCGATTTATAACAATAAGGGCTCTCACGACAATTTTGAATATGAAGATGCTTGGCATCGTGAATGGAAGAGCTGGACTCAAACTGATACTATTTGGGAAGAGGAATTTATAGGGTCTGAAGAAAAACTTATTGATTCATATGAATTGTATCTTGGTACGGAAGAATACAGAGGATCTGGATACTATGAAGAGGCTGATCTATATCAGACTATAGAAACTTATCAGCAGCAAGACACCTATGTTAGGAACCGAATTGATGTAGGATACAACACGTATGAGGAAACTTATACTGGTGCATTGCCTGAATCTACAACTACATATGTAGGTGAAAAGAAATTGGGCACTGAATATGTTGCATATACTCGCGCACAAACTATAACTTTTGGTGCAACTGGTTTGATGCCAAATACCCTTCACACGTTACACATGGGTGGAGTAAATAAAGGCACATGGACTTCTGATAATCAAGGCAGAGCTGGTGGTTATGTTGAGGTACAGCAGGGTGAGTTTGCGACCGGTGTGATTGAGTTGACGCTAGAATGTTCGGGTACCACTTCCTATGGTTCATTTGTCTCAGTAGCCACAGCATATTTTAGTTCTGGTGGAGGCGAGATTGTAACCAAAGCTAAAGAGTATGATGTTGTAACTCCTGTAATGCCAGCAACAAGAACTGTAGATGTTCCAGCAACAGTTCCTATGGTGGGTCCAAGTAATGATATTAGAATAGAATATGGCACTCCTTATGAAGTTCCTGGTGATGTTAGAACTGATTATAGAACTGATCCGACCTATGTAGATCCTAATTCTAATCCGACATTCACATTTGCTAGTTACCCCGATTCAGCAACAACAACTACTACATTAACTGAAATTGCAACCGATCAAATCTTTAGGTCTACAAATACCAACAGTGCCGATTATCTCGGCGGTGGTAATGCTGAAGACTTCAGTGAAGGTGTTGCTACTTTTGAATTAACACTTTTAGCATATGATGCCGCAACAGCTAGTTCATCTAATAACTATACACAGCCTGCAGATACTACTACTCCTGTTGTAAATTCTGCTTCTAAAGACATACTAGCAGACTATGATCTTACTAATTTTGCCATTGAATTTTCTAGGGCGGAACTTGGTTTTGGCAATGAGTTTAATCTTTACGGTGCCTGTGGACTCGGTTGGGATCCAATGGCACAAAGTTTTAAAGTAGACGGTTTCGATGGTGGCATATATGTGCCTAGTGTAGATATATTCTTCTATTCAATTTCAGAAGAAACAGACAATAATGGAATTGTGCTTGAAATTAGAAATATGGTAAATGGATATCCGGGCCCTAAAGTTTTAGGACAGACTCGAAAAGAAAGAAGTCAATGTAAAGTGTCTACTGATAACGGCGACGGTACATTTGCTATTGACGGCGGTACTAAATTTACCTTCCCACAACCAGTTTACTTAGAATCTGGTCAAGAGTATTGTATTGTTCCTATCCCAGAAAATGATGATCCTAACTACAGGGTTTGGATTGCAGAACTTGGTAAGCCAAAACACGGCACTACCACAATTATTAGTAAGCAGGCACATACAGGTGTTCTGTTTACTTCAGCTAATAATAGAACTTGGTCTGCAAGACAGAAAGAAGACTTAGCATTTAATATCAATAGGTGTTCATTTAGGTCTAATGTAGATTACAAAGTTAAACTTGCTAATGCTAAACAGGATTGGATTACGTTTACCAACTTTAGTGACAGTAGTCTTAAATTTGGTATAGGTGACGTATTACATAACTTTACATTTAGTATTGACACAGCTGGTACAGGATATTCTTCGGCACCAACGGTAACAATTACTGACAGTACAGGAAGAGGAACAGGAGCTACTGCAACTGCAACAGTTGATACTGGTACTGGCGAACTAACAGGTATCACTCTTACAAATCCAGGTACCGGCTATACAGGTGCTTCTAACCTATCTGTTACACTTACAAGCGGCGGATTTACTACTGCGGCTGAAGTATCGGCTACTCTTAATCTTGGTAAGGTGTTGTACAACTATGATTCTTATGACTACACTTCAACTATAAAGGTGGTGTTAGGTAGATTCTATGGTTCAAATACTACAGCTAATCCAGCGCATACACTTGTTGGTAACGGCACTAAGACAGCAACTGTTGGTACTATACATAACAGAGTAGTAAACGCATACGCAATGAAACTTCCAGTTTCTAATCATGGTTCATACGGTACAGTAACACCTAAGATAGCATTGACAACCTCAGGGGCCTCTACAGCAAACACTACATTTGAAACAGCATACTTAGGCAAAACAATTTCACTAGAAGAAGAAAAAACTATTCTGAGTTATTCTAATGAAATTGAAACTTATGCGGGTAGTGCTATAAATGACGCAAGACCTGACCAAACACCTTCAGCTCAATTTGAAATTACTTTGAGAACTCCTTATAATCATTTGAGTCCTATGATTCAGGGTGAAGAAACTATACTCGGTATTTACAAAAACGAAATCAACAATCCGGTTACAGTAGAAGAAGAAGTACGTACAGGTGGTAATGCTACAACCAAATATATTTCTAGGTTGGTTAAACTTGCACAGGGTCAAGATGCTGAAGATCTAAAAGTTATACTAAATAACAAGATTCCTGCAAGCGGAGGTGTGAAAGTATACTATAAAGTTAGGCACAGCGAAGATGATCAAGCGGATTTTGTAGAAGATATTTTCTGGCGTGAAATGGTAATTGAAGACCAGCCTTTCAATACTGCAAGCACTGGTTGGGGCGAGTATACATATAAAGTATCCGATAAAGGTTCTAACACTTATGGGTTGAATGGTAGTGGAATATTTGAATATGATGTGACAGGTGTTGCCTCTATTTCAGGTATCACTGGAGGCAGTGGTTACACTTCAACTCCAACAGTTACAATTACTCATAGTGGGAATGGATACGGTGCTACAGCAACAGCAACAGTTTCAGCTGGAGCAGTGACAGCGATTACTGTGACAAATCCAGGTAGAGGCTACGAAGGAGGAACTATTACTGTTTCAATTAGCGGTGGCGGCGGCACAGGTGCAGCGGCAAGTACAGCAACTACACAGGTCACGACTTATACTGGATTCAAGTATTACGCAATTAAAATTGTACACACTAGTTCTAATACTTCGCTTATTCCTAAATCAACAAACCTTAGAGCATACGCATTGCAGGCATAACTATGGGATACGAACTAGTCAAAGATTCACCAGAACTCATAAGAGATACTAGTAATCAAGCAATTTTAAATAGGGACATCAAAGGTCTAAAGGAATACAGACAGAAAAAAAATATGAGATTAAGTCAAAATAATGAAATTGTACAATGTCAAGATGATATAAATACACTAAAGAATGAGATAAAAGACATTAAGAAAATGTTTGGTCAGATTCTTGGTGCAATAAATTCAAAGGAAAAGTAAATGTCAACTATAACTACACGATCCGGTAAAGGTAGTCCGTTAACAAACTCTGAAGTTGACGCTAACTTTACCAATCTAAACTCAGATAAGTATGAATCTGGCGACAGTATTGTTGCAGATGATTTGACCACTTCCGGAGATATTACTGCTGCAACCGCATCAAGTATAACTGCAGCTGGTACAATCCAAGGAGATGCTACTGCTTTAACAAAAACATACAATGTTGTCGCTACTGCAACTGCTGATCAAGGAGTAAAACTTCCTACAGCTGCGTCTGGTTTGGTATATAATGTTATTAATGCAACATCGGTAAGTATTAAATTGTACCCGAATACTTCAGGTACAATAAACTCAGGTACAGCTAATGCTGCTATAAACATTCCAGCAGGTACTTCGGCTCAATTGGTAGGTACTTCAAGTTCAAATTGGAACACATTAGTAGAAACCATAGTATATGACTCGTCTGGCACCAGACTAAATTAAGGAAATTTATAAATGCGCCCATTAAGAATTAAAGCATCAGGTAGCCCCCCTAGTAGTGCAAACTTTGAAGGTTTGCAGGAAATGTCAGACGCTAATATCCAGCAATATGTCTCATATGTAATTACAAATAAGTTTGCGACAGATTGGGACGGCACAGGCACTGCTGAATTGAACATGGATACCGCAAATGCTCTTAGTGGTTCTTCTATAGGCACATTTACAGACACAACTAGAGATGATGCCATCGGTACTCATCCAACAGCCGGCGCTACTACGGATACAACTTATTATTTTAAACAAGTAACTTCAGCTGCTACAGAAAATATTACCAATCGAATGGTAGGATATGACACATCAATCAAAGAATTCACAGATGCAGAACTAGACACAGATATACTTGATAAAGTTATAGGTGATATGGTTGCTGAGTCTGATTACACAGTAGGCCAGTTTCATTTAGCAGCATCATCGCCTTCAGGTGGTACTTGGACCTCTAGATATACTATTACAGACACAGTACAAAGTGGAAACAACACAACAAGACTTTGGCAAAAAACAGCTCCTACAACTGCTGCTAATAGCGATCTTGCTTCACTTAAGCATGACGGTGGTCTTAAGATGATGACTGCTGCTGAGATTGAACAAGTAGTTCCTAATTTTAGAAATAGAATTGTTGAGGGTTACGGCTCAACTCCTGGCATAGGTTGTTATCTAGTACAAGCATCTTCACCCACCGAAACTGGTACGTGGACACAGATGGGAGATGTTGCTGGGTTTTCAGACACTAGACAAGAAGTAGATACTTCTACATATGAAGGTTCATACATAGGAGCCTTTAGTGGTGATTTTGCTTCTGACTTTTCTGGCGAATTCTCCGGAGACAAATCATATACTGGTTCATATACAGGCACTTTCAGCGGTGACTATACCGGAGATTATGTAGGAACTTCAGCTTATACTGGTGCATATACTGGTGACTTTACTGGTGAATATATTTTGTACTACTCAGGTTTTGTAGGGGCATACTACTCCGGAACATATCAACAGGACTTTACTGGTTTCTTTGAAGGTCCTAAGACATATACTGGTACATATACTGGCGAGTTTGATCAAGCATTCACTGGTGATTATGTAGGCACTTCAAACTATTCTGGTACCTATACTGGTTCATTTACTGGATTTTTCTCATCGAGCTTTACAGGTACTTATTCAGGTGATGTTGTTAAAGCAACAACTGAAACTGTATCTACTATCAAACTTTGGTTAAGAACTGCTTGACAACTTGACTATATAGTATTACAATATAGTTTTTAATTATGGAGAATATTATGGAAGCAGAATTATCTGTACCTGTTGATACCTCAGTTACCGAGGTTGAAAACACCCCACCTAAAAAGACATACAAAGATCCTTATTGGTCAAATAGGGAAAATCGTCATCTTATAGTTACTATTATTCAACCAAACGGCAAAGAAAGTTTGGCGTCTATACACGACAAAGAAGGAACTAATCCGGATATGTTGGCTGTATTAGAACAATATACAGAGGAACAAATAGATGAAAATACAAACAACGCACTAGAAAGAAGAAATGAAAACATTAGAAGAAGTGCGGAAAGAAGAGAATCAAAAAGAGCTAGAGCAAAACAAGAAGCGTTGTTTGCCGCTAAACTTGAAGCATTTGAAGTTGATGCTGTAAAAAATTCTAAAAATACTGAATTGAAAAGACTGATTAGAAAATCTAAATCTATTTTAGAAGCTCAAGCATATGCTACTATTTTAATGATGAAGGAACTTGAAAATGCCGAAGAAGAAAAAACAGACTAAGGGTTTCTTAATTGTTGCTTCTAAACAAAAAGGATTTTATCGTTACTCTAAATATCTAGCAGAATCAATTAAAGACTTTTGGCCTGAGGCAAACATTACATTCTTTACACACGAAGAATGGGTACAATCTGAAGATTATGATTTGTTTGACAATATTATTACTGAAGGTATTCCAGATCATATCAGAGCTAAACTGTGGGCGTTGAATAAAACACCTTATGATATTACAGCATACTTAGATGCAGATATGATATGTGAACATGAGGACATCAAAAATATTTTTGATGAATTGCCTGAAGAATTAGATTTAGTTTTCACTAAAAACAGACCTTACAATGCCAAACTAACTAAACTTTCTGCTACAGAAGAAATGACTTGTCATTGTGGTTTCTTTATTTATCGTAAAACTCCTGCTGTTATGGATCTTATGGGTGCTTGGTGGACAGAATATTTAGCACAACGAAAACCAGATTATGACATTGCACATTATCCTAAGTCTGCGGTACAATGGGACACATTTACAATGTGGAAACTATTAACATATGGCGAACACGATGTAAAATGGGGATACATTAAAGACCCAGATGCACGTTGGAACTTTATCAACGGATACCATTTTGAAGAACTACAAGGCACAGATATTGTTTTGTACCATCATACTATTCCTAAGGATCAATTAAAAGAATGAAGTGGATTGATATAAAAAACGAAGAAGTTCTACAGTTGCTAACTGATTATAGTGACTGGTTTTTCAATTCAGATCTCGTAAAGCTAACAGAGATTGCAAATGGAAAAGAAAGACACCAAGGAATGTTGTTAGAAGAAGCCTGCGGTGAGGAATATTTAAAGGAAATTGTGGATAAAGATGGTAAACACATTGGATACCCTGAAAGAACTCTTTCGGTGGATATTAATACTTCAGAAAATGCACCACTAGAACACAAAGAGAAAAGAAACAAACTAGCAGCTGAGTTATGTTCTTATTTAGGTGCTCGCAATCAGGCAGTAAATGTATTCTATCCTGAGGGAGGATACATGGGCTGGCACAATAATTGGAATGCTTCTGGTTATAATATACTATTGTCGTATTCACCTACAGGCAATGGTTTCTTTAGATACATGGATCCTCTCACCAAAGAAATAGTAACTATGGAAGACAAGCCAGGTTGGACTTGTAAAGTAGGATACTATGGCAGAGGCAGAGAACCCGACAAAGTTTATTATCACTGTGCCGGGTCCTATGAGCCTCGTATTACTTTAGGATTTGTTGTTCCTCACTTAGAAATATGGCGTAGTATGATTGAGGATATATCAGAAGAAGACGCTACTTCTTTCCAATAGCCATAAACCTGTCAAAGAAAACTTTACCTTCCCAGTTATAATAAAACTGTTCTATTTGTCCTGTGTATAGCGGTTTTGTTATGCCTGTGTTTTCTAAATGGCCTTCAATACTATTGACACAATTTATGCCGTACATTTCTTGTATGACATTACTAGTTTGTAAGGCAAACAAACATTCAGGGTTAGATGTTGTCATGTCTTTTAATGGATACATTTGTTCACATCCCAATGAAATAACAATGTCAGCATCTAGTGCATTAATGTCGTGGAAGGCAAAAGGTATATCTAACTGAAGATGATTTATATCAACCCCGTTATCAGTGTAATACTTATTGAATACTTTAGACAATTCAAGAGCTTCACGGTCAATATCAATAAGGTCCATATGTTTAATCTTAATATTCTCACAAATAAGAGGCACAAGAGGAAAGCCTAACCACGAGTTTAATACAATTATATTATATTCTTTGTCCGGGTCTAACTGTTTTACTAATTCTTCCATCATCCAAACAGAAGCATCCATAGTGTTTGGATTCATAGATTTACGAAAGTCCTCATGTTTGTGAGGCATTTCATGTTCTATTTTATCCAGGGCCATTCCCCAATATCTGAAACTAGTCAGAAAGTTTAATTTTAACATCTTCAGGTCTCTCCATCGAATCGTATAAACATATAAAAGGTGTTTCTCTGTATTTAAATTCTTCTACATCATTCGGATATTGGTATCCATAGTTATAACTGTACACCCAACCACTAGGGAATGTTTTTATTTGATCTTGATCAAATCTATTATAAAATAAATTATCTAAACCTCTGTAATAAAAAAACATCTGACTAGGATAGTCTTTAGTCATTTTTAAAAATCTTTTCATTTCTTCTGTTTCTAACAAATAGTCGTTCCATCTCAAAATACTAGAGTTTAATTCAGTATATGCGTGTGGTATATGTTTAGTATCTTCTTTTATTTTTTTCAAATTGTGCCATTCTGTTTTAACAAATACAAGTTTATCTTCACATGGATAATCAATAAACGCATTTAGATTTCTTTGTATGATAATATCTAAATCTAAAAATAATTTTTCTCCTTCTTGCCACACAATGTTTTGATCAAACAAATACATCTTGTTCCACCACTTTTCGTAGTAGTTGGTTTCAGGTATTTTTAACACAACTACATTAGGATCTAAATCAGTAGGATCCTCTGTGATACAATAAAACTTAAAGTTTCTAGTAACATGAGTTCTACATTGTTTGTAGATTTCATTTACATGAGAACTTGGGTACTTTGTTCCCCATTTAACTGTATAAATGTGTATCATTTCCAATGCGCCAATAATTCAGGGTCTGCTAAATCATCTTGTTTTGTATGCCCTCTACTTTTATCTTCAAATGGCAACAAATCAATGTTGAATACACAGAGTATAGCACCCGGACGATAAGTGTCTACTCTCAGGTCATCTTCATCCCACGAACGGCCTCTGTTATATGAGTATGCCATCCAACTTGGGAAATGTCCCCATAGCTTTTCTTTACTAAACTCACCCCAACGCCAACTGTGATAGTTATCAGTGCCGTCAGTGAATGTAAACCATATCATCTCTTGGTGTTTTAGCACATCGTGCCAAATACATTCAGTTTGATCGTCACTCCACACCATACATGAACCATTAGTGTAAGCACCGTGAGCAAGTTTAAACTGTCTTGTTTTCATTGGACGAGGGTCTTGCCACCAACTTCTGAGTTTTGTTGGCCTATCTAAGTCGTGTGTAATAATAGGACCCATGTCATTTTGTATGACCACATCTAAATCTAGGAAAACGAAACGCCCCGTAGGCTTATCGTCAGCGAAGTTATGAGTATTAAAGATAAAAGTTTTAGGACGATCCCAGCAGCGAGCCATTCCATATTTAAAGCTGTCAGAACCAAACCAATACTTAGGATGAATATTAGGAATGTCAGGGAAGTCAATAACTTTAATCCCAGGATCAAGGCCTTCAGGAAGATCCGTGTAACAGTAAAAATGAAAGTCAAATATGCTATCATCAGTGTTACGTTTAGCCATTGAATATAATTTATTGACATAATGTGGTCCATACTTTGTGCCCCATTTACAGCAGATATAATTTACTCGCATCTCCATAACCTCAACAATTCTTTGTCTTTCAATCCTTCTAATTTAATTTGTTTTTTTGCTCCGGGATCAGGTGTGTTGTCTACATTAAATAAACACACTTTAGCATCAGGCCTATACTTAAATGGTTCAATGTCATTCGGATATTTCATTCCTCTATTGTAACTGTACACCCAATCATGCGGAATGTTTTTCCAAAAATCACGCTGTCTCCAATAGTGATAATTGTCAGAGCCTTTATAGAATGTAGTGAATATTATCTCATCTTCCATCAAAACATCATAGTATATATTTTTAGTTTGTTCCTCATTCCATAGCATCATGCTTGAATTATAAAATGTGCCACGCATTTCAATGAATAGTCTTTCGTGTTTTTGTTTACCCGGTTGCCATTCAACGTGTATCATTCTAGGTTTTTCAGCAAGAGCTTCTATTTCATCTATGTTGTTTTGAATAATAACATCTAAATCAAAGTAGCACCATTTGCCTTCATGTCCTAACCATTCATGTGAATTAAACACTAAAAACTTAGCTCTATCCCAACAATACTTCTCTTTACCAAACCAATATTTAGGATGAAGTACACCGTCATCAGGTATAGGATGTGTGTCACATTCTAATCCTTCTGCGTCATCAGTATAACAGGTAAAGGTAAACGGTTTCGTATAGTTCTTTTTAACCATACGAAATAGATTGTTTACATAATTGGGAGTATACTTATCGCCCCACTTTATACATACGAAATTCATTATAATATTCTTCAACTAAGTTAGGAAAGTCTGCTTGACCGTTTAGTAATGCTATAGTGGCTTCAGGTTTATATCTGTTACCATCAAACTTGTATGAATATATTTCATCTTTAGGCCAACATTCAAATTCAAAGTCCTCGTGGAATAAAAATCTATCATCACCTGCGTACTTTACCATATAATAATCTTGATCTTTTTTCCAATAATTATATATATGCCTTGCATCTTCCCACAACATTACACTAGAATTGTAATTACTAAGATAATTATAAGACCAACGATCATCTTTATGATTGGGAAAATTTTTATCCTTCCAATAAGTATAACAAATCATAGGGTGTTTGTCAACAAAATCAAACAAATGATCTAAATCTTTTTGTATGGCTATATCTAAATCTAAATATAAAGTTTTACCGAAATAGTATTGAAATAGTTTCACTTTCTCCCAGTGGCCGTCAGGTTCACCGTCAATCAAAATAGTATAAATATCAGAACGTAATCCTTCAGGGTTATCAGTCACACATACATAATTATACCTGCCGTTGGTGTCGAGGTATATACGGTTTACATCATCTGACGTATATTTGTCACCATATTTTAAGGTCAAAATAGTTTTCATTACAAGTCCAAAATGTTATAAATAAGTAGAACACACTAATACTTATAAGATATTTATATGGCTACAGTAAACAATATTGTAATAGATCAAGGAACGACCTTTAGCTTTACTTTCAGCTTGGATAATGCTGACGGCACTAATAAAGATCTTACTGACTATACTGTAAATGCTCAAATAAGAAAAAGTTATTATACGTCTACTAAGGTTGATTTTACTACAGCAAAAGTAGATGCAACTGGTGAGATTACTCTAAGTCTAACAGCGGCAGAGACTTCGACCTTGAAAGCTGGTAGATATGTATATGATATTGAAATTGTTAGCAGTAGCGAAACGATTAGAGTATTAGAGGGCATTATAACTGTAACCCCTGAGGTAACTCGATAATGGCTGTCAAAGTAACTTTAGCTAGCTCAAGTTCTAGCACAAGAATCCCTAAAGTAGTAACATCTTCTTCTAGGGTACAAACTGCAACAACACTTGAAGGTTTGGCAAATGTTGATCTAGCAGGAGCCGAAGATGGTTATACATTTACATTTGATGCAGACACAAACAAATGGGTTGCTACTCCGGTATCTGGGTTGGCAATAGATTCAAACAATATTACAACACTAGATGGCGGCACTTTTTAATAATAACAATTAGTTTTTTTAAACCCAAAAACGAGGAAATAACATGGCAACAGTCATTCAAATTAAACGCTCTTCAGGCTCAACTGCTCCAACTACGGCAGCTCTTGCAGAAGGCGAATTAGCATATGCACAGGACCAGAGTGGTTCAGGCGCGGCCGCTAAACTTTACATTGAGTCTCTTGGCTCAGACGGTAGCACTCCGGAAATTCACGCAATTGGTGGTAAGTTTTACACTGATGCAATTGACGCAGCTACTGACTCAAACACAGCAAGCGCTATTGTAGAACGTGACGCTTCTGGTGACTTCAGTGCAGGAACTATCACTGCTAGCCTTACTGGTGATGTAACTGGTGACGTAACCGGTGATGTAACTGGTAACGCAGACACTGCTACAGCACTGGCAACAGGACGTACAATATCTATCTCAGGTGACTTGACTTATACTTCATCTTCTTTTGATGGTACTGGCAACGTAACTGCTGCAGGTACTCTTGCAACTGTAAACAGCAACGTAGGTTCATTTGGTTCTACTACTAATGTTCCTGTTGTAACAGTAAACGCAAAAGGCCTTGTAACTGCTGTCACTACAGCGTCAATCGCTACTTCATTTGATGTTGCAGCTGATACTGGTACTACTGATACAGTAGCTGGTGGCGAAACACTTACTTTTGCTGGCGGCACTGGTGTAGATACTACTGTTTCTAATAACAATGTATCTTTTGCTATTGGTCAGGCAGTAGGCACTGGTGACAGCGTAACTTTCGCAGATGTCACTGCTGATCTTGCAGGTGACGTAACTTCTACTGGTACTTCTACTTTCACAACTGTAGATATCAACGGCGGTGCTATTGATGGTACTGCAATCGGTGGATCTACAGCAGCAGCTGGCTCTTTCACTACACTCGGCTCTTCTGGTAACCTTTCTGTTGGCGGTAACGCTACTATCACCGGTGACCTGACTGTAAACGGTACAACTACTACTATTTCTACAAATAACACTGTTGTTTCTGATACATTGCTAGAACTTGGTAACGGCACAAGTGCAGCTGCTAACGATTCAGGTCTTGTTATTGAACGTGGTAGCACAGGCGACAACGCTTTCATGGGTTGGGATGAGTCAGAAGACAAGTTCACCATGGGTACTACAACTGCTACAGGTGCATCTACTGGCAACCTTACAATCACTGTTGGTACTTTGGTTGCTAACATTGAAGGTAACGTAACTGGTAACGTAACAGGTGACGTAACTGGTTCAATTACTGGCGGTACTGTTTCAGGCTTGACAGCAGATATTGCTGTTGCAGACGGTGGTACTGGTGCAGGTACATTTACTAGCAACGGTATTCTTTACGGTAACGGAACTGGCGCACTTCAGGCTACTGCTGCAGGTACTGATGGCTACATCTTGTACTCAAACAGTGGTACTCCTGATTGGACTAACACTCTAGACGGCGGCTCTTACTAATATTATTTAATTTAAATTTTGAGGATATATTATGGATTCTAGTAAACAGTTTAATGAAGAGCTAATTAATGAATATATTAATTTGCTAGCAAAAAAATATAATGAAACTTCTATAGAAGTCGTTACTTTGCAAGCTAGAAGCGCTTACGTAAGTAAGGAGAATGAGAAACTTCAAAATATTATCTCGGAAAGAAATACTGAGATAGAAGACTTAAAAGAACTTCTACAGGCGGAAAAAGAAAAACCGCCTGTGGAAGTCATTAAAGAGGTTGAAGTTATCAAAGAGGTGGAAAGATCTGACGACTCTCTTGTAAAAGAGAATAGTTACCTCAAAAAAGAATTAGGTATGTTAGAAAATAAGATTAAAAAGCTAAAAGAGGATAGAACAAATGGCGATAGTTCTCAAGCCGAAAAGATCAGAAACAGCTAGTTCCGTACCTACAACAAGTGATCTTGCAGTAGGCGAAATTGCTGTAAATACAGCAGACCAAAAGCTATATATCAGAGACTCTGGTAATAATATTAAAGCTATTGGCGGTGGTTTAAACGTAACAGATACAGACACTACCGTATCAGGTGCGTCTACTATTCAGTTTAATGACACATCAACAGCTTTGATGACAATAACTGACGCCGGGTCAGGTACATCAACTGTTGCAGTAACCATTAACGCAGATCAAGATTATGGCCTTATAACCGATTCGGTAGGCGTTGGCAACAATCTTGATTACGGGAGTCTCTAATGGCAACTAGAATAAAATTTAGACGAGGCACAACAGCGCAGCACGCATCTTTTACAGGAGCGGCTGCTGAAATAACAGTCAACACAAGTAAAAACACGGCAGTCGTACATGACGGCTCAACGGCAGGTGGCTTTGAATTACTAAGATTTGATCTTGATAATTTAGATGCGGCCGCCACTATCCCGGGATCACAGGTCGATACACTCGATGGCGGAACATTTTAGGAGATAAATTATGCCAACAGTATTACAATTAAGACGTGGAACCACCGCCGAGCATTCCTCATTCACGGGAGCAGAGGGTGAAGTCACAGTCAATACAACTAAAGACACCCTGGTAGTCCATGACGGTTCTACTCAGGGTGGTTTTGAAATAGCCCTTGCAGATTTAACGAATACTTCTGCAATTGCACTAACAGATCTTAGCGGAGGCACCGGTGTTACGTATAATAATAGCACAGGTGCAATAGCTATTGGACAAGCAGTAGGAACAGGCGATAGTGTTACCTTTGCAGGTGTCACAGCACCTCTTACAGGAAACGTAACAGGTAATGTTACAGGTGACTTAACTGGTGCTGTTACAGGAAACGTAACAGGTGATGTTACAGGTGACTTAACTGGTAATGTAACTGGTAACGTAGATGGTATTGTTGGTGGAACAACTCCAGCAGCCGGCACGTTTACTACTGTCAATACCTCGGGTGCTTTAACAGTAGGTGGAAACTTAACTGTTAATGGTACAACTACAACTATTAACTCAACCACACTTACAGTAGATGACAAAGAGGTTGTTCTTGCATCAGGTGCAGCAGATTCAGCAGCGGCTGATGGTGCAGGTATATCAGTAGATGGAGCAGGAGCTTCTATACTGTACGACCACACAGGAACTCAGTGGGAAATTAATAAACCACTTGAAGTTACAGGTTCTGTTCTTCCTGCAGCAAACATAACATATGACCTAGGTTCTGCAAGTTTACGATGGCGTGACTTGTATTTGTCAGGCAGTACACTTGACCTAGGCGGGCAGACAATCTCAGTAAGTGGTAGTGCTTTTGAAATGTCTGAATTGGGTGTTACTTCTACATTTACCCTTGATAGTGTAGGACTTACAGCAATACAGACAAGTGGAGAGTCTTTTGCTGATAATGACACAAGTGTTATGACTTCAGCAGCAGCTAATGATAGATTTAGAATTGACATTTACGATTCTACAGGAACCTTGTTGAACTAAGGAATAAACTATGCCGGTAATACTGAAACCAAAAAGAAGTGAGACTGCTTCCTCTATCCCAACAACAAGTGATCTTGCTGTTGGGGAGATTGCTGTAAACACATCGGATAAAGTTCTTTATACCAAAACATCGGCCGGCAATGTTGTTCAAATTGCCAACTATGCACTGTCGGACCCTTCCTTAATATTTCCAACAGGGGATTTAGGAAACTTAGATGCTGCTCAGACTGATGCGTTTGGTCAAACATTAGGGGGGTCTTTTGATAATTTAGACACCCCTAATGGTAGTTTATCTACACAGGATTTAGGGGCACTATCTTAATGGCAGATCGCAGAACCAGAGTAAATACTAAAACAGCGTCCACATGGACTTCAACGAATACTGTTTTGGCAGAAGGTGAAGTAGGGCATGAGTCTGATACAGGAAAAATAAAAGTAGGCGATGGTTCTACTGCCTGGTCGTCTTTGAGTTACACTTCAGCTACAGCAGACACAGCTTCTGCTACTAACTTCACAAACACATTACAAGTTAATGGTAGTGATGTTACTACAGATGCTGACATAGGATCAACTATACAGGCATACGATGCTAACCTAACAGGGTTTGTAGCTGCGTGTAATCTACCAACATCAGATGGTACTGCGGATCAAGTTTTAAAAACTGACGGAGCAGGCACAATATCATTTGCTACACAGTCCGGCGGTTCACTCTCAGACCAAGGGGTAACAGCATCAGTAGCTGAACTTAATTACTGTGATGGTGTAACAAGTAATATCCAAACACAGCTTGACGGTAAGCAGGCAGCAGATTCCAATCTATCATCATTTTTGACAGCGTTAGACCTGCCAACTTCTGATGGTACATCAGGGCAAGTATTGTCAACTGACGGAGCGGGTAATATATCTTGGTCTTCAGCTGGTGCCGGTGCAAGTTCTTCAGGCAGTGTATCATACAGCTCTTTACCAATTCAAATCGGTGATGGCTCTGGTGGTTTTACAAACAACGCAAATCTAACCTTGTCTGGTGATACTACCCCCCAACTACAGGTTGGCCAGCATAGTGGCTCAAATCATGTTTCCTATGTTGCTACTTGGGGTATAACCGGAGCAGGCCAAGGTGGAACTCTTCAAAATCAAGTTAGAGCTCCTGGGTTGTATATTAAAACGTGGAATCAAAGCCGTGTTGCAGAGGATACTCCTGTATTTCTGTTAGGCGCACAGAACAATTACACCGGTGGTGTTAATTTGGTTCAAAAGTATATACAGCAATATGGTGTAATATGGGCAACAAGTGAGGATGATTATGGCTACCAAGGGTTTGATGCTAATACTTATAAAGGCGCATACATCAAAACCGGTAAGGTAATAGATAGAAATACTACAGTATCAGGCAACGGCACACAAACATATGATTGTGAATATGGTT
>Ga0222719_10000995_pt1 | contig 28166 bp, 36 predicted proteins | sample C33_34DmetaG_FD_165039 | JGI IMG/M metagenome (GOLD analysis project Ga0222719, IMG submission 165039) | Estuarine water microbial communities from San Francisco Bay, California, United States - C33_34D | ecosystem: Environmental > Aquatic > Marine > Unclassified | place: USA: California...
TTACGGGTAATACCCTTGAGCGCCCCCAACCACCTGGTCACTGCTCGTCTTGATGCGAGTTGTGACGCGGTCTCATCACAAATAATAATACTTAGACCATTACATACATCAGGTTTATTCACCTTGTCTGGAAATTCAATGTTGAAAGCCTCTATAGATATCGCGGGAATATCTGGGGCTTCGTCAAGAAGTCTGTCATACTCTTCACGACACTTCTTAACAAACTCAACAACACACGTGCGATCATTTTCATCAAGGGATAATTCCATATCTATATTTCTATAGTACTTTGAATATTGAACACACATAACTGAATGTGATTGGGAAAGTGCAAGACTTTGACTAAACTTACTAATAGATGTGAGGATACCCCCCAAAACATTGAGGAATGCAAAAAAGTACTGAACAATCATAATCTTGGCTCGGGTCTCGGTTGAAACATTATCATTCCCACTTGGATTGAGAACCGCGAAACCCCCAACACCTGTAATACTCGCGATGACTATACTCGGATATGACAGGTAATCATTCTGTTTTTTGTAGTGAAGTCGCGCGTGGTTATGAAGCCAGCGGTATCCTGCAGCTCTCTCCGCCCACGATTTTAGAAGCTTCTCCTGCTTCTCACACCATGGGTGAGTTTCCTCATGTGCTTCCATTATTTTACGCGGGTATTTTTAATTTTTGTCGCCTGTTGGTACGCGAGACTATCCACGAGTTCATTTTGTGGATGTCCATTGTGCGCCTTGACCCACTTCCACTCCACAGAAGTCATTTTTTGGGTAAGAGTGTCCATTTGAACCCAGAGGTCTTTATTCTTCACGGGAGCCCCCGACGCGGTTTTCCATCCATTCCTTTTCCATCCATGAATCCACGAAGATATTCCATTCTTGACATAATTACTATCCGTAAATAGTTGTATCTCAAGAATGTCTTTTTTGAGGCATTCCTCAAGGGCTTTCACAACTGCCGTCATTTCCATGATGTTATTCGTTGTCTTATCACAACCACCATATATTTGTAGATCTCCGACGAGTGCCGCCCATCCACCGGCGCCTGGATTACCGAGACAACTACCATCCGTGTACACGCAAATCATTCTTATCTGTTATGAGGGAGGTATGTTTAATTTACTTCGCACAAAAATTAGGATGCTTGATCCATCTTAATTTTTGAGTTTTTATAAATGACGCGATCGAATTTTTTATAGATTTAAGCCATCAACAACTTAGTTGGAGAAGGCCAAACCACCCATACCGGATTGGATGCGGAGAACGTTGTAGTTGACCGCGAACATGTGCATGGTGGTGGAAGCAACCGCCGCTGGGAGGGTGACCGCGACTTGCGCGTTGTCGATGCGGGAGAAGTTGCAAGTACCAGTTGGTTGGTGCTCTTCTGGCTTGAGGGCGAAAGAGTACGAGTACACACCAGCGTATGGGTTACCGCTGTGGTGGTTGTATGGTTGCACTTGGTTGAAGTACTTACCCTTTTGGGCCTTGAATCGGTCTTGACCGTTGAGGACCAACTTGAAGTCAGTCATTGGACCAACACGCTCTTCATCGAAGTCGGAAGTCGAAGCATCCGCGTTGTAGAGTGGCACACCGCCCGCTTGGCCAATTGGCACGTAGCAGTTAGCCGCGGTACCCGCGCGGGCATCGCATTCAAGGACAATGTCAGCCGCCGCTGGTTCGGAGGTGAAGTTCCACAAAGAAGTGGCAACGTTCGCCGCCGCTGGGTCGTTGAAGCACCACACAAGCTCCTTAACTGGGTGGTTGTAGGAGAGACGCTTGTTGGAGGTGGAACCCGCGGTGACGGTGTCGGAACCAGTGTGTTGCACTTGTTCAATAAGGTATTCGTGACCCTTTTGCGCGAAGCGACGACGCTCTTCGGTGTCCAAGTACACGTAGTTCGCCCACACCTTGAACACAGAGGTGCTCAAGTAGGTGGAGAAGGTGCTGGTCAAATCGAAGTCGATGCGGACTTCGTGGTATTGCAAAGCAATCAAAGGCAAGTACAAGCCTGGGTTGCGGTTGAAGAAGAAAATCAATGGCAAGTACACGGTGTTACCGGTCTTGGCAGTAGTCATCTTCGCCCAGTTAGCCTTCTTAGACTCGTCCAAGTAAAGCTCGGAGTACAAACGCCACCAGCGTTGGTAGTGCTTGTCAATGCGTTGACCACCGATGGACAATTCGGCGGAAGCGATCGCACGCTCAGCGACCCAGCAAGCATCATCGCCATCAGCTGTGCTGGTGTTCGCCGCAGCGGATTGAAGTTCGACGTACATGTCGCCGACCAAATCACCGTTGCGGGCAATAGTGACGGACACGCGACCGGAGTTGGCGGCGGTACCGTTAACAGTTTGTTCGATGTTTTCCATCGCGAAGTTGGTGTGACGCTTGTACACCGCTTGGAAGAAGGTAACCTTGGGGTTACCAGTCAAGTAGACGTCTTGAGCGCCATAAGCTACGAGTTGCATGAGACCACCGGCCATTGTGAGAGTTTTTGTACTATAGAGCAACATTTTTTTTCTGGACAAAATCGCACCAAGTGCGAAATTTTTGATTTTGAAAATTCTCAGTCTAAGTTAAAATGTCGTCTCGTCCTGAGGATGAAGAATCTGTTGATGAAGTTGAAGATGGTGAGATTGTCTCGGAAGAAGAAGATGAAGAAGATATTTTACTAACTGAGGATGAAGATTTTTTCCAAGAAGAGGGAGATGAAGAAGGTGTTGATCTTGCGGGTCTTATGACTTCTCTTTTAGCAACCCCAGACGGAGATACTGTGTGTTCTGCTCTGGTAAATCTTTGTTATCAATTAGAAACCCAAAACAAGATATTAATTAAAATGCTTGCCAAGATGCAACCCCCAAAATCAGCTTAGAAACAAAAATCGTAATTCATTAAATACATAGAAATGGAGCACACCCATTTCATTGATAAGGAACCTAATAAGTATGAGGCTCTAAAGGAACTTCAGAAACAACACATCCAATCAATGAAAGAAGAACAAGTGCACGATGTCATTAACAAGTTTGAACAGGCGTGGTCTCTGAAAACAAATGACTTTAGAAATGCCCGTGAGTTGGGATATCGTCAATTTATTCATCCTGATAACTTTGATGACGCAGGTAATCCAATTCCAAATCAGATTGATATTTTAGCTATCAAAGGTATTCGTGATAAACAAAGTGTATACCTTACCAATTTAAAAAATCATACAAGAGACCTGAAGATTCATAAGAATGAACCCAATGATGACGGTATAACAATTGTCAAGCGTATTAACAATGTCAAAAAACAAATAGATGATGGATATCACAATATTCGCCGCCATTACATGTCATATGAACGAGTAGAGAATCCAACTGCTCAACCACAATTTAATGTCCTTGGTGATCCAACAACACTTGACAGTGAAGCAGTTGAAAAATCAACCCCATTTCAAAAATGTCTTTTGTATACGTTAGATCAATTAGGCAAAGTGGGATATCGTCGTTATAAGGGGCAATGTTGTGAAGAAATCAGGACTATTGAAGGACATCATACTCGTGCATGGCAACCCAAGTTTACCATTGAACAATATGTATATTCCCTTGCCCATAAGGATGATGCGTTTGAAATGTGGCAAAATTTTACAAGTCGTGGGAGTGTGTTCCGTGATGTCATTGATAACATGACTAAGTGTATTGACGCTCAATTTCCAGAAATCATAAAAAGACGCCACGTCTGGTCATTCAAAAATGGTGTATTTGTTGGTAAGGAGTGGATTCCAGATCGTGGTGTCTATGATTGTCGATTCTATCCCTATGACAGTCGCGAGTTCCGCTGCCTTGATCCAACTATTATTGCATGTAAATACTTTGATCAACAATTTGATGATTTCTCACATATTGAAAAATGGCAAGACATTCCAACGCCATTTTTTGATTCAGTTCTCAAGTATCAAAATTTTGAGGATGAGGTATGTAATTGGGCTTATGTAATGGGTGGGCGATTGTGCTACGATGTTGGCGAACTCGATGGATGGCAAGTGATTCCATTCTTCAAGGGTATTGCCAGATCAGGAAAATCAACCCTTATTACAAAGGTCTTCAAAAAGTTTTATGAAAATGAAGATGTGGGTACACTCTCAAATAATATTGAAAAGAAGTTTGGTCTCTCAGCGATCAAAGACTCTTTCATGTTTATTGCCCCAGAGGTCAAAGGTGATCTCGCCCTTGAACAAGCTGAGTTCCAATCTATGGTAAGTGGAGAAGATGTAAGTGTTGCTGTCAAAAACAAGACTGCTGTTTCTATTGAATGGAATGTTCCAGGTGTTTTAGGTGGTAATGAAGTTCCAAACTGGAAAGATAACTCGGGTTCAGTTCTACGTCGTATTTTGGCATGGAACTTCTCCAAGCAGGTCAGAGACGCAGATCCACAACTTGATGAAAAGTTAAATCGGGAGTTACCTATTATTCTTCTCAAGTGTGTTCGGGCTTATCTTGACTATTCAAATAAATACAGAGACAAGGACATTTGGAATGTAGTTCCAGAATACTTCAAGAAGATTCAGAAGCAAGTGGCTATGGTTGCAAGTACACTACACAACTTTTTGGAATCCACGAACATTATCTTTGGGAAAGACTTATTCGTGCCACAAAAGCTCTTCATTCAAGTCTTCAATCAACATTGTCAAGCAAATAATTTGGGACGCCCCAAGTTTAATCAGGACTTTTACGCAGGTCCATTCAGTTCCCGTGACATTGAAGTCAGGGAAGAGGTGGTCACTTACAAGGGTCGTACATATCCAAGACAACCGATCATCTATGGTGTTGATGTGGTGGAAGAAAATCTGGGCTTCAGCGAAGATTACTAAAAAAAATGATGTCCAATAGTAATAATGAGCCAACAGCTCAAAGAATTTGTGAAGCAGTCGGGAGTAGAAATCAATTCATCTCCAAGTTCTGTTTCTACAACTGCGTCAAATAACGCATTGGTTCGCGAGATTGAAGCTGATATGGGATTTCCTCAACGTCTTGAAAAAAATATCATTGACAATTCCAATTACGGCGAATTTGCACAATTTGTGAATGTCTCAAATAGTGATAACAACGTAAATAACATAATTGCTGCGGCTGTTCCACCACCATCAATTGCATTTAAGGTGAGTAAGTTAAATCCAGGTATGTTTAATGCGACTGTAAATAAGAATTTTACTTCAGAAACAAGAATTGATATCAAGAAAATTCTTCTCAAGACTCCGCTTCAAAAAACACCTATTGGTGAAGGTCTTTATATAGACACAAAAGAGATCAATGGTATTTATGGTAGATTTAGTACAGGTTTCTCTCATACTCGTGAATATGGTAAGAAGGGTGATATTAATAAAAAATTCTTTACAGTTCAGATAAAAGTTGTTATTTCTGATGGTACAGAATCAAAGGGTGCCACAGTCAACTTTTACAGAAACGGTAAAATTCGTTTCTCGGGTGGGTTTATTGGAGCTAATATTGCAAACCAACCAGAACTTATTCGTCGGTTCATGGTAGACACATATAGTGATCGTGAAGCTTTCTTATACAATCCATTTGAGTATAACAATCTCAGTGGTCAGTTTAGAGTGAATGGTATTTTCAATAATATGGAAACTCTTCCTATAAAATTATTAAGACAATACGGAGCTTCATATGTTGAATATAACATAGAAAGATCTCCATTCATGTACGTAACATACAAGGAAAACAAATACATTTTATCCAAGAGTGGTAATATTCAAATATCTGGCGCTTCAACACCTGCCATTATGTTGTCCGCTTATGCAGTTGGATCTCAATTGGCAAAAGTATTGTATGAAAATGGTGAAATTACACTCACCGCATCTGTGCCAAATAGATTGGTGAAGGGGAAGTCTCTTAGAGTACCCAAATCAAAAATGATTTTGAGCACTAAGCAACGCGCAGCACTCAAGATTGACAGTAAACAATGTATGCGCATGCCCAAACCAGAACTTGTGGATCTCGCAAAGAAAATGGGTGTTGTTGGAATCACTACATCAACAAAGAAGGAGGAGATTTGTAATAAAATTAAAGGCATGTCCAAAACAAAAACTGCTACATTCCGTAATACTGATAAAAATAAGAATGTTAATCTTTCGGGCACGGGTAACACATTCAAGGTTGGTCGCGCGACGTGCACGGGCTATAGCAAAACCGAACTTCTTAGAGTTGCGGGTATTCTTAACATCAAACTTGACCCCAAGGAAACAAAGGCAACTTTGTGTAAAAAGATTGAAAATGTGCGTAACGCTATGACAGCTCCAAAACCAAAACCAAAACCAAAGACACCACCTACTCGCAAAGAAGTAGCAAAGCAAAAGGAATTGGCAAAGATACAGCAAGTCATTAAAAAGAGAGGTCTCAATGAGAACTCAATTCGTAGAGATCTTGTTAAATTGTATGGCACTCGTTGGATGAACCGATACAAAAATTATATGCCTTCTCTTGATAATGATGTAAAAGCTGTCAAAGCGAAGATCAATCAAATGAACAAAGGAAATAAATTAGGTTTGCCATTCAAAAAGAATATAGATCGGATTAAGAAGGAGGCAGTTAGCAATTGGAAAATAGAAAGAGTACGTAACCTTGAAAAGAAAGTCATCATGAATCAAATTAATGTCAATGATGTTCCACGCAACTTGGTGACACAATATAAAAATGCGGCGACCAACTACATTATAACTCGTGGTCCAACCATGAAACAACTTCAAAATTATAAGAAGACTTGGATAAACTTAAGGACGAAGCGTTAGTTATTATTAGAAATGGAATCAGTTGAGCGGCAATTAATCGAACGCCTTGAGGTTGGCAAGAAGCGCTACGGTCACGGTATCATTGTTAATTCCGACACAAAGGAATGGGGAACACCCACAGACTCCTGGATTGATATGTGCGTTGAGGAACTTTTAGACGCAGTATTCTATATTATCGCCGACTACATTAGAAAGGGTCGTGAAAGTGGAAGGTCAATTTGCGAACTCGAGTTGGAATATAAAATCAACGATGATTTCGCGAATGCACCCGATCCAGTTAAATATTTATTGGAAACACATGATGAGGACGATAATGCGCTCATCATGTATATCGTTAGAAATTACAGTAAAATTGAGAGTCCAAAGCATAAAATGCTTGTATGGAATCTTCTTAACATGTTACTCGTGTGTTCACAATTTTAGTTGGTTCGCCAATTTGATTGAGGTGAATCGTGTGGTACGCAAAGTTGTAGTTTGGAAACATTTCTTTTATTAAATTAGATATCACAGCACCCTCCACATAGTTGGGTATTCCCGAACATACCGAATTTCGTTCAATTTGAAGAAAACGATCCTCCAATTGAACGAACTTCTTAAGATCTTCTTGACTCATTCCATTTTTATGCATGAGGAGATACATCTGCTTTGACGCACCTCCACTAAGATGGAAGTTTTTAGAACCCGCGACTTCGTCTGTGACATTTACTTTTTCATGTATGAGAGCTAAAGCGATTAAGGCAAGGAGTATGAAACGTAGCATCTTAATTATTACACAGGAATTAATTTAGATAGGTCATTCACCTTGTGAATGATATTGAAAAATTCGTCACGAGATGTGACATCTTGAGGTTTAATGATTTCAAACTCAATCTGATAAGAACAAGGCTCTTCAGAGTCCATGTCAACATTATCACCAGATGAAATTGTCATGTCAATACTGAGGTTCTTACGAACAAATGAGTGACGCATTTTTGTACGAACGCGATCCATTTCGTGTTCACCCCAAGTTGGAATCTCTCTGGACACACTAAAACGCATATCAAGGGGTGTTCCATTGAAATCCTCCTTCAACACATTAATCTTTTGAACCATGACACCATTATCTCCACTATCTTGATTTACAGAAAGACGAATGCTATTAGCGTCACAATAATATACATCACTATTTGTAGTTTCTGTCTTTTCCCAACCATCATATTTACGAAGACCTTCCAAGACTCTCTCGAAGGTATCTTTACCAACGTTTGTGTCAAAAAATGACCCGTTATGCTTTCCAAGACGCATCTCAATTTCAATGTGTTCCTCCTCCTTGTGTGCTTCAAACACTGGGAGGAGTTTTTCAACAATAGCTTTGATGTCGTGCATTGTTTATCTTTACAATTATCATTACGCGGTATTTTCTTAAGTGTTTTTTATACACAAAATGTAATGAGAGGTTTTTTAAACCTTGGAAATACTTGTTATTTTAACACAGCAATACAATGTTTACTTCATATTCCAGTACTTTCAAATTACTTTTTACAGGTTGAGTATACAGGTGATTGTGAGTTTACACAATTGTATGCACAACTTGTTCATTTTTATTGGATATCAAAAGAAAAAGGAATTGTCAACTTGAAATCTATCATGGAACACTTCTTCAAACACTTCCCACGTTTTGAAAATAGGAAACCCCACGATGCACAAGAGGCGATTCTTTGTATAATAGATATTCTTGAGAGATCATGTCCAGATATAAAACAATGGTTTTACGGTAAAAAAACACAAGAAACTATTTGGCCAAATGGCAAATCAAGTTTGGTGGAAGATTTTAGTATTCATCTCGTAACTTCACATGGTAATGATTTGGGTGAAATGTTAATAAAGAGTGCGGATTGGAATGTTATTGAAAACTTTGAAGATACAGAAGGGCGGGTACACAATGTAGCTACAACCCGAATGGTATTTTCAAAACTTCCACAAGTTCTTATGATTTCATTTGATAGAAAAAGTAATATAGATGTCATTGAACAAATTTTAATAGACAAGTATGAATATAATCTTATCGCGAGTGCTGTACACATGGGTATACAACATGATGGACATTACGTGAGTTTTGTAAAACACAAAAATAAGTGGTATTACATAAATGATGATTTTGTAAATGAAGCTGAACTTCCTACGACGGCGGGGCACTATGTTCTGGTCTACAATCTAAAAACTCCTTCATCTGAATGTCCTCCTTAATGTTGACAATAGTTCTATAAAACGTTCGGCGATTATTGGGATGTGTTTTATCCCGCCTTCTCTTAATAGGTTTCCACCACAAAGGACCCTTTTCCCATGTGATGTACATACACTCAACAATAGCACCTTCTTCAAACCAAGGCTCATTCATACGACTAATTGGAAACTCACTTTCATAAAATAGTTTTCCTTTCTCTTGAACGTAGAGTTTCCAAACTGGTTCACCATCAAAAGATTTTCCCTTCTTCATGTGGAAGTCAACTGTATTTTTTTCACGAGGCTTCCATTTGAACATAGTTTCGTGTGTTCCAATTCTCACGGGCTCGTTTACAGGTGTAAACACGAGACCGTCTACTTTTTGTTCAACTGTGGGAAGATATTTATACATAAAGTTATCAAAGTCTTGCATGGAATAAAATGTTTTCATTTTAAGACGATAGTTATCAAACTTCATATAAATGATACCCTTCATCATATTTTCAGCTTCCCTAAGTCTTTCAATAAGATTTAGATGTCCCACCGGGTTGCCACACACAAGAAGAGCATCATAAACCATGAGTGTATTTTCGTAGAGTTCGCCGTCTAATATCGTACCTTCATATACACGCTTATTGAGTCTAATCTTAACTTCAATCATGTCAAATGCCCTATTTACAAAAAAGCATAGCGGCTTTCCTTCAAACGTTGTGGCAACCAACATGTATCTTTCACCATCCGTTTTCTCGCAGACAACATATTCACCACCTTTGAGAATTGGGAAATGTTTATACTCAATGGAGATGGGTTGTGGACCTGGGAAATAATCCTTGCTTCCCCAAACATGATGGATGAAATCTACAACATGTTTGTGAATTGGCGATGACATGTATTTATGAATGGTTTAAACTTTAATTGGTTTTAATACCAGCTGCGTTAAGAATATTGCTAACACATTCATGTGAATAAGTCATGATCAACTTAGCTGCTGTAAATGCATAAATCTTCACACCTTGTTCTTTCAATTTTTCAAATAGTTTTACATTGAGATTGAAATTACCCTTCTTATCCTTTGCATTTTTCATTACATTCTTAGAAAACATAACCCAAGACTTTGCCTCTGTACTTGTTACGGAATAAATATCCTTTGAAATCTTTTTACCGACTTCTGTGTCAAAATTGAGACCCATTTGTGAAATTGGTTCGGTTGATTCCTCTTGAATTTTATGCTTGAAGAGTCCCCAATCAATACCTTCTTTCACACCTGGGAAAACAAGTATACCAACACCCTCATGATTATTAAAAATCTGCTTTACAGATTCTTCGTCAACGCTAATACCAAAATCAATGAAGAATAGACGATCACATCTTGGTAGACATTTTTGAATCACATCTACTTTTTCAAATGGATCGTCATTTACATATAAAATTTCATTCTGAACATTATTTTGAATACAATGAATGTTAAGTTTGAGGATTGTGTGAAGTGTCTTTACAGAACACGATTTTGATCGAGTTGTTACGACTGTACAGATCTTCATATTACAATTTATTATTATCTAAACCTTAAGCCTATCATTAAGGCATCCACTAAAAGGTAAGTTTCCAACATGACCAAGTGTTGTGTTTATGTCCGCATAAATTTTACCATCACATTGTTGCCAGCGACGACAAAAGGCATAATCTTCTGAAAGATATCTTCGTGACCCTGGGTCAATCATACAATCAAAACATGCATGATAATCATCAAAATCTCTGTTTTGATGATCATTTTTACACCACAGTTCTGGAAACTTTTCTTCTAATTTTGTGAATACTTCGCGTTTAATACACATAAATCCCGTTGGTCCATCAAGAATAGGAACAAATCCATTCTCAACGGCAATACGATTAGCTCCAAAGTTTACAACCAGGCTTGAAGATAACATCGCCATATTACGGTCATCCCCATTTTTGACAGCTTCGGCTGCTTGTTCCCACATGACAACTTTTTTGGGATAACATGCAACAGAAATATCATGACCCGACTTTATTAAACGCACGACAGATTCCGCGTCAAAATCTACATCCGCATCTATGAACATGAAATATTCACAATCCGTTTTTTGCATGAAGCGACCTACTGCAACATTTCTCGCGCGATGAACAAGTGATTCATTTTCGGTGGTATCTAAATATAATTGAATTCCCTCTTTCACAAGTAAAAGTTGAAGTTTAATAATACTTGTCATATACTTTTCTAAACACAATCCTCCATAACATGGAGTTGATAGGAACAATTTAACCATCCTTTATTACAATAAACCTTTACCCTCTAAGTGTTTTTTTATAATATTTTCTATTTTGTTAAGCGTTGGTACTGATACAGAACATCTTTCACACACTTGTGCTTTTGTTATGGTAGAACCTAATACTATGTAAATAATCGCAGAAGCTACACTATTTGGAGTCTTACTCATAAGTTCTATACAGTCATCAGTCGCTCCACACATTTTGTTACACTTGTATTTCTCTTCTCGTGATACATTAAAAGAATTAAGGAGACGTTGCATCACATCGTAGGCTTTTGTTACATAATTCTTTTCCGTCACACCCATAATTGTATCTTTAAATATTTGAGTTGTACGACTAATATCCTTGGATTGAATGCCAAACATATCGGCAATCTCTTTAGTTGTTCTTGGAAACTGTGCAAGGCGGCATGCATATAACACACAATTTGCTTTGATTCCAAGTCTAACAGCGCCGCGGGTTAACTTCTCATCATTAAACTTTCTATACATCATCTTCGCATCTTTGAGTACAGTATCCGGAAGAGTGTGACATGCTTCATCTATATCTTTGTATGCATGGAACAATGACCTATCTTTGTGATTCATAGACATATGAAAATTGATCTTTGCCATTCTCTTATTTTCGTAAGTTGAAGAGCGTTGCGTTGAAATAATAGTACCCTTTCCCCAATTTTGTGAAAAGAGTTCGGGATTTGCGTTTGGATTGCCGCACCTTGATGGATCGTTTACTCGCCCATCATCGGTAATACCACTTGTCCATTCAGGTGTGTCATCAACAAAGTTATCTTCGACGAGACCACATTCTGAACACGTGGGGAGACCCTCGGGTGAAATAAGTTTTACACCTGAGCACTCACGGCAAAAATTGGTATTCACTGGCTTTTGTTCGTTTTGTTTGGGTAATAGTTGGTCCAAATCGGACCATATAGCTGCCAGCATCATGGTATGAAAAGACGTTATCTTTTTTAGATTTTATAATTACGCACCAAAACTTAGGTTATCGGCATGCACCTTTGCTAATGCTTCAATTGCATCAACAGTATCCTTAAAACTTCGCGCGCCTGGAGTTGAAGGCTTCCATGCATTCCATTCTTTGTCAATGGATTTGTAGTCAGAAGGTGGTATCACCTGTCCGTCAATCACATCATCTGGTACAATGAAATCATCCATTTCAGAATCACTTTCATCTTCATCATAGATTTCAGAGTCGGAATCTTCAATATCAATTTCTTCCAAGTGGGCATACATTTGGTCTTTGATTAATTTGAACTCTAAATCTTCAAAAGTTGTTCCACTTGGGTAGTGTTCCATTACACTTTCATATGGAGCTGGATTCATATCTCCATCTTCAAGTTGATAGACACATGCGGACTTATATATGAGTTCCGTAGGGTTTAAATATCGCACTCCAAGAACCAGGCCAGTGTTCATCCCCACAACAGCGAACATTTCGTCTTCTACATCGTCTTCGTTTACCAGTAGTTTTACTATATCATTTTCAATTATTTCAGATGGCACAATCATGCTTAGAGTTTTCAAGCAAAAAATTATCAAGGATAATATCACAGATGAAAATCACAATTTATTCGAAGGAAGGATGCCAATACTGCGAACACGCTGTTACACTTTGTGAATCGGAGGGGATTGATTATGAAAAAGTAATGATTGAGAAAGAGGATCTCATCAAGTTATGTAACGGCAATGTTAACAGCTACCCTCAAATATTTAGTGATGGACGTCGTATCGGAAACTACTTTGAATTTCAAGATTGGGTCGAAGAAGAATATGAGCCAATTTTAGCCTCAACCTTAAACAGATTTACTGTCTTCCCCCTGAAGTATCCACACCTTTGGGATCTCTATAAAAAGGCTCAAATGAGCAATTGGACTGCGGAAGAGGTAGATCTATCCAAGGACTTGGACGATTGGAAGACTCTAAATGATAACGAACAGAAATTCATAAAGTATATCTTGGCATTCTTTGCTGGGTCCGATGGAATTGTTTTTGAAAATATCAATAACAATTTTGCTGATGAGGTGCAAATCAGTGAAGCCCGATCTTTCTATGCGTATCAGTGTCATAATGAAATGGTCCATGGGGAGACCTATTCTAAATTGATTGATAAGTACATCAAAGATCCTGCTGAAAAGAAGGAACTCTTTGAAGCTATTCAAACTGTGCCATGTATTCAAAAGAAGGCGGATTGGGCGATGAAGTGGTTTGATACCAAGTCTCGTTCGTTTGCTGAACGCCTCTTCGCATTCGCGTGTGTTGAGGGTATCTTCTTCTCTGGTTCTTTCTGTGCGATTTACTGGCTCAAGAAACGGGGTCTCATGCCAGGTCTCTGCTTCTCAAATGAACTTATCTCCCGCGACGAGGGTCTTCACCAAGAGTTTGCCGTAGAACTTTTCAAAACTTTGCGTAATAAACCAAATACCAATACCATTCATTCAATTGTTAAGGAAGCAGTTGAGATTGAAAAGGGATTTATCTTGGACGCCCTCCCATGTAACCTCATTGGTATGAACTCTGAGAAGATGTCTGAATACATTGAGTATGTTTCTGACCGACTTCTCAAACAGATTGGGGTACCTCCAATTTGGAACTCCAAGAATCCATTTGACTTCATGGAGAATATTAGCTTGGATGGAAAGACAAACTTTTTTGAAAAGCGGGTGGGTGACTATGGTAAAATGGATGACACCTCGGATGAAATTGGCTTTGATGAAGACTTTTAAAGATTAGGTACCAATTATACATATACACATGCACACAATTCCACAATCAGTGGTTGGCGGACCCGGACCTCTCATTGTCGAATACAATGGTCAAATATTTATTGAAAATTGTTCAACTATTACCAATAAACATTTGAATAATATTAATGAAAAAATTAAAAATATAACGTTCACAAAAATTGAACAAACGACAGATCGTTCCTTCATCATTACATAGGATTGAGATCCATGGATTCAAGTTCAAGACCTGTATCAACAAATGGACTATCCACCATACCTGGTTCCATCACAACATCAACTTGTTTGGGTGGTGGAACAACCTTCTTGGTAGCACAATCGGTGCAATCATTAAGGGATTCAATATTCTTTATTTGTGGAATATCCTTTTTGACATTCATCATACCCCACACAACGAGGATAAACACAAGGGAATGCACAAGAAGACCCATAGTTGATGGACATCCATTGGGGGTCGCAATGCGTGGACCAAGAACTCGCCTGACAAGACGGAATGTCTCTGGGTTTGCAATAATGAAAAAAGTCAAACCCGAAATGAGGGAAGTGATGAACTTCTCCTGTTGCTTTTGACCGTTACATCCACAGCCACAATCTTTAAAAAGACCCATGATTAGTTTATAATAGTCACACAAAAAAACTGACTTAAAGTCAAACCACCAAGAAGATATATAATACCCTCTACATAATGTCGCTTGCTATCCAACGATCCTCCGAATTTTCTGCCTCCTCTGTCAGCTTTTCAAAACTCCGTAAGAATAAGAATGGCGGTAAGACCGTCTATCTCAACGGTGGCGACAACAAAAAACTCTACCTTCAACTTCCATTCATGCGTTCTCCATATGGTTTGAGTGCTTTTACTGATGAAGGCACCGGTCGTACGACGTACTCTCTTGACTTGTCTTTTGATTCGGAAAACGCCGAAGCAATGGAACTTCACACCAAGTTGAAGGAACTTGATGAACTCATCGTGAATACTGTCGCCGAGAACTCTAAGGAGTGGCTCGGTAAGGAATTTAATGTCGCGGTACTTCGTGAAGCGCTCTACAAGCCGATTGTTCGTCCAGGTAAGGAACCATATCCATCAACTCTCAAGCTCAAGATTGCCACGAAGCCTGATGGGACATTTGTTCCAGAAGCATACAATATGCAAAAGGAGCAAGTGTCTCTTGATACCATTGAAAAGGGTCAAAAGGCTATGGCTATTGTTGATGTCAGTTCTATCTGGTTCATTGACAACAAGTTTGGTGTGACTATCCGTCTCCAACAAGCTCTCATTGAGCAATCCACCAAGCTTCCCTCATTTGCCTTCCAGGGTCTTGATTTGCCAGAAGAAGGTGAAATTGAAGATGACATTGAAGATGAAGAAGTAGATGAAGAATAAATATTAAAATGTAATGAAAAAATCAATCTCAGTATTGATAAGAAGAATGAAACTTCTTATGAATACCCTAAGTAAACTTTATTGTAGAATAATTCATATGAAAAATTCAAAGCAACTTCTAAAACTCGTTGAAAATGGGGATGATGAGGGTCTCAGAAATATGACACAAGAAATTGCGGATTATGTCGAATATGAGATGTCCAATACAGGAGAAGAGGAGAAAATATACTTAACATATTGGATTGCTGCCCACAAGGACATATTCAAAGGTCTTATGATGTTACGGGCGTTCAAAGTTGCATGTTCGACAAAATCACAATATCACTGGCATGAAATCATGAAAGTTATGGGGTATTCAATGATGCGTGGTGCAGTTGAGAGTCAAAACATAAAGGTACTTGAACAAGCTATGTGTCATGTAGATGAATGCCATCTTTATGAAATCACATTAGATTTAGACGACGATAATCCAGTTGTCATATGGTATGATGAAAATTTTGTTAGTATGTAATAAGAATGGTCAAACTTGCGGATCTTGTCCATATCGCCAACAATGCCAAGACCGATGCTCAGAAGAATGCAGTCGGTGAAGAAGTAAAGAAATTTTTGCGCGGGAAGAAAGCTTGTGACTCGGGTGAACTTTTTTCAAATATGGGTCTTCGTATCGAAAAAGGTAAGAACCTTCGAAAGATTGGTCAAGGAGCTTATGGCGCTGTATTTTATGGTTGCCTCGAAGATAAATGTAATACAAAAGTTGTCATGAAAGTTACCAATGAACCCACAGCTAAAATGGAATATCGCATAGCGGAAAAGCTACGGGGTATGGGCGTGCCTCGCATGTATCACTATAAAAAATGTGGTCTTGTAGATATACTTTATTTTGAATACATCAAAGGTGAAACTCTCCAAGAATGGTTAAAAAAGGGGCAAACAGTCGATGCTTATCGTTCTCTGATTTCACAACTCATTAAGAACTTGAAGAGAATTCACGAAAAGTATCCAAAGTTCAGACATCACGATCTTCATTGGAACAATATCCTTGTGTTGGAAGGTAACAAACCAATTATGATTGATTTTGGTATGGCTACAATTGAAGGTGTTAGAAATCCAAATGTTGTGAGTGAAGAATTCAAAAATGAAGGTGGTATTTACCCAGGAACACACTACATGTTTGATGCTCATTACTTTCTTAATATTATTTTGGGTTATACAGAATTGACAAAAGTTCAGCAATTCGTAAAAGATTTGTTTCCGGCAAAATACCTAGGAATTGGAACAACCAATCCATATCTTATATCTGGACGCTTGAAACCTGGTTTTAGTCACGGTCTTCCAACATATGATCAAATCTTGAAGCATCCATTCCTTCAACCAAAGAAAAGAGGTAGCATTCTTAGAAAAATTTTATCTAAAAAGACTATTGCTGCGACACCTAAACCACAACCACAAAAAGTCAAATCCACTACTGCGAGTGCCATTCGTCGCGCTAAAGCTGTTCTTGAAAAGGAAGCTGCCAAAACGAAAGAGCCATTAAAAAGACCACAAATTCGCGGAAGAGATCCATCTGTTATGAATCAAGTTCGTAACATAGAAAAAAAGATTGCAGCTGAGAAGAAACCAACAACATTTGTTATTAATCAGGTTCGTAACATAGAAAGAAAGATTGCAGCTGAGAAGAAACCAGCAACACCCAAACCTGTGACAAAAACAAAGATTTTCATCAACAAAAATGGTGATCTCAAGATTGAAAAGCGGAAGTGTCGTCTTTACAAGAAAGAAGAATTAGTAAAGATGTTTGGTTTAGATCCAAAATTAACCAAAGAACAAATGTGTAAATTTATAAAAAATATGTAATGGTATAGTATATGTGGCTTCTCGCTCTCCTCGTACTCATTGATCTTTTGATCCTCAGCCAAACCGGAAAGCGACATGTTGACGTGACTGTCAGTGCGTCAGTTTCAAATGGAGAACAATGGACTGTTTACGGAACCATGGGATGTGGCTGGACTCGTAAACAGTTAGATTATATGAAAAAGGCTGATAAGCCTTTCAAGTTTGTTGATTGCGACAAAGAAGGTTGTTCAGGTATGGAAGCCTTCCCAACTCTTGTGAGTCCCGATGGTGAAAAGATCGTGGGTTACAGTGAGATTTAAGGGCGAATAATACTCAAAGAAAGTGCAAGAACAAAAGCATCCAACATAGTCTCAATTGGCTTGAGGATGGTAATGTGCTTCACAAGGGAACGATTCCACGCGTATCGGAGAACGAATGTCGCGATGAGAATGTTAAGAATGAAGAGAAGAAGTTCGGTGAGCATATCTGACTTGGTTTGAGACTTGGCGACACGATCAAGAACTTGCATTTATTTATTAAAAATATTTTTTTTCTGTATGAAATATAAATGAAGGAGTTGCCCACAAGTGGCTCTGAAAGGAAGTTTACAAACCGAAAGTGGGGAACTTCTACAGGTATAGGTAACAATAATTGCTATGCATATGCAGTTGGGGATTATGAAGCATATCGTTGGCAAAAATCAATTCCAGGTGATCGTTCTGGGTTATCAAACATGAATCACAACTATACACATTGTAAGGGTCTTCCAAAACGTGTTATATCCGATAATCCTACTAAAGTATATCAGGTCAAACCAAATGAAAAGTGTAAAAAGGGATACTACAAAGTTATGATGTTTGTGTGTCCTGGAAGACCAACGAATTACATTCGTCAAGGTGACTTTCACTTTTACGTTCAACACAGTGTTGTTGAGTATCGTATTAAACCTGGTGACACACAAGAGTCTGTAGCTAAATTTTTCAAAGTTCCATTATCTAGAGTGAAAAATGCTGGTAAATTTGCACCAAATAAGAAAATTGTTTTTAAAGCCAATGTATTCAGTCACAAGCGTGGGTGGGCTACTGGCCCACTTCTGACTGATGCATCTGGTAAGTCTATCAAGGATCCTCGTAAGGCTGATAGAAACTATCCTGGATTAAACTATGAAACATATTGTAGCTCATTCTGCATTAAGAACAAGGGCATCAAGGTCGGAAAGACTCATCCCAAGGTCCGCAAACAAACTCTCTAAATCTACTGTATTTTCAACATCAAAAGACATATCAAATATATCCATTATATTGAAAATGGCTTCACTCTCCAATGACACAGTGTTAGACTGCGCTGTGTAATTGTTCTGAACCGTGACTGTAACCTTAAATTGTGAAACGTCAAATACTTTTCTACATAGGGGGCATGTATTCTTACCTTTACCTTTCCATTCCTCTAGACAGTGGGAATGAAACATATGTCCGCAACGGATCGGTGCGTTGGTTCTCGTTGATCTTACATCATTGAGACATATGGCACATTGTGACATTCTAGAGTATGATTTTAAAGTTTTTACTGAAATTTACCTCAGTTAGTAAGTCTTAGACATATCGGTGTATCGATCGCATGGATCACAGGTCGCGCGAGATTGTTCTTGAAGCTTAGTAAGAAGTTCTGGTCCTTGTTTTTGGAGAAGTTGTCGGTAAGAATAATTATCTTCAAGGCTAACACCATTTTGATTCATGATGTAGTTATTCATAAGCTGGGCTGAGGAGTTGATAGTGAAGCATCGCCCATCGGCCATTCCAAGTCGTTGAGACATCTTTATTAAAATACACCTAGAAATTAATTTGCCTGTTGGTAATCGTTTGAAGCCAAGAATTGAAACCCTTATTTCTAAGATGTTCAACCATGGGCTCACACTTGTGTCCTAAAAATACATCAAATACATCAGTTTCCTGTGTGGGTGAGACACGGATTTCTGGATCATCATTGATGTGCTGATTGATAATGTTATAAGCAAAAGCAATCTCTTTGAGAGTTTCTGCGCCAGTGATAATAATCTTGCCAGTCGAGAAGATACTTGTCGTAATTTCTTTCATGTCTTGGGCAGGTTTGAACTTGATTTTGACGGCACTGTATCTGTCTGGTTCAAAAGATACTTTGAAGATATCTGCGTTATTCTCAAAATGTTGTGCCACTCGCATAAGATTGATGTTGTAATTGAGACTGAAATTTGAATTGATCATAACAACTCTGAAAGAATCAACTGGAACTTGCATCTCCATTCCCAAAAAAGTTTTAAAAATGTATGTCAATTGGGTAATAATACGTTTACAATCAAAAAGATCACAACATCCTGCCACTTGAATAGAACCATTTGGGAATACTTTTACAGACTTGGTACTGTAACTGTCATGGTATGTAAGAGTCACTTGGTTGTAGAAAGTTGTTGGCTTCAATTTCCATTCAAAACCACAATCTCCTTTGGTACCTGCACGTCTCAACTTGAATGTTTCCAGATTCTCAAAGATGTGACGAAGTTTTTTAATATCAATAGTTTGGATAAAGCTTGAGACCATAGTGATTGTCGTAATCTTTATCCAAGATGGTCGCGTCTCATCTGGAAGTCCTTTTCTAAACTCATCAAGAGTCAGAAGATAAGAAAAGCTATTATTAGCAATTGTTGAATACATACACGTAGCGTAGTAGGTTTTGTTTTTTAATTTGAAAGGTCTCACTTAGGTAATGACTTAGAGAAATCACACGAAATTAAAACAAAATGTCCTCTTTTATCAAGTCAGCTAAGGCTGTCTATGATATTGAATCTGACTTGGAATATGTTGAGATTGTCCATGAGCGATTTGTTCGGGGTAAAGGATATGAAACCTATATTGATTACATAAATACAAAACCTCTTGCAGATTGGATCGTTCTCAAATCCAAATCACAATCTATTCCATATGAAAAGTTTTTAGACACAATGTGCGAAAAGACTCTTGAAGTTAGACAGAAAATGGCTGAACTTGCTCTTGAAAACATCTTAGCTGACAAGAGAAGTATACACACATATATTCGGACTGCACACGCGAGTAAAATTTTAGATCCCACATTCCAACCACCTTGGATTAACATTAAGAGTGCTTGGCAGAGAGAGTTTATTAAGAAGTTTTGTCATGATACTTTGGCTGATCTGATTCAGCGAACTACAAACGAATCAAGACTTACCCATTTCTTTAGCGTCTTGCATAGTATAGAATCAGAATAATACTCAAAAGAATAATCGATGCACCAATAATGGAAAACCTTGGATTTTTCGCAACACCCACAACAACGCGATCAATGATTGTTCTATCATTTTTTGTGAAACCCGTATCAATGTTTCGTCTTGGGTGGATTGGTCGTGATAAAGAACATGCACTTGTAGATTCCGCACAAAGTCCATAGTCGCAGTACACACTACGTGCTTCGTCTGAGATACCCGACTCACTTCTCATTTCAGTAAAATCATCAAATTCACCTGTCTGTCTTACACCCCCTGGAAGGGAAAAATCGTGTGAGACAAATGGATTCACATCATTGATGGCATCTTCATCATCGAGCATATATTTACTCATAGTTACTTTTACTTTAGATTATATTTTTTCGTTTTCATTTTTGAACGATGTTCTTCCCACATCTGATCTAAATCTACATTCAGCATATGCGCCAATTGAAAAAGGTAACTAAAAACATCTCCCATTTCCATCATTACATCCGTACCTCTTTCCTTTTTGAGACCTGTTTTCTTGTATGTCTTTTTGTATTGACGAATAGCTGATGCTAATTCACCAAACTCTTCTGTGAGAAGAAGCCATACCGTGTCTACAGCTGCACGGTCCCATCCTTTGGATTTACATACTTTCTCTGTTTCAGTTTTGTAATAATTTAAACTCATCTTATCTTGTTAATGATTCAAAACTTTAATTGATACCGATCTTGTTGTTGTAGCCTATCTTTTTACCCACGGTACTGGTATTGATTGGTTGATCAAGTGGTGTGGATATAGTATCAATATCTTGAACATACGACATATATTGAGAAACACCAGTCTGAATTTGTCCAAGCGCGGTTTCAATCACACGCTCATTCATCATTCGTACTTGTTCGTTTACACGCGAGTAATGATCTCCAGAGTTGTTGATGAACACAACACGCATAATACTGTACAAGTCATCTGGGTTTTGACGATCAATGGCGATACCCGTTTTGTTCTTGAACGCCTGACGAATTCCACGCTGGAGAAGATTTTGGTTGAACTCAGAAAAGAATAGTGTGTTGAGTGGAGTCTCACACTGTTTGAGGGAATCGAGGTGGAGGTTGTCACACATTTAATATAGACCTGGAAAAAAAACTCTGTAAATACTAAATGTTGAACATCGCTGACTTTGATGAAGCATACAATAACAAACCCGCAAATGTTGAACAAATTCCATGCCAATCCCCAGCCTGCTTCGTTGGCTCATATGCTCCAGTGAGTAAACCAGGTGAAGAAGGTCCCTTCTTCAATAATACCTATCTTCTCCAGAAGGATCGCAAGTTTGAAACTTTTGGTACCGTCAAAGTTCGTAGTGGTGATCTCGAGAAGTGCCGTAAGTAAGTTAAAAATAAAACAAGTAGACTAATTAGTAAACATGAGAGTCGTTAAGCGCTCAGGTCGTATTGAGGATATGAAATTTGATAACATCACCAATAGGATCAAGAATCTAACGTATGGACTCTCAGAAAATTGCGATTCTTCTAAAGTCGCCCAGCAGGTTGCATCTTCACTTTACGATGGTATTACCGTTCAGGAGATAGACACACTTTCAGCTGAAATATGTGTCGGTATGATTACGGTAGATCCAGACTATGAAATTCTTGCAACTCGTATTACTGCAAGTAATATTCAGAAGGTGTGCCCAAACAACTTTCATAATGCCATGAAAAAATTGGCAAAGGCTGGTATCGTCACAGAAGAAGTTGCCCGTGTTGCCGGTCGTGTAAGAGATGATATTGACACAAAGCGAGACTACGACTTTGGTTATTTCGGTCTCAAAACTCTTGAAAAAAGTTATCTCCAACGCCTTGATGGTGTGCTGATGGAAACGCCACAGTACATGTTCATGCGTGTCGCTATTGGCATTCACGGGGAGGATATTCCATCCGTTTTGGAAACTTATGATAAGATGTCCAAAGGCTTTTTCATTCATGCAACGCCAACTCTCTTCAATGCGGGTACACCACGACCACAAATGTCCAGTTGCTTTCTTATCGCAAACAAGGAAGATTCTATTAACGGCATTTATGGTACCCTGACTGAATGTGCCCAAATTTCAAAATGGGCGGGTGGTATTGGTATGCACATCCATGATGTAAGAGCAAATAAGTCTCGTATTAGAGGCACAAATGGTCAATCAGATGGTATTATTCCTATGCTTCGCGTATTTAACGCCACAGCACGCTATGTAAATCAAGCTGGTCGCCGTAAGGGGTCTATTGCAGTTTACTTGGAACCATGGCATGCAGATATCATGGAGTTCCTTGAGTTGCGTCTCAACCAGGGTGATGAAGAAGCGCGATGCCGCGATCTCTTCTCTGCTCTTTGGATTCCAGATCTTTTCATGAAGCGAGTTGAGGAAGGTGGTAACTGGTCTCTTTTCTGCCCAGATAAGGCGCCAGGTCTTTCCGATGCTGTGGGTGAAGAATTTGAAGCCCTCTATACAAAGTATGAAGAGGAGGGTCGCGCAAACGCAACTGTGCCAGCTGCTGATGTTTGGAAGGCTATTCTCAAGTCTCAAACCGAGACTGGTACGCCATATATGCTCTACAAGGATGCGTGTAATCAAAAGAGTAATCAGAAGAACTTGGGTGTGATTAAAAGTTCCAATCTTTGTACCGAAATTTTAGAGTATACTGATAAGGATGAGACAGCTGTTTGCAATTTGGCGTCGATCGCCCTTCCAAAATACGTCGATGAAGAGACTCGCACGTTTGATTATCAAAAACTTCATGAAGTCACAAAGACTGTCACCAAAAATTTGAACCGAGTCATTGATCGTAATTTTTATCCCGTTGAGACTGCCCGAAAGTCTAATATGAGACACCGCCCAATTGGTCTCGGTGTTCAAGGTCTCGCGGATGTATTTATTTTACATAGAGTTGCATTTGATTCTGATGAAGCAAAGGAAATCAATGCACGTATATTTGAGACGATGTATCACGCCGCACTTGAGGCAAGTTCGGAATTGGCAGAAGTTGATGGGTCGTATGAAACCTTTGAGGGTTCTCCAGCTTCACAAGGGATACTTCAATTTGATATGTGGGAGGGGGAAACCAAGCTTCACTACGATTGGGATGCTCTCAAGGAACGCATCAAGGAGAAGGGTCTTCGTAATAGTCTCCTCATGGCTCCAATGCCAACGGCATCTACCGCCCAAATTTTGGGTAACAATGAATGCTTTGAACCCTACACAACCAATATCTACTTGCGAAGAACTCTTGCTGGAGAGTTTGTTGTCGTAAACAAACACCTTGTGGATGATCTCAAGAAAATTGGTCTCTGGTCCAAGGAAATGAAGGATCTCATGGTGAAGGCGGGTGGCTCTATTCAAAGTATTGTAGATATTCCAGATGATATTAAGAAACTCTATCGTACAGTATGGGAAATCAAAATGAAGGATGTCATTGATATGGCTGCAGATCGTGGTCGCTTCATTGATCAAAGTCAAAGTATGAACCTCTTCATGGAATCTCCAACAATGTCCAAACTCTCATCTATGCACATGTACAGTTGGAAGAAAGGACTGAAAACGGGGATGTACTATCTCCGATCTAAGGCAAAGGCGCGCCCAATTCAGTTCAGCCTTGAACCAGAGTGTGTGGCATGTTCAGCTTAAAGTTTTAATTGGATAATCAATTAGCATAATGTCTAAAATCAACGACGCTATTGAAAATTTAGAAATTGCCGAGTTTAACAATCGAAAGATTGTTCTTTCCACTAAAGATGGTACACCCATGAGAATCCAATTCCCACGGTTATACATGCCTTTTGGTGTCTCGGGTTTCACACCAGAAGTTGGACCAACTAAATACAATGTAGATTTGGCTCTCAAGGGTCACGACGAAGAAGGAAGTTATATTAAAAAGTTCTATGAATCCTTGAAACAAATTGAAAATAAAATCATTGATGCTGTCGTTGAACAAAGTGAAAAGATCTTTGATAAGAAGATGACAAGGGATGAAATCCAACCAATGTTCAATTCAAATATCAAGGAAAGTCCCGATCGCGAGCCAAAGTTTCGTGTAAAGGTTGATACCGATCACAATAGTATGATCAAAGCGGCTGTCTACGACGCAGATAAAAATCCAATCAAGACGGAAGTTTCAAATGGTCTCTATGCAAGAAATAGTGGACATACTATTGTTGAACTCAATAGCGTGTATTTCTTGAACAGAAAGTTCGGATGTACTTGGAAACTCCATCAATTGGTTGTATATGAACCACAAAACCTAAAGGGATTTCAATTCCAGATTTAACTGTTTTTATTCAAAAGTAGAAGGTGGTATATGATTTGTGCCTCCTTAAGAAGTTTACCCTGAATTTTGGTAAAGCTCTTAGGGTCCAAACCTAACTTGATCTTAGCCAACTTAACGGACTCGTCCCACTTTGCGAGAGTCATTCTTATAGTATTACATCATTTTTTTCACCTTCTTCTTGTAAGCGGCAGTGCCTTCCTTGGGCTGGAGCGCAAACTTACCTTTCTTGGGCTTGAAGACCTTTGTCAAGTGCTTCTTACCCTCTTTCTTCATGCGGTCAAGGGCAGATTGGTGAGCTTGTACACTCTTGATCTGTCCATCCTTGGCATCCAACATGAGATCTTTCGCGCGGAGACCACCTGAGGTTTTCTCAGCAGTTCCGTGGAATACTTCGGCTCGGCTTCCTACTGGTTTCATAGACATCTTTTTATACCTTATACGCGGAATATTTTCTTGACGTTCAATATTGAAATTCTCTTTTTATTTAGGAGCAACGGACCATTCGACACCTGTGAGTTCCCCGTTTTCATCGAGATCGGGTGAAGACATACCTGGAAGGTCACGGAGGTGTTGGCGGTAATGAAACCATTTCTTACGCGTTTCATCGTTTATTGGATAATCAGGTCTGACGTATTTATCTGTTGTATTGATACGTACATCACGTTCGGTTCGTAGTTTTATCATTGCACCCGCTTTACGTTGTTGTATGGCTTCCATTGCCGCCACTTCTTCGGGGGTGGGATCACCTGCACTACCAGCGATATCCATTTATAGTATGTATTCATTATATTTTCGTAATAGTAACGAATCCAACGAGTGTACTAGTATTACCCCCACGTGTAATAGACACTGATGTGGCACTTGAACTCGCAAATGATCCTCCACCTCCTCCATGTGTTCCACTATAAGGATTTCCGAGGTAATCCGTTTCATCACCACCAGAGTATCCACCTCCACCAGCAGCATAAGCGTTAGCATAATATGAACCCCCACCACCACCAAACCCACCATCAGTACTATTTGTACCACCTTCTCCACCATTCACGAAGGATCTTCCCCAATTTGCGTTCGTACTATTTGAATAAAATGAACCACCTCCACCACCAGCGTTGACACGTCCAATTGATACATAATATGGGTCACCAGCGGTACTCTGACCATCAAGATTACTTAATTGTACACTGGTATAATTTGCACAACCTCCTCCACCGCCGGCAACAAATAGAGGTGTGTTATCACTCAAAGTTACAAAAGTTCCTCCACCACCAGCACCACCACTATTACTACCACCTGTTGCTTTTATAGGTGTTTGTCCTACTAATATTTTTAATATAGTATTCACTTGTAAATAAAACGTTCCTGATACCAATGCACCATAACCACCAGGTGTAGTTTGAGTAATAGGTTCCCCTCCCCGAGAACCCCCCAATGTAAATGTATAATTTGCTGTTTGTGGTACAGTCCATTCCTGAATTCCCTGCGTGACCACATTTAAATAATTTGTATCTGTGCTCCATGATACACCACTATACGCAGTTCTTAATTGTGTGAGTGTTGGTCCTGTACGACCCGTTAAACCAGTATTCGTAAACGTGTGTGATGTAAATGGATAGAGTAATGCAGCAGTTTCAATCGTAAAACTTCGGTCGGTGAATACAGTGCCATCACTGGCTCGAATTGTCACTTGGGTTGAGGTTCCACCGGCAGCACCTGATGTACCACTTATCGTATTCCCGGATAGGGTTAGACCTGATGGCAAGGTTCCAGATACGAGAGAGTATGTTACGGCACTTCCACCGGGATCGGTCGCGGAAAGGGTGATTGTGGTACTCGAAGATGTGGAGAACGATAGAGTTGCCCCATCCGCTGGAGAATTCCACACTGGTGGGTCATTCACAGAGAATGTACTCGTACTGTCTACTGAAAGACCAGATCCGTTTGTCACGATCACTGTGTACGTTCCAAGTGCAAGTGACCCCAAGGTTGCAGTGATGAGTCCAGAGTTTGTAAATGCAGGGTTTGAAGTCGAGTATAAGTCGCCACTCTCATTACGAAGTTCGACGGATGCGTTTTGATCGAACAAGGACCCATTGATTGTTAGCACAGTGCCATTTGAGGCTGCTGGTGTGACTGCACTTGGACTTAAAGATGTAATGGTTGGGGGTGACGCGAGAGATCCCCATCCTTTAGGTGTGTACACTTCGAGGTATCCAGTTTGTGAATTATGCCTCAACATTCCATTAATAGGCAACGAGTTTCTCTGTGCTGTCGTACCTGAGGGTACGATAATTGAATCCGATGAGTGTACATGAAGTGTCCCTGCGGGAGATGCCGTACCGATACCAACTCTTCCAGTGGCGGTGTTAGAATACACATTTGCGGAAATGATGTCAAGATTTTCTATGTCCGTTGTTGTGGTAGGCAATAATGTCTCCGCTTCTATCAATGCATCAAATTCAGCTTCCAATTGTGATTGTGTTGGCAAGTGTTGTTGATATTCTGCTGGAACTTCAATCGAATCATATGTGTCTTTAAACTTAAAAGTCGGTGGTAAATTGGCAGCCATCAATTTTTTGATAGCTTTTTCCATTAGCTTGTGACGTCGCAACTCGCTATTCACCATCTAATATATCCGGAGAGAATTATTAAATATGAATACGTAGTTAATCAAGATTTAGGAGTATTTAGTTAGGAGCAACGGGCCATTCGACACCTGTGAGTTCCCCGTTTTCATCGAGATCGGGTGAAGACATGACTGGAAGGTCTCGGAGGTGTTGACGGTAATGAAACCATTTTTTACGTGTTTCGTCATTTATTGGATAATCAGGTGTGGCGTATTTATCTGTCGCGTCTAGAAGCGCGTTACGAGCTTGTCTGAGCTTTTCTTTTGCATCCATTTTACGTTGTTGTTCAGCTTCCACTACCGCCAGTTCTTCGGGGGTAGGTTCATAACCATCACTGGCCAATCCTGTCATATAATATGTAGTTATATTTTTCTTGTATCTATCCGTGTAGGTGGTATGGGTAGTTCTGTGTTTATATTAGAATGTTGTACTTCTCGTAACTTGCTTATATAGTTCGCCCATTTACCTTGTTCTTGTCTGGATAATTGAGACCAATGTGCAATTGCATATTTATCAGCTTCGTCGACGAGTTGATTTATATGTTCATATAATTTGATTTGTTCTTCGTCTATGTTTTGGAACTGACATGTGTGACATATTTCATTTCTATTCATCATATATTATCATAAGTAAAGAGTTATTATATCTTTGTTATCACACAATACCCGTCGCCAGTCCTATACGCAGATGTATTTGATTGATTTGTACCTCCATTATATGAACCAGCACCACCACCATAATT
>Ga0222719_10000996_pt1 | contig 28158 bp, 41 predicted proteins | sample C33_34DmetaG_FD_165039 | JGI IMG/M metagenome (GOLD analysis project Ga0222719, IMG submission 165039) | Estuarine water microbial communities from San Francisco Bay, California, United States - C33_34D | ecosystem: Environmental > Aquatic > Marine > Unclassified | place: USA: California...
TCGTTTGCAAAAACGTTATAAGTAAAAGAAAAAAAAGGTGGATTACTCCACTACTAATAATTGGCCAAACTTACCTTTGGTAAGGGAAACTTGGTCTTTGAAGGTATTGGTGTAACCGTTAATGATTGATACTTTTGCACCAACTTTAACTTTCCCAATATCATCTCCCCATAAGGCCAGTTGTATATCTCCTGCATCATCTGATAATGTTGCATCGGCTACTGTGGTTGTACCACCTGCTTTAAGATTGACTGTTCTGGTTTCACTTACTTGTGTGATTTGACCATTTACGTCAACCCCTGACCTCATGTTTTTTGCTTGCTGTGTGTCTACTGCTGTCATTGATATAATATTGCGTGTTAGTAATAAAAGGCTATCGGTCAAGTATGTAACGCATATATTCTGATATGGTCAATCCCTCTGCTGCTGCAAGCCTGTGTAAAAGTTTTGCTTCTGGCCATGTTATCTTTGTCCATTCCATTATACCATCATTGTGTATTATCCACTAATAAGTTGTTTCAGGTTGAGGGGTAAAATATTGTAATTTAAGGCCATCTATTCGAACACGCCATCGCTGCAATCTACAACGCTACCACAGTTAGGACATATCTGATGACATACGGTCATCTTATCCATTACCTCATCGCATCTTGCACAGTTCAAAGTTTGCCTGTCTTGTTCCAACCACGATATGCATCATCTGTCTCACACTTTAGACATGAGTCAAAAAAGCTTGGTCGGCCACATGACTTGCATTGATGTATTTCTCTGAGATAGTCCTTGCCACTAAATGACTTTCTTAGGCCATTGATAAAATTAGTTAATATGTTCATTAGTTATATTAAATTGTAAAACTGCCTTTATTCTTTTTGACATTTCTAAGTCCTTTTGATATTGCTTTTTCTTTTCCAGGATTCATTTTATTTAACATATCAGTAAGATTTTGTTCGTATGAATTACCTGCTGTATCTTCAGCTACATCACGTTTAATCTTATTCTTTTTAAATATGTCCTCTCCTGCTACTGCTAGTCTCATCTTGCTGGTCTTGGCCTTCATCTTTTTAATACGTTGTTTACGTTCTTTCTCTTCGTTATCGTAACCATGATCTCCAGGCATATTACTTATATGTCATCGTATGTATTTATATCTTTTTGGGTGTAGATAACTTCATCCTCACTAAATGCTGCACTAAGGCTAGTAGTAAATGCACAGTTATACTCCTGTTGAAAGTCAATCTTTGGGTTGGCCTTCTCTGCAAGTACGGTCTTTTCATCCAATAGTTTACCCATAGACCTGGTATATGGCTGCTCTAGTTTATGGTACTCATTACCCTGATCAGTGAATAACTCCCAAAAGAAACCCCTCTTTCCATTAGGGGTTGACTCCATGATAAAGTCTGCATGGCCAATATTTGCAACGTTTGGATGAAGGGCATTGTACACCTTACTATCATCTAACAGGTTTATAAATGCACACTCTGACATAAAGACACATATAACATTCTCCTCACCCCTGACTGACTCGTTAGCTGGGTATGCCTGTATGATAATACCGTTCCACATCTTTATCTTACTGGCCTTCCTCTCTACTATTAAATCATCTATACCCCACCACTTGCCATCCAGGTCTTCAAAGCCCTTGCCAAAGATAGCTATGAATCTCTCTATGAATCTGTTAGCTACCTCTTGTTTGTTACCTGCTACTATCATTACCCTGTGGCCATCGTATCGGCCATTGAAGCAGTTGAAGGCTATTATGCGTAAGGCTGTCTCTGTTGCACCTATTTTTCTTGACTTGTTTAGTATTAACTTGTGGTGTTTGTTCCATGCCTTTTCATACTCTTCCTGGTAATCAAATACGTCACTTGGCTCACCTGTAGCTGGATGCATTGGTGGCCCTACTGCATGGTTAAAGTCTTTAAAATTCTTTAGTGGTACGTTTGGGTTTTCATTTGACTCTTGGCCTAGCGTTTCCAGTGCTAGATCAACGAATCCTGCTCTTAGCTTACCCAACCTTTATGACCCCCATGTTGGCTAGTTTTGCATCTAGTGATTCCTTCATCTTTTGTATCATAGGGGTTTCATTGTATATTAATAGGATCTGGTCTTGTGTGGCCCTGAGTGAGTCCAGTATGTTCTTTCCTTCCGTTGCTGTCTCTGCTTCACTAAAGAGTTCCCAATACTTTTTCTCTATAAGTTTTAATTTGTCCAATACAAGCAGATGCTCATTGGCCCATTCGTTCCTTGCAAGTTCTAGGAAACGTTTGGCTGTACCTGTCTCATACTCCTTCTTGTATCTCATGTATGTTCTTGCACTCATGCTATGGCCTTCCTTCTCAAGAAACTCCAGTGCTTCCTTCTCTGTTAGTCTCTGTATGTTAATTACCTTGAGGAACGGTGAAATCTCTGCCAACGTTTGTGCCTGTTTTGTCACTTTTCCTGCCAATATAGTATTATCTTGGTATTACCTATATATAAATAAAAAATGGAGTTACCTTTCGGTTAGCCATGCCCATTCAGGTCTTTCTTCATATTCTTCGTTCATGGTTTAGTAATGTGGATGCTACAAATAAACCTTTTTGCGATGCCCTGCTGATTTATTACTCCTAGAGTTATTTGATACTCGTTTGTTGCAGCAAGGACACTTTACACATTTCTTCATCCATACACCACCACACGTTCTGCAATATGATAAAGTCTCATAGTTGTCTTTATCTTTGGGCCTTGGTTTTTTATACCTGTGGCATATTCCGTTACAATTTGGTGATGTATTTGATTTGTAACTATGATAGTATATCAATTAGAGAGTTTCTCCTCTCTATATCTCTGCCTTGCTAAATTATTGCTAGGTGACACTTTCATTCTATTACCACAACAAGGACAGAAAACACCTTCATATTTTAGATATATACAACATTTACTACATCTTCTGTAACCTTTTTGTGCTGCATTTTTTACATATTTTAGTGGAGAATATTCATCTGATTTACAAATAATATTCTTACATATACTATTACCCATCTATTACACTCCTAAAAAAATTCTTAAAACATATTTCCGTTTTAGATAATCCTTTATTTTCAGGATTGTCTTTTCTATCGGCCCATGTTTGACGTTGATATTTTTTTCTATTTTTATTTATGGTTTCTTTATTATTGATATAGTTAAGTCTATTCTCTAATTTTTTTATTAGTTTATCAGTTTCCATTTTCTCTCCTCTTTACTAAACTATAGATAATCATACCAACATTAATTATTGATATAATTTCTATCAAATCTACACCGTATAAGAACCAATCTAACACTGGATGTACTCTTGATACCATACCTGCTTCTAACATAATATCTGCGTTCCATACCATGTGTGGTATTTGTATGAATTGTATAATTGCTATTAGTATTACACTACCTAATATTTTATTTTCATACCAATTCCAGAATCTATTCCATTGATTACTCATATTCCTTGCTCCATCCTATAAGTGCTAGTTTTTGTTCGCATGGTTCACATATATCAAACTCTTCAGAGTTTTCATTACAGTATTTACATTTCATAGTAATACTATGTTCTATCGGTCTATTAAATATTACTAAAGTTTTGCGTACCATTTAGTGTAGCATTTTGGACACTCTATTACATTAGGGTATTTCTGTTTTAATGTTGATTTGTTACAGGCTGCACATATCATCATTGACACCCAAACAGTAAATTATTTATAATCGTACAACTCTTAATAATCCATGCTGACTCAGTACCTAACCACCCATCTTCACCGTATATTTCCTTTAACATTAGTATCTCTGGTCGCTTTACTTCTAACAACTGTTCCTTATCATTAAGATTCATGGAATAATACATTGATGACCTGTCCATTCCATGTTCACCTTGTTTTAATGATGTTGTAACACTGTAATGTGCTAGGCCTAACGCATGGCCAACTTCATGGAGCACAACATTTCTTACCTGCAAGGGTGATAGAGTCATGGTTTTCGTACTTACTGTAAACGTTCCTTGCTCTTCTGCACCTATCACTATCTTTACGTTCTTTGATGTAGTTGGATGTTCCAGGTATATGTTAATGAACATGAACTTATGACCAGAGTTTTGGAACTGTATTGAAGTAGTTCCTATTGCAGTAGAGTTTTCATTAGGATGTGTTTTTTCAAAATTAATCATTATGTTACATTGTTTGTAGTCTTCTACAAATTTATGTTCATGTTCTTCCCATGGTATAATTGGATGTATTTCCATTTCCCAGTCTCCATCTGGAAATGCTTGTTGCATTTTTAATTCCCATTCATAAACTCCTAAAAATGCCGATGTCTTTAGTATATCCCAGTTGTCTGTTGTTCCTGGTGCTGGCTCAAACATACATACAGATGGCCTTGAGTCTTGTTTTAATTTTAAAGTATTAAACACATCTCCGTTTACTGTTCCCACTGACATAACTAAAAGGCTGATTATAGTTATTGCCAGGATTTTATCAATCATCATCCCATTCCTCTTCTTCGTTCCATTCGGGTGGGTCTTTATGGCCCAAGGGATAGGGGTCGAGGGGAAAGGGTTTAGTCATCTGATATAACCTCTTTGACGTATTTTTTCTTTGCATCTCGAAGTTCTTTGAGTGATAGTTTAATGTCGATATTTTGTACTCTCATTGTATCTGCAAATTCTATCAAAGTATGTAATTTAGGAATACACATTTCCTCTGGTTCATCTCCAAATATACCTAGTATTGCTTCCTTGACCATTTTCTCTATGGCTAATTTTACAGCTCTTCTATCACTGTCCATATATACCATATACTTTAATAATATATAAATTGGGATAACTCTTACGTGGTTTCCCAGCCACGACCTGTGACAACGACCTTTCGGTTATAAAGTATTACTGGTAATACTATTTAAAGTTATTTATTTTTACTAAATAGTCCTATTTCGTAGCATTTGGCACATTTTGGTACGCCTTCATCTAATGTTAGTATGCAATTAGATTCCCAGCATTGATGGCATAAACCTTTCATAGTATATAATACACTGTAGCAGCATGACATCTACAGGTCTCCATGCGTAGTCTTCCATTGTTTTTTAATTGCTGTATGTGGTCTCTTACGTTTCTAGGTGACATATTAGGCATTTTAGTATATAAGTCACGAAATGTCATTCCGTCTTCTGCTTCTGATAAAAGGTTAATAATTTTATCTCTAGTAGTAGGCATATAATCTTGTTCTATATGCTTGACTTCTTGTTTATTTCGTCTCTTTACCTTAGATATGGCCAACTACTTTCTCCTCTTCTGCACTGAAGCTAAGTGTTGCTGTACCTATTGGTGTGCCTGCTACCTCGTTCTTTTGGTCTCCATATCCACTTGTTCCCTCTACCAGAAACTCACAGAACGTACCAGTATTGATACTATGTGTGGGCCTTCTCCATACCTTGCCACTACTAAAGTCCATCTGGTATGATTCTCCAGGTATGTATCGTTTTTGATGCAAGTGACCACACATGAATATGTCCATGTAATTATCTGTCTTCATTTGTTTAAACATACGTTCTGGTTGACCACCACCACTACCATGCATGGCCATTATCTCCCACTGGGCCAGTATCTTTTTCTTATATATTACCTCTAATGCTATGTAGCATTTTGCACCAAGAAAATCTACTTTGTTGGGCCTACAGAACAAGTTTTCTAAATATGCTCTGCTTATTTGTGGTATCTTGTATTCGTGATTACCATGCATCAATCCCCATATCTTTTCATTTTCTGATTTCTTATGTGCATCAAATAATGGTTGTGTTAGTTGTTGAAACTTTTCTCTCTGATTATCTATATCGTGTTCTAATGACATATCAGGATTGAATCTTTTGTCGTAGACAGTTATTGCATCAATCTGGTCTCCCATGAATAATGTGTATCTGTTCTTTTGTTTTGCTATTGCCTTAATTCTTGACTTGTATAAATCCTCGTCAAATCCTGCGTGTCCTACATGGATGTCACCCAATGGTTCTAAGTGAAAAATATCATCCTTTTTTTCTAATTCTATTCTTACTTTTTTTGAAAACATAGTATTATTATATCATTTTAGATATAAAAGTCTATTTATTTTTGTTTGTATGGCCAATTATCATTTGGTGGATCTACATAATATTTTACCATTACATTGTCTGGATTACTGGATGGAACACATCTTAGTATAGTAAATATCTTACCTTTGATTTGTATCTCTTGGCCTACTGTTGGTCTTTGCCAAGGTTCTCTGAATATAACACCTAATACAGTATCAGGTATATCTCCACCGTTTCCTGCTATCCAGAGTTCGTAGTTCATCTAAATTTCTCCACCCCTTGCTTTAAAGGATGGTCTTCTAAACTTACTCATAAACCAGTTCTTCCAATTCTCTTTGGCTTCTGCTATTGTCATCTCGTCACCTGACTCAAACTTGTAGAAATAACCTACTGTGTATTGTGATGCAAATGATTTGATGTCATCCAATTCTGTTTGTGTTAACACATCTTCCGTAACTGCAAGTGGATTAGGTAGGTCTTTGACATTAATTAGGTCACCCATAAGTGCATTATCGGCCATTTCACCGTAGTGCTTAATTTTAGCATCGTTGGTTGTACCTAGTTCTCCCAGGACTGACTTTACCTTGGTAAATTCGAATAATACCATGTATTTAATTACCTGTTATTGAATTTAAGTATTTGTAGAGTAATATGCTAGGAACAGTCTGAGCACATTCTCTTTCTTTCTTCTGTTTAGTCCTCTTGGGCCATCCAATGAATGATGACAGGCGTTGCATAGGAACATGAATTTTGAATACATATTTCCTTTCTTGTTATATTTTATTACTATGGGTTTTAGATATTTGTAATACTCCAGCCTGCTGATAAAATCCTTGTGGTTCTTCTCTCCTTTTCTATATACCAGGTGATGTATTGTAAATCCACTTTTAGGTTTTTTCATCTTCTTTAGACATATAGCACATTCAGAATCAAACAGTTTGCTTAGTTCAAAGATAATCTCATATACAGGTTTTAAAGTTGTTTTTCGCATCTCTCTTTTGTTTCCTTGTATAGTTTAACTCCTGACTTCCAATCTGCTTCATTTATCTTTCCAGCCTTATATGACCTGTTAAGTTTCTTCAGTGCCTTTTCTGAATTTATTATAGTCATGTGTAATTCTGCTTGTCTGATTACTTCAGGCTCGCATTTATCGCAAACTATATCTTCAAAGCAATATTCCAATTTACATTTACTGCACTGTCTTCTAATATCATATTGTTTTCTACAGTGATTGTCATTACATATTTGATTGACTGACCCATTTATCATGTGCAGGTTTAAAGTGCTGCCACATTCACAGTTAGACTTGTATTTTATGTTGAGTTTATAATCTCTAAAATCATTTATAAATTCTAATTCAACCATTATATAAATAAAAAAGGGTATAAATAGGTTATAAACCTACCTAATTTGTGTTGTATTTGTAGTATGCTTTGCATGACAAACATACTGAATTATCCACATTGAATAATCCTTCTGTTCCACACGAAACACATTTTTTTGTAACCATCTGGTCATGTAACTCTGCTTCCATGTAACCTACTCGGTCATACCGTCTAATCAAACCTTTGCTTGATGAACAAGGACAGTATTTTTTGTTGGTTGGTTGGTCTTCCAGTTCTGGATTTGTTACCTTCCAGCATAGGCCTTCACTGTGGAATGAATCAGAGTGATCACATCCTGTGTGTGATTTCTTGAATTTTTCTATCTTTATTCCTATCATTAATTTTTCACCCCCTGTTCTAAAGTGTGTTGTCTTAGTAGTTGTGCTGCCCAGATGTGTTTGCATTTGTAACCACCTAGAGTATGGTCTTCACACTCACAGGTTTCCAAAGAGTAGTTAACATGGTATGATTTGCTGCCGTGTACTACTGCTTTGTAGGTTTCCAATAGAACTACTTTGTGGTCGTCAATTAACTTGAAGGCTTTATCAAGTCTTGGAATGGTTGTATTGACAGGCATTATAATTTACCACTCCAGTCATAACTTGGTGATGTTAGATTTTTTACATCACTCCAATCCGTTTCTGAGACTTTGGTCTCACCTATTGACATATTTTCTGCATCGTTTTCACTTACTGTGTCGGATTTAACGATTTCATCGTATGCTGCTGCTAAGAGGTCATAAAAAAAATCCCTCTGTTTTGGGGTAACATTCTTTGCTGAGAATGTAATCTCGTAATTTGGAATTACGTCTGATGAAAAGTATTTAGAATACTTTTCTTTTAATTCTGTCTTTCGTTTTGACATACCAATAATAGGCTAGTATTGTATATAATATCTATCCAACAAAAAATGGGGGGAAAGAGGTTATTGCTTGTATAGGTATCTATCTCCCCTGAGATAGAATCTTTCTCCTACCATGGCCTGAAACTCTCTTTCTGCTTTCTGTTCTGTTTTGAATACACCTGCATCTACCCACTTTTCACATATTTCGCTGCTGGAGACTTTGTTCTCTTCATCCATACACTCTAGTATGATGTCGACTTTACTCTTTTGTTTCTTGTCCATCTCTGACAAGAGTTGTAACTGTCTACCGTCACCTTTGAGTGTGACATTTGGAAATGAGGTCATGGCCTGTCTTTTCAATTTGATGATTGCTTCTACATCATCTACATCCACAGAGTCTTTTTGGAATAGTTTTGCTCTAGCAGTTGACAGTCTTATCAGTCCTTCCAGTTCCCTGGGAGTCATTGGTATTACGTTCTCCTCTCCCTCTGTCAATTCTGACATCTGTTGGTAGAACTCATTAAGCATTTGTTTTGATGCCAATGTTAGTTTTGGGCTGTATTTCTTACAGTAGTTGATGTACTGTAGCAACTCACCTTCTGACAATAATGGTGTTAAAGTCTGCTCTGATGTTATTGGTGCTAGGCCAAGTATCTTTGCTGCAATAGCCTGTTTCTTTATACTGTTGCTTTTTACACTACACCATACTATGTCGAATCTTGTTAGCAGGTATGCTTCAAAGTTGATGTTCTCCACTATACCATGTGAGTCATCCCATTCACCGAACTTTGGATTTGCTGCTGCAATAATAGACACCTGGCTTGGCAGACTTAGTGTTGCTCCAGCTACTACCTTGGTTACTACCTGTTGCTCCATGGAAGATAATAGACTTCTTCTGTCCTCTGCGTGCATCTTGTCTAGCTCGTCTATGCCAACTACACCATGAGGTGAGCATATTACAAGTGGCCCACCTTGAGGTACTGATGTATTGTTATCCATCTTTACCATACCAATTCCTATACCTGCACTTGTTGCATTGTTTCCAAGGAAGTACATACTTTTGGCAATTACCCTAGGTATCTGCTTGATGGTTTCTGACTTTCCATGACCTGCGTTGCCTATCTCAAGTATGTTGATGTCTGTTCTTCTTACCTCTGACTCTGAGCCACCTACAAATGCATAACATAGAGATTCTTTGATTGGTATTCTTCCCTCTATGTTTGGTGCAAAGGATTTGAAAAGTCTTTGTTGGTTTTCCTCTACTTTTAACAGATCCCTTATCTCTTCTGCCCTTTCTCTTGATATGCATACGTTGTCTACCTCTTCTATCTCATGCATATACTTTACAAACACATACTGCTTATGTTCATGTTTTTTTCCTGCTGACTCTATGTCTGTAAGGAAATGTCCTGCTATTCTTACCCTCTTGCCTATCCATGTGTTAAACACATCATCCCCTACTACCTTTACGTCAAAAGTAACTGGTTGTGATTGTAGGGTGTTGTCTAATTCCTGTATCTTGATAGTCTGAACATATTCAGTTGTTGCAGAGTCACCTCTAACTTGCATAGGTGCACCACATTCAGAACATTTTGGTATATATGTTCTAAGTGTAGGGCCAGCAAACACCTGTCTGTCTGTATCACATCGGTTTGGACAGAATACCCATGCTTCTTTGATGTAACCGTTCTTTGCACCTACAGCCATTATTCTACCGTCAAAGACTATCGGATGACCCTCTATGTTTGGGCCTATGTTTCTCATAGTAGTTGTTGGATAAAATACTAGATTGACTTTTACCCTGTCAAATGCTGCTAGGCCTTTGTTCTGGTCTAGACTGTTATGTCTGAATATTTCTTGTTGTTTTTCCTGTTCACCCTCGATATGTCTTACTTTGTATCTTGACCAATATCTTTCACAGGCCATAGATACTGCTCTTTTGTATATCTGATGTATTATCTTTGGGTGTTCTGCAAATACTAACAAGTCATCACTGTCCATCTCGTATGTGAATGTATGTGATGGTCTTATCTTAGATACTCTTGTTGACATTGTATCTAGCAGTTTCTCTGCTATCTGTTCTGCATAGGCTGATTCTGTTGCTGTCATAATGTCCTCTCAAATACCTCTGTCTTTACCAAGTTAAGCTTTGACTGTATCTTTGTCTCTAACTCTCTTAGTTCAGTTGTGTTCATTCCCTTGAATAATTCCAACCAGTCTTTTTTTTGCAAGTCTAACCTTGGCACTGTTGACTTTTCTGCAAACTCGTCTAATGACACATAGGGAGTTGCATCTAATTTCTTTTGCAGTTCTTCTACTGCCATTCTTACTGCACCAGATGGATTGATGTTTCTTGGTAACTTTTCTAAAACATTATCAAGACAATTCCAATCGTCTGGAAATGAAAAACTTCTTACTTTTGACATAGCCTATATAGGGCACTCAGTTATTTAAATCCATCTCAAATAGTTATTAAATTAATAAATTATTTATTAACTTTAATTTGTATTAGGTTTCCACATCAACAACTTTCCATCCTAACTGTTCCAGGTAAATTTTTTGTTCCCAGTCTTTTTCCTCTTGCTTGTTTGAGTTGTGTACTGCACCGTTAAGTCTGTAAAATATTTTTTTAGTTACATCTACAATATCACCTATGGCAGTTCTTTTCTCATCTTGTTCATTGGTATATGTCACTGGATATTCCATAAGTAATTCGCTGTTTGCATTAGTTGCTCTAAGTTGTTTGTATAATTCTATTTGCTCTGGTCTAAACTGATTGTTTCTGTTCTCCCTCATCCTATATTTGGCCCAAAAAGAAGACTTAGTCATGTTTTTTCTCTTTTAATTTTCTAGCTTTCCAATACAAATCATTGTCCTTTACATCCTGTATAACCTCACTAAAATCCAATCTATCATAATCATCATTTTTATGTAAAATTATTACCTTTATTGTTGATTCTGAATATTCTGAATATATATCAATAGATAATTCATATCCTTTTTTTTCTAAATATAATCTTAGAGGTTCTATTTTTTTTACATCTATATAATACGGATATGCCACAAATGATTTTCTTCCAACTCTAAAAGGGTGGTCAAAATCAAACTCAGGTAATTCTTTTGTTATTATTTCATTTCTTTTTACATATTGCATACGACCACTTTTTAAACCTCTAACCCAAAGGGGTATATTTCTTCCCATCATTCTAATAGCAAGTCCTTTACAACTAATGCTTGGGTATTTTCCCTACCCACTTCATCCATTTTCTTGGCCTTTTTCTTTGCTTTTAATGACTCATGGCCTGACACACCTTCTTCGTTTAAGAAGCATACATAATCTCCCTGTGGACTGTTTGGTGATTTTACCAGTCTGACAGTTCGGTTGTTCTTCATGCCTTTGCTTATACTATAGATGTACTTGACATAATGTCCTAGCACATGACCACCGATAGGTTTCATCTTTGCACCAAATGGATCTGGATTTGCTGTTACTTGGTTAGTTAGTATGACACCTAAATTTAGCAGGATTGACAGGTTTCTTAGATATTTCAAAATACCCTTTAGTTCTATCTGTCTGTCTGCAAGTTCACCCCTGCCCTCAAAGGCCAATCTTATTAGGCCTACAAGACCGTCTATTACTAGATACTTGATGTCTCTTTCTAGCAGTTCGTCTGTCATGTTTTGAATACCTCTCTCTAATTCTGCTTCGTCACCGTACAAGTGATAGCCTAGTTTGTCCTCATCGTATGTAATACCCCTAGCTTCACATATCTGTTCTAGTCTTTCTAGGTCAAATGCACCCTCACAGTCTATGAACATTACACCATGTCCTGCACCCAATGCTTCTGCTGCAAGTGTCATTGATAGCTGTGTTTTTCCACTACCTTCGTCACCATAAATTTCGTATAGTGATTGTGTCTCAAATCCACCTTTTGTCATTTCGTCTAACTCGTCTACTTTTAATGGTGTTCTAATCTGTCTGTGTCGTAATGCCTTTAGTGATGCAATATCTTTTACTTCAATGTCGTTGCCATCATCTGCTAGCATTTTTTTCATTGTTGTCAAATGCTTATGTGCCATGTCTGGTGACAGGCCACTGATTCTGGAAAACTCTTTTGCTCCTCTAATAACAACATCAAGTGGTGAAAAAATACCTGCTTTGTTAAGTTTGGTTTCTGTTGTTGGGCCAACTTTTTCCAAGTCGGTTAGTTTAAAATCTTTCATATAAAATATAGGTAAGATAGGTATAAAAATTTACCTAATCTTTTTTGGATAATTTTTCAATGGCTACTATGAGTCTGTATGTAAAGTAATCATGCATCATACCCATTGATGTAATGTGTTGGTCTTTTGCTGTTGCTCCTGCACCACAAAACTTTGCTGCTGTAGGCCCATTTCTTACATAGAAATTGTTTGCTTCTGATATGAAATCATCTACAACTGTATTGGAGTTTGTTGTTAACAAGTTTGGTGTTGTTTTAAACTCCCTTGGTTTGTTTGTAGCATCTCTAAACTTTTGCTGTAAATTAGACAAATAACATTCGTGAAACTTCGTTTTGTCATTTGCATCTACTGCTCCAGATAACACATTACTTTCTTTTCCAAATTTACCGTTTGGTACTGCACCATCCTCAGTAACTATTGTACCTTGGTCATCAGTTACTTTACCATAGTAAACTTGTCCATTACACTTTTTACAAATGTATTGTTTTTTGGTGTAAACATCTGTAATGTTCATAGTATTATTATGTTAATCAGAAATAAAAGGGTTACTCTTCAAATCCATCCATTGTTTCATCTGGTAATGAGCCTTTGGATTTATCTTGAAGAGCCTGTTTTAGTTGTTCGTTTTCTTGACGAAGTTGATTTACAGCGTTCTCTAACTGTAGAATATATTCGTCTAATTTTCCTATTAAGGTCACATATCTATTTATATTTACTTAGTTAAAAATCTAACTAAAACTGATATTGAGTTGGGCTTCCACTTGATCCAAGTATGAGTCCTTGCCATCCAGTTGATGAACGTTTTATTACTAATACAGGGTTTCCTAATGTGTATAATCCTATACATCCTATTTCTGAACCAAAATCTGAATCTGCTGTTGCAGCGTTACCTACACCTGTGTTTTTTGTTGGAATTTGTACTGTTCCTTCTGAACCTACTGCACTTGTTGCATTTTTAACATAATAACCAATTTCTGTTGTAGAGTATGCTCTTATTTTTTTACTTGCTGCTATACTAATATCAGTATCAATGTTACCTACTATGTTAATATCATCACTTGAAGAATTACCTAAAGTTGTTTCACCGTTTACTGTAAAAGTTGTTGCAGCTATTACATCATCTAATAATGTAATTGCAGAAGCACCGATATTTACTTTTTCAGTAGACCCACTAAAAAACTGATATATGTTACTTGTTGGTACTTGGAATTTTATTCCTGCTGATGAACCACCTGAATACTGTGCTTCTATACCTGTGTCACTTGTTCCTAATGCTGAACCTGAACCTGCTGTAGTAGAAAACTTTAATCTGTCCATGTTTTTGACATCATAAGTGTTTAGATCAATATCTGTTCCTAATTTTGCAGTAAAATTAACTCTGTCAGAAGTAGCATCACCCAAGTTTACTGTTCCATACATATTAACTACATTTTGGAATGTGTTTACATTTGTCCATACATTTGCATCAGCTAGGCCTGCACCTGTTGATACACCACCACCTGATATTAATGTCCATACTCCATCTGTCGTGTCATATTGAAGCATTACTATTTCATCTGTTGTTACTACTCTGTCGTCTGCACCTGTAAGACGTATGTTATTTCTATGCCATTTTGTTGCATCTGCTGGTGTAATGCTTCCACTGGAAGTGTGTGCAACATAACAGGTATATCTTTGGCTTAAGTATAATACAACATCTCCTACATTATATGATGTTCCAGAAGACCAGGCTGTTGCTGTTTTTAAATAACTTTGTAATGTAATATTGGCAATAATTGGCTGGAAAAATAATATTTGTCCTGCATGAGAAGCACCTAAAATAACTTCTAAATCATCTGCTGAACTACCTTGTCCTACAACATATATTCTACTAGAATATGCTCCTGTTGATTTAGAAGCATCCATTATGCCTGTTGATAATGTTGCTGTTTTTGGGTAAAAAGCTAATGGGCCTATCATTGTGTCTCCTGCTGTTTTTAAGGTCTGTACTTGTTCTATTTTATTAGTAGTTGAATTAAATCCACTACCTGAGTTTAATGCTACTCCTGTTGCACCACTATAAGCATTACGTTCTCTACCAAATTGTTTTTTACGTTCTCTGTTTGCATCGAGTGTATCGTTAATTGATGTTTTTGGAAGACTTGCTTTACCCATTATGCTTCAAACCTCTTTGCTCCTAATATACGTCTCTCAAACCCACCTGATGATTCATTGGGTTTAGAAAACTCATATTCTATATGTTTGGCCACAAGTTTAATTTGGTTTTGGTTCCCATTATATGTTTCGTCTACTATTTCTGTGTCTTTTAATACAAAGAAATCACCGAATTCAACATCAAATTCTCCTTGTGTAGCTATATCATATCTTTTATTTTGGAATTTATGTTTCTGTACTTCTGCATCTAAATTCTGTTTTAATGCATCATATATTTCTATATCTGGACTTTGTATAAAATCAGGTTCGTTCAAGAAATCAATATTTGAGTTACCTGAATTTGCTAATAATGGTTTAGAAAATCTTAATGCATCTATTGTAATTGTAAGTTGTTGAAAAGTCATTGTTTGAGAATCGAATACCCAACTACCTGTACCTAGGTCGTTTCCTGATGCACCTCTATATCTACCATTATCATCATAGGATTCTGCTGTTACAACACACATCATAGCTACGTGTCTCCATTCAAATTGTGTAAATAATGGTTTTTCTTTTGGTGGTATTATATAATCTTGGAAGAAATTATCTTTTGACATTGGTTTTCTTCCTCTGTATATACTAAATCCACTTATAGGTAAACTAATACTTTCCCAGTTGTTATTATGTAATACAGTAAAATCTTGTACTACAACATTATCATTTCTATCTATTAAAAAGCATCTCATAGGGAAGTTTTCTTTATGAAGTAATTGTAATGCTGATGTTGCAAGGATATTTGCTTCATATTTTATTTTCATGTTAAAATCTATTGAATTTATTGGGCCTAAATCTTCACTTGATACACCTTGATTAAATCCTTTTTTGCCATCATGTGTATATGTCATATTTTGGAAATCTAAGAATGGAACAATATCATTAGTTGTACTACCACCATAAACACTACCTAATTCTGTGTTTGCTAGGCCAACCCCATAAGTGTTTTTAGGAAATGGGAATCTTAAACATAACCAGGCTCCTGCATTGTACCAATCGTTTGTAGTGACTCTAGGTGTTTTAATAGCACTACCTGCATCATTCAATGGGAATAAAAATGATAATGCTTGATTTATTGCTACACCTAATCCTTCTGCTCCACCTAAAATTTCATCCCATTCATCATACCATCCTGCTGCTGCTGTCCATTTATAACTTTGAGTTATTGATGAGTTGGAATTATTTGTGTAGTCTGCTGCTGTACCAGATTGTGTGTTACGTATAGATGATTCTGTTTGTGCATGACTTCCACCAACATTAGATGATGGATGAAAACAGTCTAGGCCATTATCTACTGCTGTAAAATCTGTATATGAACCTGAACCATCATATCTCCATACTTTTGCATCTTCAAATACTGCTACCATATAGTTTTGTAATAATTCATATTTTCTTATCCATGAACCGTTATCATATTCTACAACACAGTTAGAAAAACTTGAAAAGTCTCCACTACCAGTTCCCTTTACAAAAACTCTAAATCCGTCATAAAATGTAGTTCCGTCATACAACCATTGTGTTTTTGATGATGTAATTGTACTAGGATTAGTTGCATAAACATCTGCCCAAGTTCTAAAACTTTGGTCATCTTTAATTATAATATTTCCATCCCATGCTACATTTACTGAACCAAATGGAGACCCACTTGATGCATTAGGGTTGGCCATAGATGCATTCCACCAATCTTTCGGATCAGTACCACCTGTAGGTTTACGAGTCCAGGGGGAATATGTTATACCATCAATATAATCATCATGAGTTAATTCTTCCCAATCTGATGTACTTGTGTTAGGAACATCGTTTACAGTTGTTCTTTTTGCTCTGTAAATTTTATCTACTGCTCCTGCTGTGTATTTTACTACTGCTCCTATTGTATATTCAAAACTAGATGACCATTCTGGCAAAAGTGATTTACTTCCAGCATCTTCAGGTGCAGTTAATATTTTTGAGTTAAATTTGGAAAAATCTACTGGCAAGCTACCGTTACCATTTGCACCCCATGCATTTAATACCTCACCCTGTTTTTCTTCGAATCCACCTGACGTATCTTCTGTATTAATATCTGTACTGTTTAATGTAACTGAAGGTTTACTTCTATTTGGATTGCCAGAACTAAATACTTCTATTTTAAATTGAGTTACATTTGATGTACTGCAAACAAATCTAATATCAAAGAAATCTAACATACCACCACTACTTTGGGGTGCACTCATCTTTTCAACTAATTCTTGCATTCTATTGAAAACAGTATCTTCATTATTACCCCAGTCTAAATGTATTTTTATTACATTCGATAATTCATTTACTTGTGAACCAGATAAATCTATAGTAGGTGAATCTGTTCCTGACCTGTTTGATAAATATGTATTTACTAAATCATTAAAAATATCTAATGGTGTTTGTGCAAATACTCTTGTACTATAATTACATTTTTGTAGCCATCTTTCTATTCCCAATAATTCTAATTCTACCATAACACCTTCTGTTTTTGACTTTATTGGAATAATTTTTATCACATCAAATACTCTGTTATATGTACCACCTGCACCGTCTGTAGCTACTATTCTTACTCTATCATTATGTTTTATTTGTGGTTTACTATTAACATTACTTTGTATGTATTGGCCATCTACTGCTATGATTCTTATTTTTGCTGCATTTACTCTATCTCCACCTGTATCTGTAAAATATCTAGGAAATGAATCTGCCGAAATATCTGTAGAAGCCCAGGAATTGTCTTTTTGGTGATGTGTTATAGTAAAAGACCAAGTAGAGTTTACCAAATGTATTGTCCACTCCCATTTGGAGAACCTATAGAACCATTGAATCGTAATGTTGCTACAAATTGTAGTTTTCCTTTAGTATCTCCGTCTCTGATAAATTCCACGTTTGATAGTATATAACCTCGTTCATTATTACTTGCATTACTAGGTGTTAGATTTAATCCATTAAAATCATTTAGTCTTAATCCAAATCTGCCTTTAGGAAATGATGTATTTGTTTTATCTTCTAACATCCATTGTTTAAATTTATGTGCTGGGTCTAGGCCTGCTGTTTGTGGGTCATTAATTGAACCTGTGACAGTAACGGTTATTCCTTGAACACCTGTATCTTGTAATTTATCCACCCCACCAGGTAATTCGTTTACTGCTACTGATGAACTAATGGAGAATTTTGTTTGTAAGATATAACCTTCATTGTTTACTACTGCTCCTGAGTTAAATTCAATAATATCTTCATTTCCATTATAAGTTGTGGGTTCTGTACCTGAAGATGTTGCTCTCCAAATTACACTTTGAGAATTAGAACCCATTATCCTTGCAACCCTGCCATACTTCTACTTATACCTAAATCATATATAGTTGTTCTTTTTTGCAAATTACTTGTAACTCCTGCGTCACCACTAAGACCAGGCTGTGTGGATATTCTTATTACTTTAAAACCTTGATTGACTTCTTCTTTAAATTCTAAATCTGCTGTAGCTGCAATTTCATCACCTATAATACGTTTAAACCTTCTATCTAATGGGCCACCTGGTTTCAATGCTTCATTTAATACAGTTGATGCAACTTCAATTAATGTTGTTATAACAGCTATTGGAATAAATGCTTTAGATGCAATTCCTTGTATAGTTCCTAAAAGTCTTCCTGGTTGTGATCCACCTAACATTTGTGCAAAACCAATTCCTTGTGTTGCAATTCCTAATCCTTGTTGTGCTTGTTGACCCATTCCCATTCTTTGTTCTTGTTGGTCAACTCTGTCTTTTAATTTACTAAATTCATTTTCTCTTTGGAATGGTGATTTAGATGTTTTGTCTCTGATTGCTGTAGGTGTTGCTTCTCCAGTCATTCCACCAAATATTCCAGTTCCTTCTTCTTCTGGACTGGTAAATGCACTTCTACTTGAAGTATCTCCTGTACCTCTACCTCTTCTTGGCCTAATTGAACGAATATCACTTTCTGCTGCTGCTAAATCATTAATTAATGCTTGTATTTCTTCTGAATCAGAAGTTTTGATTTCTATTGGAATATGAAGTGCATCTCTATTATCAGAACTCATATTGAATTAATCTCCATAAATCTTTGTGTCTCGTCTATTATTCTTTGTTTTAAATCTGCTGTTCTTTCTTCTTTAATTTGTGATATTAATTCCCTAGCTTGTGTACCAGGATGTTGTACCACTTTAGCATATCTACTTTCTCCACTTGGGCCTGTCCAATGCAAAGCATCTGCTCCACCATTCTCTTTACCCTTTGCCCTTATTTCGTGTGGTCTTGTACCATATTCTAAGAAAAAGTGTATTGGTGCACCTTCTTCACTTCTAAAATCCCATACTAAATCAACTTTCATATACCCTGATTTTTCTAATGATAATCCATCTGCTGCTCTTTGAGAAATAGAATTTGCTATATCAGTTTGACCAGGTAATAATACAGTTTCAGTGGCCCATAATACTATGTTTTGGTCTATATGATTATTGATTCTGTTTTTAGCAGATTGTAACCTTTGCTTGGTTAAGTCGAAACTCATTCAATTCCACCACTAACTTGGGTCATCTGGGCAAACTACTGAAATATCTACTTTAACAGCTCCCTCTACTGATTTAGAAATGTCTGCCACTGTTAATTTACAATTAGCGAAAGTTAATGTTGTGTTACTTGCTGATGCATCTAATGAAGTAAATTTAATTAACCATGTTTTAAATGGTACTTCTCCACTTGCTGCATCTACAGTAAGTAATGCTTTTAATCCTGATGTATTTGTTGCTCCTGCTGAATTTGCAGTAGTCCATTCGTCATGAGTAAATAGTAATGTGCCTGATATACTGTTATCTGGTGCACCTGTAAAAGTAACCACACCACCACTAGTAGTTGGTTCTCTGAAAATAGGATGTGATATTGTAACTCTGGCATTTTGTACTAATTTCCATTCATTAGATGTACTACCAATAAATACTTGAAATTTCTTGGAGTTGACTTCCTTACCAGTATCAAAATCAGCCATAATATATAAAGTGGGTTATTGATATAAAAAGATTGAGAAAGGCATCAATGAAGGTACGAATAGAATCAGTACACCTTGCTGAATTTTAGGCTCTATGCTGGCACATTCTGTACCGTCTCCTTATGATTCAGTTCTAGCCTTTCTATACCTATGTTACGATAATATCAGTTATTAATCTTGCTATTAGTCTGAAAACCACAGCATCGCTTGTTTTATACATCATTTGTACTGATTCTGGCTCGGCTGTAAAAGTGTTTGTAATAGTTACTTCATCTGCTGTTTTATCAGTATATTCAAATTTAATTTCTGATTTTTCACCGTTACTTCTTAATAATGGCATTTTGTTTAGCTTGTCTCCTGTTGTACCAAGGTCTGCGTTCTTGACCATTATATTACAGATAAATCTGCCTTGTATATGGCCTGCAAAGTGCTTTGGTATATTGCTTCCTGTATGGCCTTCCTCAATATCTCTATATCCAGATTGCAAGTCAACGTCAAATACGTTGGTGTATGTATAGTCTGCACCAGGAGCATTGTCTACCGTACTACCTACTTTGACAAATTTCAAAACACCGTCTACTGGCATTACTGTTACGTTTACCTGTCTTACTGTAATCTTTAATGTAGATACCAAATATGCTGGATGGCTTCCGTCTCTCTGTACTGACTGTCTGCTCCATGTTTTTGACTCTAATACTACTTTATAATCCTGTAACACCATCGTTTCCATTCTAGCCCTGATTACATTCTCCACCTCTCTTTGTGTACTTACATCATCTGTTCTTAGGCCTAGGTTTTTATCATAATAATTAATCTCAAATGCAATAGTTGTATCAGTAGACTTTTTGGTCTCTATTGTACTTTCAGGCTGGGTGGTTATGACCTCACATGATGGGTATCGTCTTCTGGTGGTATATTGGGCATAATCAAAGATATTATTGGCATCTAATGTGCCTTCAGGATATGTACCACCTATTAAATGTGCCTGAATTGTTGCTGCTGTTGCTACTGCCATACTTATTAACTGCTGATATAAAATAAAAAGGTTTTAGCCTTATTCAGGCGTTTCTGGTGTATGTTTCTGAATTAATGAGTTAATATACCCTGAACGATTCCCTCGGAAATCTAGTTCAAAGTTACTGACCCAATTATCCAGTTTTTTTAGAGACTCTTCGTCTAGTGTTAGACTTACTCTCTTCAATTTTTATCACCTGCTCTTTCAAGATGTATTTGTTATATGCGTCATCTTGACTTATTGTCCAAAACTCGTTGACTTTATCAGCACGAATACTAATCTGCTTAAACTTGTAGATAAAGATTGTTTCACCGAAATCATTGATACCAAACATAGATTGATATTTTTTGACATTTTCTGGTGTAAATTCATCCTCATACTTCATTTTAAGACCGATAGGTTCTGCATTAGGCTTGTCAATTCTTTTACCGAAGGTTGTGCTATCAGGGTCATTGTCTGTCATTTTAGGATAACTTTTCTTTTCAGTTAATCCTATGTATTGACCTGGCCCTGTAGGTTCTATATCATCTTCTGAGTATTTTCGTCTTACAAGTGCAAAGATATAATCCTTGCCACCTGATTGTGCTCTAATGATTTGTTGTGCCCAAAAGTCGTCTTGGCCTAATTTTTTCTTAACCATTAGTATTACTAGGGTATTACTTATATATAAATGAATAAGAGGTTTCTTGAGAGTAAAAAGAAAAAAAAGAGGATTGTTAATTTACGCCTTACTGAACTAATCCTAAGTCCAGTTAGTTGGGGTGGTACAACCTGTTAGCTGTCTTCCTGTCTCACTTTGAATAAGTGCTGCGAGGTGGTAATCAATGATGAAGTATTTATCATCACCAGTTTCCTCATCGTGTGCTGAGCCTATTCTTTGTGGGCCTTGGAAGAGTGCTATAGTTGGTTCTTTTTCGGTATCTACACAATAAACGTCACCTTGTCTAATTGCATTGTCCAAAACTAATCCTGCGTTAGGGAATCCAGGAAGTTCTCTAGTTCCTGGTTCGAATGTAACCTCGGATGGTTTTGTTGAAGCAACACCTCTAATGAATGTGTTACTCATGTACTTTGCAAAGTCGAGAGGATGCATACCAATTCTACTCAATTTTCCACCTACTCCAGATCCTTCGATAAGTAGCTGAGCTACACCTAGGTCTAATAGTGGGCTGTTGTCTGAGTGATCAGTGTTTGCTGTGAATGTATCCCAAGCACCTGCTGCTGCTTTAGCAGTTAATGAACCATCGGCTAAGCCGATAACATCGAAACTTTGTCTTTGCTCTACCTTGTTGCTTGCAACTTGGATTGAGTCTTGAAGAACGTTATGTACGTTCTTTAGTCTTGCTTCTTCGTGAATCACGAATTTAAGACCATACTTGTTTGCTTCGAAATTACTTCTGGTGTATGTCAATTCTTTGAGTTGACCTAATTGGCCTTCATCGAGTTGTGTCATACCAGAGAATTTGGTTGCTGTGTCAATAGAGATTAACAGATTTGGTACAGCAATTTCTTTTGCGAGGTTTTTACCTGCATAAGTTCTGTCTTGCTTACCTAATACGGTTTCCCATACATTGACAATATCTACTGCTGCATTTGTGTTACTTCTGAGGGCTGCTTGTCTTTGTCTTCCACCTGCTTTTACGTCACTTACATAATCTTCTGCTAGACTCTTAAATTCAGAGTCAACAAAAGCATCGTGTGAGTATGCACCATTACCAAAGTTGTCTTTGGCAAGTTTTTGGTTTGTAAAGTGCTTGTTGAAGTCGTAGATAGCATATCCACCTGCTTCTGCAAATGAATGAGTTGGTGCACCTTCTGTGGCATAAACAGTTTTGTCTACTGGGTTGAGCCATAGCTGCATACCTTTGTAGTCTGCTTTTTTGGTATTGAATACTTTAGCCATTTTAATCTACCAACTGTACCTCTATAACATCTCCGTCTGCTGCATCTGCTGGTGAGAAATCGGCTGCATCAGTGAAGCTTTCCAAATATGGAGAGCCTGCTGCTTTTGCTACTGTTCCGCCTTCTTTACCCCAATAGATTCCTACTATTTGATTTTCAGCGTGTGATGCTGCAACATAGGCAATTACTTGACCTGCTGTTGAATTAGAAATTACAACTGCTGTACCTGGTCTAATAGCTCCATCTGCAACTACTGTTACAAAGTGGCCTGCTACTGCAACTGGTACGTGTAAATCTCCATCTGCTCCACTACTGTTGTCAACTGATTCCAAAGCAACATAGTGATTAACTTCTGCTGTTTGGGTTGTAGGACTTACTATGAGGTCACCACCTGCATCTTGTTCTAAAACATTACCTTTGGTAACATTTGTAGAAGCTGCAACTGGGAGTCGTCTGATGCTGTGAAGTGTTTGTTCTTTAGTGATTGTACCTGCTGCTGTTGTTCCAAAAGCCATGGTATATCTCCTATAACCTCATCATCCCACTACCTTGCTTGGCAACTTTTGTTCTTGGTTGTACCCAAGAATTAGTTGTTTGTGCTGGTTTGTAAGATGATACTCCTGCGTCTTGTTTGAATTGTCCGATTGCTTGAATTTGTGCTGACCAATATGCAGAGTCTTTACTAGAAGATAAAACTTCATCGTATTTTGCTTGTTGAACTTTTGGTTCATCAAACAGTTCTGCGTAATCACTAGCGATTTTCTCTTTATTGATGCTGTCTAACTGTGAAGTTAGGGCTGCAACTTGAGATTTAAGCTTTCCAACTACCTCTGGTTCTTCAGGTACTTCAACTGGTGCTTCGACTACTTCTTCTGGTACTTCTTCTTCCATAGAAGGTTCTGCAGGAATTGCTTCCTGTACTTCTTCTAATTCTTGAACAATTACCTCGAGTGCGTCTACTACCTCTTGAGGGCCTGCTGAGCCAGCGTCTTCTGCTGGTTCTGCTGCAACGTCTAGTTGCTCGTTAGCAATTTTTGTTAGTTTTGCAAAAATTGTTTTTGCGTTCGTAACATTCCATGATGTTGAACTTGTCATTGAGTTTAAATAGTATTACTTATATATAAATCCATAAAACGGTAGTATTATTGTAGTATTACTTGTTTCTGCCTATATATTTTGGATTTTCAATTATTTCACTACTGTTGTTTGGAGAAATAATATATGTACCCCATTGGTTATCATATAATTTTTCCATGACTTTTTCCTTACTATCAGTTATGGCCACATTTAATGCTTCAAGTGACCCACCTTCAGTCGAATCAAATCCTAAAGCAGGTATTCCACCTTTGTCTTCTATGGCTTGGAGTTCTTTTCTAGTTCTTTCTAAATCATTTGTATTTGGGCCATCTCTAGTATCTGTTTCACTATTAGTTCCAATAAACACACCTTCACCGTATATCTCTCGTATTCTTGGTATATCTTCTTGATTATAACCGTCTAAAACTTTATGGTTTTTTGTATCATATATACCATCAACTCCTTCAATAGATAATCCAGAATTTTGAAATGAATTGATTATTTCATCGCTTTTACTCATATTATTATCCACTGGTGACCTATTAATATCTGTTGCTATCTTTTGTAGTCTAGCTTGTAGTTTGGATACTTTGAACTTATATGTTGAATCTACAGGCCTTCTTGATTTTCTTGCATTACCTTTTTCTATATCATCTAATGTTCTTGTTGCTCTTTCCTGAGTCATTCTTGGTGGTTTTCCATCTGCTGTTTGTTTCATTAATAATTTAGTTTGTTGATATTCTTGTTCTTGTTTGTCTATTGGGCTAACTATACCATGTGGTTTATCTTCGCTAAATGAATGTACCAATGCAGTACCTCTTGTATCTCCTAAAGAATCTACTATGTCACCGTCTTCATCTCTTTCTAATATTTTATCGTCTCTTGTTGCTTCCAAATTAGTAAGTAATTGCATTTTATCTTTAGAGTTAGTTGCTAACATATCACCCCATAATTCTTTTTCAAATCTGGTTTTTTGTGCTTCTGGTCTTTTCATAAAATTAGTCATATTATATTTTACATTCTCAGTTAGATTTAATGCAACTTTTTGCAGCTTACCTCGTAAAACTTTTACTCTGTTATCTCTTTTAGTTTTATCTAGCATACGTTTTATGGATTCTCTGTGTTCCCTTGACCCATGGTTTCTTGTTCTATGAGGGTTCAACTGTGCCACTCCTGATTAATCATGCTGTCTGGGAATAGACCTGCCTTTTGTTCTGCAAATTCTATTTCTCCTTCCCTTCCTTTGGATATTAGTCTCATATTGTTTGCACCAGACTTTTTGTTAAATATACCCCAGTTTGCTTGGCCTGCTGTCTCTGTAAATAAGGCCTTGCCTGCCAATGGTGAATACTGCTCTCTGTGTTTTAGAAATGCAGAGTGCTCTCCCTCTGGTGAAAAGTCTGATTTGTTTGCCAAGTTATGACCATTAATGTCATGTACTATTCTAAACAAGTCATTGTTGGCTATTTCTTTTCCGTCTTCTGCTGTTATTCCACTTCCAGTTAATAATGGATGGTCTTGGTATTTTTCAGAGTTTGCACCAAATCCATGTTCAGTTGGAAAGTATGATAGATGACCTGACTCTATATCCTTGTGCATTTCTTCTGCTGTTGTATAGCCTGTTTGGTTTTGTTTTAGTTTAGTTATCTTTAGTCCACCCTCTGCAAGTTTGTCGTACTGCTGTCTTGTCTCGCTTATGAGTGCATCGTATGCAGCCTTTGTCTCTGGTTCGTTTGGTGAATGTCTTAGTGCATCATAACCATCTGCTATCTGTGCACCATGATCAGGATTTATTTTAACCAAGGAATTTTCTCTCTCTTAGTGCTTTAGTCAAGTCTCTGTAACCTTTACCAGTTGTTTCTTTACCCAAATCACCAACTGAGAAACCTATTGTTTGTCCACCTGTTTCTAAATCTTTAATTGATTTTAATTGATTTTTGTTTACTTTGGAATTAATTCCCAATGATGTTTTTTTATCACCTGCTCTATTAATTGGAAAGTTTTGTACTCTAATAAGACCTGTTTCTTTTTGGAAATTAGTTAATTGATTATCATCTGTTAAACCTACCTGTGATCTATGTGCTTCTGTTTTATCTCCCCCACCAATAAAATCACCTTCACTAGATAGGAATGTACTTTGTGCATGAGAACCATCTACACTTCTACCCTTACTTCTAAGTATATCTTCTACACTACTCTGGGCCTTTCTTACTTCAGGATGTTTCTTTTTATGTATCTTTATTTTTTTAGATTCCTGATAGGTCATGTTCTGCTCTCCCAAGTTGGCTAATTTAAGTTTTAGTTTACCTAATCTTAATTGTTTTCGTATTGATTGTGTGTTAGTGTAATCATCGATAAATACATTATCAGGTGAAACATTATTATCTTCAAGATATTGTGTAATCCTTGAACGTTGTTTTTTACTTAATGGATGTGAAGTGTCTATATAAATTCCTTGTTGATATCCAGAAATTGATCCATCATCAGGTAAACCAGTTGATACTCTTGCCATACCAGTATTTCTAAGTAATTCCCTCATATCATTTCGAAAAGAAATATAGTCTTCAGGATTTATTGCCATATCATCATAATCTTTATCATCAAATGTTTTTAATATAGAATCTGACATATCTCTATGTTCTAATTTACCATTTCCTATCAATCTTCCATCTGTTGTAAGAAAATGACCACCGTTAAAATTATCTGATTCACCTATTGTTTTTAAACCATGTTCTTCTATTTCTTTTGAACGTGAATGTAATTTATACGGTTCTTTTGGTACAATATCCCCCTCATTAGACCCTGATAAATCTTCAAATGCGAGTCTTGATTTTAGTTTAGAAACTTTTTGCTTTTTTTTTAACTTGGATAGTTTCGATTTTACTTTCTTTTGTTTTTCTTTGACAGGACATTCTATGCCTGATTCTTGTTTTGCTGATTTAAACTGTACCTTGCACTCATTGTCTGTACCCACACACGTACCCTTGAGTAATGCAATTCTTGCACCGTATGCTGGGTTCTCTGTAAGTGCAGCCAAGTGTAATGCTTCCCACTTGCTTATTTGGCCCTCTGCTTCAGATGCATCCAACTGGTAAATTGCTGGTGAGCAGAATGGTGGTAGTCTGCTGCTAGCAAACTTTGGTAACATTTCAATACTTGCATACCAGTCACCATGTTTATCTTCAAATACATCTACAATACTTCCTACTCTAAATTTCTCTTGATGGTTTAAGATAGCATTAATATCATTAGTTGGCAAGTATGGGTGTTCATATTCATCACCGTATTCGCTTGCTCCATGCCATGATTGAGCAGTAACTACCAATGGCCTACCGATAAACTTTTTCATGTTCTCTTTTGCTGTATGTGCTGCAATACCCCATCCGTTACCGTTAGTTTCTTTAGCGTTAAGTAACCAGTATTTAGCATATTTGCCTGACTGGCCATTAAGGCTTGCACCTTTGAATCCACCTATCTTATGACCTCTGAATGAGATTTTATGATGATGTTCTTGTGCTGTAATTATTCTTTTTCTATCTGCTTGTGTTGGTTTTGCTGGTCTAACTTTTTTGTTTTTAACATCATAAGATGAGTCTCTCATAACTCTATCAAATGCTTGTACGTTTGTCTCTCTATCTTCTTCACCAAATGGTACTTTATTTACTAATGGGCCATCTGAATCTACTCTTGTATGTTTCATTTCTCTAGGTACTTTGTATTTATCAGGACTTTTTACTATTGCTGTTTTTAATTTGTTTACTTTGGCTTTAGCTGTAATAATTCTTGCTCTGTCTGCGTCTGTTGGTGTCTTTGGCCTAATCTTTGTACCTTTAGCTTCACTGATAGTTTTATCTAATACATCATCTCTTATTTCACTTTTCTTTCTTTTGTCTTTTCCAAACGGAACTTCTTTAGACATTGGTGATTTTGCTTTGTCTAATCTGTTACGAGTCTGGTAATCAGATTCGGCTAATTTCATTTTAAGTAATTTGGCCTTTAGTTGTGCTTCTTTGTCAGTCATCCTATTACCTCAAATGTGCTTTCGTTGCTTTGGAACACGCCACCTACTGACATTGTTACTTTGGCCCTGTATGACCATAATCCAATAGAGTTTATGACTAATGCTCCTGCATTGTTAATATAACGTACTAATCCATCCGTACCTGGAGCATTTAATATTGATGCTGTAACTGTGGTTTCATTACCGTCTGGGTCTGTAAATATCATTTGTCGTGCTGATGTAGCAGATAAATCTACAGCTACATTCGTGCCATCTACTTGGGTTTTCTGTACTAATAACTGGAAATCTGTGTGAGTATCTCCAAGATGGACTTTTCCTGCTACCATATATACTAATTCTCTTTATATGATATAAATATTATATTGACACTGTATCACGTAATTGTTTAAGTATTTGTCTAGTTCCTCTAGTTATATCCAATATTGCAGGCGT